>JADMIO011346967.1_pt1 | contig 42513 bp, 41 predicted proteins | sample 8958161 | NCBI WGS metagenome assembly JADMIO01 (sample SAMN16585339, study PRJNA669376) | soil metagenome | isolation source: Crop rotation soil | place: USA: Cullars Rotation, Alabama | collected 2011 | reverse complement strand
CCGCCACCACCGCCGCCGCCGCCGCCGCCACCACCACCGCCGCCGCCACCACCGCCGCCGCCGCCGCCGCCGCCGCCGTCACCACCGGCGGTGATCGACCGCATCGTGGAGCAGGTGATCGCGGAGCACGGAACGCTGGTGCAGACGTTCACCGCGCTGTTGAACAACGACGACGACAAGCGCAAGGGCATCGACAACGTCGTCAACGAGACGAGCTGCCGGCTCTAGCGGTCAGCGTGGCGGCCAGCTGTCGTACAGCTTCACCGCCACGCGCTTGCCCCACAGGTCGATCGCTGCATCCGTCCCGCTGTGCACGGACTGCGCGCCTGCGCCGCGGACATAGCCAAGCGCAACGCACGCATTCGCGAGCGGGCTGAAGCCGGCGGACGAAATTTCCCCGGCGGTCGCGCCATCGAGCAGGATCGACTCGCCGCCCCACGCATAGGCGCGCGCGTCCTGCAGCACCAGCGTGACGAGCTTCTTGCGCAAGGGCTGCGCACGTGCCGCCAGCAGCGCCTCTCGCCCCGTGAATTCGCTCGGCTTGTCCATGCGGACGCTGAAGGCCAGCCCGGCTTCCCACGGCGATTCGTCCGGGCCCAGTTCCGCGCCCCACGCGCGCCGCCCCTGTTCGATGCGCAGCGCGTCGATGGCGTAGTAGCCCGCATCGCGCAGGCCGAGTCCCGCGCCCGCTTCCTGCAAAGCCAGGTACACGTGCCGCGTCATCTCCACCGGAACGTACAGCTCGAAGCCCGGCCCGCCGACATAGCTCATGCGCGCCGCGCGCACGCGCGCATGGCCGAGGTCGATCTCCTTCGTCCACGAAAACTTCAGCGCCCCGGGCGAGAGATCGTCGGGGCTCACGCGCGCCAGCAGCTCGCGCGACTTCGGTCCCATCACCGACAGCACGCACGTGAGCGCCGACACGTCGGTGAGCAAGGCGTGTTCGTCCTCGCGGATGTTGCGCGTGATCCAGTCCGCATCGCGGGTTGCCTGCGCGGAACCCGTGACGACGAGGAAGCGGTCCGCTGCGAGCCGCGTGACGGTGAGGTCGCTCTCGATGCCGCCGCGCGCGTTGAGCATGGGCGTGTAGACCATCTTGTGCACCGGCGCATCCATCTCGTTCGCGCACAGGCGCTGCAGCACCGCGAGCGCGTCGCGGCCCTGCAGCAGCAGCTTGGCGAACGAGGTCTGGTCGAAGATGGCGACCGCCTCGCGCGTGGCTTCCTGTTCCTCGACCATCCAGGGCAGCCACCCGGGTGCGCCGAGCGTGTGCGGTGGGCGCATGGCGCCGCCGCGCCTGAAATAGTTCGCGCGCTCCCACCCGTTCTTGCTGCCGAACTCCGCGCCCTTCGCCGCGAGCATGTCGTACAGCGGCGAGGTGCGAAGCGGACGCGCCGTTTCCAGCTCCTGCCGCGGCCAGCGCATCGCGTAGTGCAGGCCCAGCGTCTCGCCGGTGCGCTCTGCCAGTGCCTTGCGGTTGCCGGTGAACGCGCCGAAGCGGCGGATGTCGACGTCCCACACGTCCGTGCTCGGCTCGCCGCCCGCGATCCATTCCGCGATCAACCGTCCCGCGCCGCCGCTGTTGGCGATGCCCGCTGAGTTGAACCCTGCGCACACGAAGTAGTTGCGCAGTTCCGGCGCCTCGCCCAGGATGAAGTTGCCGTCGGGCGTGAAGCTCTCGGGGCCGTTGAGCAGCATCTTGATTTCCGCGGTCTGCAGGCACGGCGTGCGGTGCATCGCGTTCGTCATCAGGACCTCGAACTGGTCCCAGTCCTCATCGAGCAGCTGGAACTGGAAGGTGCTGGGGATCGGGTCCATCTTCCACGGTTTGGCCTTCGGCTCGAAGCCGCCCATCACGAGCCCGCCCACTTCTTCCTTGTAGTAGATGAAGCCGTCGGGGTCGCGCATCACCGGCAGCATCGGGTGCACGCCGTCGATCTTGCCGGTGACCACATAGAAGTGTTCCGCGGAGTAGAGCGGCACGTTCACGCCGGCCAGCGCGCCGAATTGCCGCGCCCACTGGCCGCCGCAATTGACGAGCGCCTCGCACGCCACATCCCCCTGCGCCGTGCGCACGCCGCGCACGCGGCCATTGCCCGAGAGCACGCCGGTGACCTCGGTGTCCTCCACGATCGTCACGCCGCGCAGCCGCGCGCCCTTGGCAAGCGACATGCAAAGGTCGGCCGGGTTGGCCTTGCCGTCCCCGGGCAGCCACAGCGCGCCCTGCAGGTCGTCGGTGCGCATGACCGGGTAAAGCTCGCCCGCTTCGCGCGGCGAGACCTCCTGGCATTCGACGCCGAAGCTGCGTGCCAGCGCGAGCTGCTTCTTCAGCACCTTCATGCGCTCGGGGGTCGACGCGACGTTGACGCTGCCGCATTGCTTCCAGCCGGTGGCGAGGCCCGTTTCCTGTTCGAGCGTTGCGTACAGCTCGATGCCGTAGCGGCTCATGCCCGTCATCGTGCGGTTGGGGCGCATCTGCCCGACGAGGCCCGCCGCATGCCACGTGGTCCCGCTGGTCAATTTGCCTTGTTCGAGCAGCAGGACGTCGGTGATGCCCAGCTTGGCCAGGTGGTAGGCCGTGGAGCATCCCGCGATGCCGCCGCCGACGATGACGACGCGCGCTTGCAAGGGAAGGGTCATCGGGTCATCCCATTCGAAGTGCGATCACGCCGGCGACGATCACCGCGGTGCCGATGCCGCGCCTGAGCGTGAATGTTTCCTTCAGCAGCCAGCTGCCAAGCAGCGCGGCGAACAGCACGGACGTCTCGCGCAGCGCCGCCACCACGGCGACCGGTGCGCGCGTCATCGCCCACAGCGCGATGCCGTAGGAGCCGAGCGAGGCTGCCGCGCCGACCACGGCCATCGGTGCGCGCCCGCGCGCGTAAGGCCATGCCACGGCGAAGCCGCGCCGGTACAGCACCATCAGCCCGAACGGCCAGCCATCGAGCACGAACAGCGCGGTCACGTACTGGAACGCGTTGCCGCCGCCGTCGACCGCATGGCGCGCACCGAGCGCATCGACGATGGTGTAGATGGCGATGACCACCGCGTTCGACAGCGCGAAGGCAACCGCCTTGGGCCGCTCGAGTGCGTGGCGCGACAGGCCGAGCGCGAGGACACCGGCGCAAACCCCGATGACACCGGCCCACGACACCGGCGACAACGTCTCGCCGACCGTGACCGTCACCGACAGCGCCACCAGCACCGGCCCCACGCCCCGCATCAGCGGGTAGGTGAGGCCGAGGTCGCCATGCTTGTACGCGCCGACCAGCGCGATGTAGTAGCCGATGTGGATGACGACCGATGCCGCGATGTAGGGCCACGACGATGTTGGCGGGAGGCCCACAGCGAACAGCAGGGGCAGGGCCAGCACCGAGCCGACGAGGTGGATCACCGCGGTATCCAGTGCCTTGTCGGCGCTGGACTTCACCATCGCGTTCCAGCTCGCGTGCAGCAGCGCGCCGAACAGCACGGCGCCGACGACGCCCCAGGTCAGCGTCATGCCGCTGCCGTGAGGCTGCAGCGGCGCGCGCGCGCGAGGAAGTGCGCGAGCGGCGGCGTGGCCAGGTTGCCGGACTTGGCGAGGTCGTCCCACAGGCGCACGCGCACGGCCTCTTCGGCGCCCGGGCGCGCGATGAATTCGCTCGCCTGGCTCTCCGTGAACACGCCGCCTTGCAGCGCCAGCGAGCGCTGCGAATCGGCCGACAGCGCCTCGCGGTAGCCGGGGCGCGTGGCGCACAGGTAGCGCTTGGCATCCACATGCCGCTGGATCGCGCCGAGCACGCGGTCGCTGAACACCCCGCGCAGGAACGGCACGGCGCGGAACTGGTGCAGGTCGTCCACGCCATGCAGCGAGGGCGTCTCGCCGAAGTCGTGCAGCAGGTGGCCGAGGTCGTGCAGCAATGCGGCGGTGACCAGTTCGTCGTCGGCGCCTTCGTCCTCCGCCAGCTTGGCGCATTGCAGCGCATGTTCGAGCTGCGTCACCGGCTCGCCGCTGTACTGTTCTCCGCCGCGCTCGGTGAAAAGCTGCTCGATCTGCTCGAAGGTCAACGCCACGGCATCGGTCCTGGAAGGCTCACTGCCAGGGCAGCGAGTACGTCTTGAGGTTGGTGAAGCTCTTCATGGCTTCCTGCACGCCTTCCTTGTAGCCCAGGCCCGAGTCCTTGATGCCGCCGAAGGGCGTGAGCTCGAGCCGGTAGCCGGGCACCTCGCGCACATTCACGGTGCCGACTTGCAGCTCGTTCACGAAGCGCGTGATGTGGTCGAGGCGATTCGTGCACACGGCGCTGGACAGGCCATAGGCCGTGCCGTTGGAGATGCGGATTGCCTCGTCGATGTCCTTGAACGTGATGATCGGCGAGACCGGCCCGAAGGTTTCCTGCCGCACGACGACCATCTCGGGCGTGACGCGATCGATCACCGTCGGCGCATAGAGCGCGCCGCGCCGGTCGTTGCCCACCAGCAGGCGTGCGCCATGCGACACCGCGTCCTGCACCCGCGCCTCGAACAGCTTGGCGGCCGCCTCGTCGATGACGGTGCCCATCTCGACGTCGGGGTTCGCCGGATCGCCGAACGACCAGCGCTTGGTTTTCTCGGCCACGAGCTCGGTGAACTTCGCGGCCACTGCTTCATGCACCAGCATGCGCTTGACGGCCGTGCAGCGCTGTCCCGAGTTCTTGTACGAGCCCTGCACCGCGAGCGACGACGCTTCGTCGAGGTCGGCGTCGTCCATCACGATGATGGGGTCGTTGCCGCCGAGCTCCAGCACGACCCGCCGGTAGCCTGCCTTCGCGGCAATGTACTTGCCGATGGCCACGCCCCCGGTGAAGGTGATGAGGTCGACGCGGTCGTTGGTGAGCAGCTCGTCGGCAATCTCGGCGGGGTCGCCGGTGATCACGCTCAACATCTCCGGCGGCAACCCGGCTTCGACCAGGATGTCGGCGAACAGGATGGCGGAGAAGGGCACCTTCTCGGACGGCTTCAGCACCATGCGGTTGTTGGTCGCCACGCTCGGCACCACCTTGTGCGCCACCTGGTTCATCGGGTGGTTGAACGGGGTGATCGCGCTGATCACGCCCAGCAGCGGCGAGCGCTGCGTGTAGACGCGGCGCCTGCGCCCGTGCGGCGTGATGTCGCACGAGAAGACCTGGCCGTCGTCCTTCAGGGCCTCGCTCGCGCCGAACATCAGCACGTCCGCCACGCGGCCGGTCTCGTACGTCGCGTCCTTCAGGCACAGGCCCGACTCGGCGGTGATCAGGGCCGCGATCTCGGCGCTGCGCGCACGCACGGCGGCCGCGGCCTTCTGCAGGATGCCGGCGCGCTCGGCGCGCGACAGCTTCGGCTGGAAAGCGTGCGCAGTCTCGAAAGCCTCGCGCACCTGTTGCAGTGTCGCCTTCGGCACGGTGCCGATGCGCTGCTGCGTGAACGGGTTGGAGACGTGGAGCATGCCGCTGCCCGCGACCTTGCGGCCGGCGATGCGCATGTGGTCCAGCGCGTGGTCGCGGATGTAGGTGGTGATGTCGTCACTGCGCATGGTTCAGCGCCAGGTCGAAGGCGTCGAAGTTGCGCAGGCGCCGCCGCGCATCGAAGCGGTCCAGCTTGCGGTTCAGGATCAGCGGCACGCGCTGCTCGCTCACGCCCCCGTGCGAGCGCAGCGGCGCGTCCAGCCCCGACAGGTCGTGGCGCTCGGGCGTCGTGCCGATCACCGTGAAGCGCTCGGAGACGCACACCACGTCGCCGATGCGGTCCGCCGGCAATTCGAAGCGCGCGGCGGCCGCTTCGCGGTCCAGCACTTCCTCCATGCCGTGCACTTCACGCAGGCGCGCCACCATTTGCGCCGCCGGCGTGCCGGGCGGCAGGTAGGCCGTGGCAAACGAGCCGAGCGCGCCATGGTGCACGACATAGGGGTCGGTGATGGGCAGGATGACGCGCGCCTTGCCGGGGCCGAGCTCGCGGTCGAACCACGACTGCAGGTAGATCACGTGCGGCGAGCCGTCGAGCGCCACCTTGGAATTCATGCCGTGGTCGGCGGTCAGCGCGATCACGCAGCCCAGGTTGTCCAGCTCGCCGAGGTAGCGGTCCATCATCGCGAAGAACGCGTTCGCGTCCGGCGAGCCGGGCGCGTGCTTGTGCTGCACGTAGTCGGTGGTGGACAGGTACATCACATGGGGCTTGCGCCGCCGCATCAATTGCACACCCGCGGCGAACACGAACTCCGAGAGTTCCGCGCTGTACACGTCGGGCACCGCCATGCCCACCAGCGGCAGCACTTCATCGATGCCGTTGTCCTCCATCGTCACCTGGTCGGCCTTCTCCGACGAGAAGCAGATGCCCTTCATGCCGTGCCCGAGCAGCCTGCGCAGCTTGTCCTTGGCCGTGACCACAGCCACCGAATGGCCCGCGTCGGCCAGCGCCGCCAGCAGCGACGGCGCCCGCAGCCACTTCGGGTCGTTCATCATCACTTCGCTGTTGCTCGCCGGGTCGTACAGGTAGTTGCCGCAGATGCCATGCACCGACGGCGGGGCGCCCGTGACGATCGACAGGTTGTTCGGGTTGGTGAAGCTCGGCACCACGCAATCCGCGATGAGGCCGGTGCCCTGCGCCAGCGTGCGCTTGAGCCACGGCATCTCGCCCGCCGCGACGGCAAGCGCCAGGTAGTCGGGCTCGCAGCCGTCGACGCAGACCACCACGGTGGGCTGGCGCGGCGCTTCGTAACTGCGCTGGTTGACGGTGAGCATCGGCCCTCCTAGGCAGGGGCAGCGGTTCGGGACTGCCGCCGCAGGTCGTTGGCAATGGTGCGCTGCTTGCTGTCCATCACGTGCTGGAACATGGCGCGGCCGGCTGCGTCGGGATCGCCGCCCGCAATGGCCTTCACGATCTGCCGGTGCTCGCCCGCGGAAATCGGCAGCAGCCAGCTGTCCGCGAGGTTCAGCCGCCGGAACAGCGACAGCTCCTTGATCAACTTGCGATAAATCGCGGTGAGCTTGCGGTTGCCCGCCATCTCCACCAGCCGGTCATGGAACTGCAGGTTCAGCAGGTGGTACTGGCGCGCGTCTTCCGCCTTCACGGCCTTTTCCATGGCGTCGACCATGGCGCGCACTTCCTTCAGCTGCGAGGGAGTGATGTTGGCCGCGAGCTGGCGCCCCACCAGTTCGTCCATCGCCGCGCGCAGGTCGAAGATCTCCACCGCCTCGTCGATCGGGATGTCGCGCACGAACACGCCGCGGTTCTTCTCGGTGCGCACCAGGCCCGCTTCCTCGAGCATGCGGAACGCCTCGCGCACCGGGCCGCGCGAGACGCCCAGCCTGGACGCGAGCATCGCTTCGGTGAGCTTGGTGCCGGGGGCGTATTCGCCCGCGAGGATGGCGCGTTCCACCTCCTGCTGCACCACGCTGGCGAGCGAACTGGTCTGCAACAGGGCGATGGTCGGGTGCAGGACGGCCGTCATTGCACCGCATTCGAGCACCGAGCCGGGTGATTGTCAACAATCTGCAAAAAACAATTGACAAGCTCATGGCTGAGTCGTTCAATGATTCCCGCAGCACGCGCCGATGAGGGGGGAGTGCGTTTTCGCATCGCGCGGCGACCGGTTCGTTGAGAGATTCACCACCCGAACGCAACAAGGAGTGCTTCCATGCGCCTCGCCCGTCTCTTTGCTTCCCTCGTTTCCTGCGGCCTGCTGGCTTTTGCAGGCAGCGCCGCCGCCCAGAAAACCCAGCTGCTGGTCTACACCGCGCTGGAAACGGACCAGATCAAGGCCTACCAGGAAGGCTTCAACAAGGTCAATCCCGACATCGAGATCAAGTGGGTGCGCGACTCCACCGGCGTCATCACGGCCAAGCTGCTGGCCGAGAAGGCCAACCCGCAGGCCGACGTCGTGATGGGCGTCGCCGCGTCGAGCCTCGCGCTGCTGGACAAGCAGGGCATGCTGGTGCCGTACGCGCCGCTGAACCTCGACGCGATCATGAGCCAGTACCGTGACAAGAAGAACCCGCCGGCGTGGTGGGGCATGGATGTGTGGGGCGCCACCGTCTGCTTCAACACCGTGGAAGCGCAGAAGAAGGGCGTGCCCAAGCCCGAGACGTGGAAGGACCTCACGAAGCCCATCTACAAGGGCCAGATCGTCATGCCCAACCCGGCGTCATCGGGCACCGGCTACTTCGACGTCACCGCGTGGCTGTCGCTGTGGGGCGACGACAAGGGCAAGGGCGGCGGCTGGAAGTACATGGACGCGCTGCACGACAACATCGCGCAGTACACCCACTCCGGCTCCAAGCCGTGCAACATGGCGGCGGCCGGCGAGTACATGATCGGCATCTCGTTCGAATACCGCGGCAACACCAACAAGGCCAAGGGCGCGCCGATCGACCTGGTGTTCCCGAAGGAAGGCCTCGGCTGGGACCTTGAATCGTTCGGCATCCACAAGGGCACCAAGAAGCTCGAAGCAGCGAAGAAACTGGCCGACTGGGCGTCGAGCAAGGACGCGATGCTCCTGTATGGCAAGAACTTCGCCATCACCGCGCAGCCCGGCGTGGCCGCACCGCTGCCGAACGTGCCCAAGGACTACGAGGCGCGCCTGGTGAAGATGGACTTCGGCTGGGCCGCCGAGAACCGCGAGCGCATCCTCGACGAGTGGAAGAAGCGCTACGACGGCAAGACCGAGAAGAGGTGACCGCCGCGTGACGGACCAACCACTCGCTCTCGAGCTGCGCCACATCCGCAAGCAGTTCGGCGGTTTCACGGCGCTGCACGACATCGAGCTGGGTGTCCGCCGCGGCGAATTCGTCTGCTTCCTCGGCCCCTCGGGCTGCGGCAAGACGACGCTGCTGCGCATCGTGGCAGGCCTCGAGGTGCAGACCTCGGGTGAGGTCTGGCAGGCGGGCGAGGGCGGCGCGCTGCGCGACGTATCGCGGCTGCCGCCCGCCGAGCGCGACTACGGCATCGTGTTCCAGAGCTACGCGCTCTTTCCGAACCTGAGCGTCGCGGACAACGTGGGCTACGGCCTGGTGAACCGCAAGGTGCCCAGGCCGCAGGTCGCGCAGCGCGTGACCGACCTGCTCAAGCTGGTGGGGCTGCCGGGCAGCGAGGGCAAATTCCCTTCGCAGTTGTCGGGCGGGCAGCAGCAGCGCATCGCGCTGGCGCGTGCGCTGGCCACGTCGCCCGGCCTGCTGCTGCTGGACGAACCGCTCTCGGCGCTCGACGCGCTGGAACGCGTGCGGCTGCGCTCCGAAATCCGCGCGCTGCAGCAGAAGCTGGGCGTGACCACCATCATGGTGACGCACGACCAGGAAGAGGCGCTGTCGGTGGCCGACCGCATCGTCGTCATGAACAACGGCTCGATCGAGCAGGTCGGCACGCCGCTGGAGGTGTACCGCGAGCCCGCGTCGCCATTCGTCGCGGACTTCGTGGGCAAGGTCAACGTGCTGCCCGCGCGTGTGGCATCGGGCGAACTACAGTTCGGTGACCTGCGCATCCCGTACGAAGGTGCCGACCGCGATGCACGCGTGTACCTGCGGCCCGAGGATGTGCTGGCGCGCCCGATCGGCGAAGCGGACCCGCATGTGTTCGACGCCGAGATCGAGAAGATCGAATTCCTCGGCTCGTACTGCCACGTCCACGTGGGCTCGCCGGCGTTGCAGGCGAACAAGCTCACGGTGTACCTGTCGCTCAACTTCCTGTCCGAGCAGTCGCTGGCGGTGGGCTCGCCGCTGAAACTCAGGCTGCTGCCCGAGCGCATCCGGGTCTTCTGATGTCGGCCGTCCTCCCGGTTCCCGACGCGGCGCCGGTGCGGCAGGCGTCGCACTGGACGGACCGCATCGCGCACATCGCGCTGTTGCTCGTCGCGCTGGCCCTGGTCGCCTTCCTGGCGCTGCCGCTGGTGTCGATCCTCCAGCAATCGCTGGAAGGCCGCGAAGGGCAGTTCGTCTGGTTCGCGAACTTCATCGAGTACGCGCGCACGCCCGCGCTGCTGCAAAGCGTGTGGAACAGCGTGTGGGTGTCGAGTGCCGTCACGGTGATCACGCTGCCGCTCGCGTTCTGCTTCGCGTACGCGCTGCGGCGTTCGTGCATGCCGCTCAAGCCCCTGTTTCGCGGCATCACGCTGATCCCCCTGCTCGCGCCGTCGCTGCTGTCGGCCATCTCGCTGATCTACTGGTTCGGCAACCAGGGCGTGCTGAAGGGCGCCATGCAGTCGATCGGCATCCCGCAGATCTACGGTGCGCCGGGCATCGTGCTGGCCGAGTGCTTCGCGGTGTTCCCGCACGCCCTGATGATCCTGGTCACCGCCTTGTCGCTGGCGGACGCTCGGCTGTACGAGGCGGCCGATGCGATGGGAACCACCGCGGCGCGCAAGTTCTTCACCATCACGCTGCCCGGCGCGAAGTACGGCCTGATCTCGGCGGCGCTCGTCACTTTCACGCTGGTCATCACCGACTTCGGCATCCCGAAAGTCATCGGCGGCAACTTCAACGTGCTGGCCACCGACGTGTTCAAGCTGGTGATCGGCCAGCAGGACTTTGCCAAGGGCGCGGTGGTGGCGATCCTGCTGCTCGCACCCGCGGTGCTGACGTTCGGCGTGGACCACCACGTGAGCAAGCGGCAGACCGCGATGCTCACGGCGCGCGCCGTGCCTTACCGCCCGGCGAAGTCGCCGCGCTACGACGCCGTGATGACGGCTTACTGCTGCGTCATCGCGTTCCTGGTGCTGGCGATGCTGGGCATGGCGGTGTTCGCTTCCTTCGCGAACTTCTGGCCCTACGACCTGAAGCCGAGCCTGCGGCACTACACGATGGGGCTGGTCGACGCGGAAGTCGGCGTCGCCTTCATGAACAGCCTGAAAATGGCTGCCGGCACCGCGCTGTTCGGCACGGTCCTCGTCTTCACCGCGGCGTACCTGCTGGAAAAGACCAAGGGCATGGATGGCCTGCGCGCGATCCTGCGCCTGCTGGCCATGCTGCCGATGGCGGTGCCGGGCCTGGTGCTGGGCCTGGGCTACATCTTCTTCTTCAACGCGCCGGGCAACCCGCTGAACGGCCTGTACCACACCGTGACGCTGCTCACGCTGTGCACCATCGTCCACTTCTACACGACGGGGCACCTCACGGCGGTGACGGCGCTGAAGGCGCTGGACGGCGAGTTCGAGGCGGTGAGCGCTTCGCTGAAGGTGCCGTTCTACCGCACGTTCTGGCGCGTGACGGTGCCGATCTGCACGCCCGCGCTGGTGGACATCGCGCGCTACTTCTTCGTCAATGCGATGACGACGATTTCCGCCGTGGTGTTCCTCTATTCCCCCGAGACCAAGGTGGCGTCCATCGCGATCCTGAACCTCGACGAAGCCGGCGAAATCGGCGCGGCCGCTGCCATGGCTGTGCTGATCGCCATCGCGTCCGCGCTCGCGACCCTGCTGTTCATGATGGCCGCGTGGTGGGTGGACCGCCGCACACAGGCGTGGCGAACGCTGTCAAGATAACGGAGACAACGCATATGGAGCCGATCCTCCTCACCCCCGGGCCACTCACGACGACGCTGCGCACCAAGCTCGCGATGCTGCGCGACTGGGGCTCGTGGGACGCGGACTTCAATGCCGTGACGGCGAAGCTGCGCCAGTCGCTGCTGAAGGTGGTGCACGGCGAGACCACGCACGTTGTCGTGCCCCTGCAGGGCAGCGGCACCTTCAGCGTCGAGGCGTCGGTCGCCACCGTGGTGCCGCGCGAAGGCCATGTGCTCGTGCTCGACAACGGCGCGTACTGCAAGCGCGCGGCGCGCCTCACCTCGCTGATGGGCCGCAAGACCACGGTGCTGCCATTCGACGAGTCCGCGCAGGTCGACCCGCAGGCGGTCGATGCCGCGCTGGCGAAGGACGCGAGCATCACGCATGTGGTGCTCATCCATTGCGAAACGGGCGCAGGCGTGCTGAACCCGCTGCCGCAGGTGGCCGACGTGGTGGCCCAGCGCGGCAAGGGCCTCATCATCGACGCCATGAGCTCGTTCGGCGCGTTGCCGATCGATGCGCGCGAAGTGAAGTTCGACGCGCTGGTCGCTGCCAGCGGCAAGTGCCTCGAAGGCGTGCCCGGCATGGGCTTCGTGTTCCTGCGCAAGGCGATCCTGGACGGCTGTGCGGGCAACAGCCAGTCGCTGGCGATGGACCTGCACGACCAGTACGTTTACATGGAGAAGACGGGCCAGTGGCGCTTCACGCCGCCCACGCACGTGGTAGTGGCGCTGGCCGAAGCCGTGGCGCAGTTCGAGGCCGAGGGTGGCCAGCCGGCGCGACTGGCGCGTTACACGCAGAACTACCGCACGCTGATCGATGGCATGGCGCGGCTGGGCTTCATGCCGTTCCTCGACCCCGCCATCCAGGCGCCGATCATCGTGACGTTCCACGCTCCCGGCGACCAGCGCTATGAATTCAAGGCTTTCTACGAGGCCGCCAAGAAGCGCGGGTTCATCCTCTACCCCGGCAAGCTCACCACGGTGGAGACCTTCCGTGTCGGCTGCATTGGTGCCATCGGTACGCTCGAAATCGAGCAGGCGGTGCATGCGGTCGAGCTGGCGCTGCAGGACATGGGCATTGCTTCAGGCGAACCATCTATTTGAACGCAGAGGGCGCAGAGGTTACGCAGAGAACGCAGAGAAAATACAAAGTGAATGACTTCCTGAATTCCTCTGCGTTCTCTGCGTAGCCTTTGCGCCCCCTGCGTTCACAAAACCCTGGAGCACCGCCACCGATGGCCAAAGAAAAAATCCACCCCGCCCTCGCAGCGCTGAAGAAGGAAGGCGCGCCGAAAGTGAAAGTCGCGGTGAGCGACATCGACGGCATCCTGCGCGGCAAGTACCTGCACATCGACAAGTTCGAAGGCGCGGCCGACGGCGGCTTCGGCTTCTGCGACGTCGTGCTCGGCTGGGACGCCCACGACCAGTGCTACGACAACACCGAGGTCACGGGGTGGCACCACGGCTTTCCGGACGCGCTGGCGCACGTGGACCTGGACACGGCACGGCGCGTGCCATGGGACAACGACGTGCCGTTCTTCCTCGGCAACTTCGTCAATCCCGACGGCACGCCGCACCCGGTGTGCCCGCGCCAGACGCTCAAGCGCGTGCTGGCCCGCGCGAAGAAGATGGGCTTCGAGGTGATGACCGGCTTCGAGTTCGAGTGGTTCAACTTCCGCGAAACGCCGCAGAGCTGGGCTGCGAAGAAAGGCGTGGCGCCGGAAACGATCACGCCCGGCATGTTCGGCTACTCGCTGCTGCGCATGGCCGACAACCGCGAGTTCTTCAACGCGCTGATGGACGACATGCGGGCCTTCGGCGTTCCCATCGAAGGCCTGCACACGGAAACCGGGCCCGGCGTGTACGAAGTGGCCATCACGTTTTCGTCCGCGCTGGAACAGGCCGACCGCGCCATTCTGTTCAAGACCGGCGCCAAGGAAATCGGCAAGCGCTACGGCATCATGCCCAGCTTCATGGCCAAGTGGTCACCCACGCTGCCGGGCTGCAGCGGCCACATCCACCAGTCGCTGTCCGATGGCAAGACCAACCTGTTCTACGACGGCAAGTCCAAGCGGTCGATGAGCAAGCTGTTCGAAAGCTACCTCGCCGGGCAGGTGGCCTGCATGATGGATTTCGGCCCGATGCTGTGGCCCACCATCAACAGCTACAAGCGCCTGGTCGACGGCTTCTGGGCACCGGTCAAGCCGACGTGGGGCCTGGACAACCGCACCGCGTCGTTCCGCGTCATTGCGGGCTCGCCGAAGGCCACCCGGCTGGAAACGCGGTGCCCTGGCGCCGACGTGAACCCCTACCTCGCGATGGCTGCGGTCATCGCGGCCGGGCTGCACGGCGTGGAGAAGGGATTGAAGCTCACGGCACCGCCGATCACCGGCACCAACCAGGGCGCGGAAAACATCCCGCGCGCGCCGCGCACGCTGATCGAGACCACCCGCATCTTCCGCGAGTCGCAGGTCGCGCGCGACTGGCTGGGCGACACCTTCGTCGATCACTTCGCGTCGACGCGCGAGTGGGAATGGCGCCAGTGGCAGGACGCGGTGACCGACTGGGAAATGAAGCGCTACTTCGAGATCATCTAGGCATGAAAAGTGTCCTTGCCGGCGCGCTGCTGTTCGTTGCCGCGAGCGCCTGCGCGCAGCTGACCGACGTGGAGCAGCGCATCGTGGCTGCCGTCAGGCAGCGCGGCCCGCAGGCGCTGGAGCTGTTGGAAAAGTCGGTACGCATCAACAGCGGCACGCTCAACACCGAAGGCGTGCGCGAAGTCGGCAAAGTGTTCCGTGCGGAGCTCGACACGCTGGGCTTCCAGACGCGCTGGATCGAGATGCCGCCGGAGATGAAGCGCGCGGGCCACCTGGCGGGCACGCGCGAGGGGCGCGGCAAGCGCCTGCTGCTGCTCGGGCACCTCGACACCGTGTTCGAGAAGGACTCCGCCGTCGCCCTGTGGGAAAGGCGGGGCGACCGGGTGCGTGGCCAGGGCGTGAACGACATGAAGGGCGGCAACGTCATCATGCTGGAAGCGCTGCGCGCGCTGCAGGCGGTGGGCGTGCTGGAAGGCACGAACATCTCCGTGCTGTTCACCGGCGACGAGGAGCGCACGGGTGCGCCACAGGCGGTCGGTCGCGCGGACCTCGTCGACATGGCAAGGCGCAGCGACTACGCGCTGTCTTTCGAGGGCACTTACGCGCTCGCCGGGGGTGGGGCAACCGCCAGCATCTCGCGCCGGTCGGCGGGCGGCTGGTCGTTGGCGGTGAAGGGACGCCCGGGCCACTCGGCTGGCGTGTTCTCGCAAAGCAGCGGCTACGGCGCAGTCTACGAGGCCTCACGCATCCTCAACGCGTTTCGCGAACAGCTGATGGAACCGAACCTCACGTTCAATCCCGGCGTGATCCTCGGCGGCACGAACGTCGACTACTCCGACGACACCGCGAGCGGCACCGCCTTCGGCAAGTCCAACGTGATCTCGCGCGACGTGGTGGTGCGCGGTGACCTGCGCTACCTTTCGCCCGAGCAGGGCGAGCGCGTGAAGCAGAAGATGCGCGACATCGTCGCCGCCAACCTGCCTGGGACGACGGCGACGATCACGTTTCGCGACGGCTACCCGCCGATGCCGCCGACCGAGGCTGGGGCCAAACTGGTCGAAGTGTTCTCCAAAGCCAGCCAGGATGCGGGCCTCGGGCCGATCATCACGCTCGACCCGGGCCAGCGCGGCGCGGGCGACATCCAGTTCGCGGCGCCCCACACCACCGGAATCGACGGCCTCGGCGCCACCGGCCGCGGCGCGCACACCGACGACGAAGACCTGGAGATTGCGTCCATCGAGCGGGGCGCGATCCGTGCCGCCATCCTCATCTACCGCCTGACGCGCCCCTGAACCCGGAACATTTGCCATGAGCCTGAGCAGTTTCTCTTTCCCCACCGCCATCGCCTTCGGCCCGGGCGCGCGCAAGGAAGTCGCCGCGCACCTGAAAGAGCAGGGCCTGAAGCGCCCGCTGATCGTGACCGACAAGGCGCTCGGCACGCTGCCAGTGCTGGCGGAATTCAAGTCACACCTCACGGGGCTCGACGTGGCGGTGTTCGCCGGCGTGTTCGGCAACCCCACGGCCAGCCAGGTGATGGAAGGCGCCGCGGCCTTCCGCGCGCACAACGCCGATTGCGTGATCGGCTTCGGCGGCGGCGCCGCGCTCGACGTCGCCAAGGTCGTCGGCATTGCCGCAACGCACGAGGGCGACATCATCGACTACGTGTGGGACCACCCGAAGGTGCGACCCATCGACAAGCCCTTGCCGTACTTCGTCGCCCTGCCGACGACCTCGGGCACCGGCTCCGAAGTCGGCCGGTCGTCGGTGGTGAGCGAGAACGACACGCACCTCAAGCGCGTGGTGTTCAGCCCGAAGATCCTGGCCAGGAAGGTGTTTGCCGACCCCGAGCTCACGCTGGCGCTGCCGCCGCACGTGACGGCGGCCACCGGCATGGACGCGCTCACGCACAACATCGAAAGCTACCTGTCCCCGGCGTACCACCCGTTGTGCGATGGCATCGCGCTGGAAGGCACGCGCATTGCCGCGCGTTCGCTGGAGAAGGCGGTGAAGGAGCCGTCGAACATCGCAGCGCGCAGCGACATGATGATGGCGTCGATGATGGGCGCGATCGCGTTCCAGAAGGACCTGGGCGCGGTGCATTCCTGCGCGCATGCGCTCGGCGCCGTCTGCGACCTGCACCACGGGCTGGCGAACGCGCTGATGATCGACACGGTGCTGGCGTGGAACCACGAGTCGGCGCCACGGAAGTTCGATGAGCTTGCGCACGTGTGCGGGGTCGCCGGCGGCGGCGCGTCTTTCGTGCCGTGGCTGAAGGCGCTGAAGCAGCGCATCGGCATCACCGGGAACCTGTCGTCGCATGGCGTGACGAAGGAGCAGGTGCCGCGCCTGGTGGAGATCGCCGTGGCCGACATGTGCCACCAGACCAACCCGCGTCCGTGCACGGCGGCGGACTTCCAGAGGATGTTCGAGGCGGCGCTGTGAAGCTCAAGATCGGCATCAGCGCGTGCTTCTTCCACCCCGACAGCACGCGCAAGTCGGCGCCTTCGAAGACGCTGCTGTGGATCGAGCAGTCCACGGCGCACTGGGTGATGTCCGAGGGCGCGCTGCCGGTGATGATTCCCTCGCCGTTCGGCGACACCTTCCGCGGTGAAGTCGGTGTCGACGACTACGCGCAGTGGCTCGACGGGCTGGTGATGCACGCGGCGCCGACCTGTCGCCGACGAGTTATGGCGAACGGCCGATCAAGCCCGAGTGGGGCGGCGACAAGGTGCGCGACGACTACGAGATGGCGCTGGCACGCGCATTCACACGCGCCGGCAAGCCCGTGTTCGGCATCTGCCGCGGCCTGCAATTGATCAACGTGGCGCACGGCGGCACGCTGTTCCAGGACATCGCCACGCAGAAGCCGGGCGCGCTCACGCATCGCGACGCAGCCGCCTACGACCTGAACTTCCACGAAGTGGAGATCGTGGCGGGCACGAAACTCGAGCGGCTGCTGGCTGGCGAACAGCGCCACAAGATCAACAGCGTGCACCACCAGGGCATCAAGGACCTGGCGCCGGGCTTCGCCGTCGAAGCGGTGTCGCCGGATGACGGCGTGATCGAGGCCATCCGCCACACCGGCGACGCCTGGATCGCCGCCGTGCAGTGGCATCCCGAATTCCATTTCCCCGAGCTCGGCGTGGTGGACGACACCCCGCTGCTGCGCGACTTCCTGAAGGCGGCGCAAAGCGCGCGCAACGACCGAGCATGACCCCACTAGCCATCCAGAACCCGGCGACCGGCGAAGTGATCGCCCAGCTGCCGTCGGACGACGCGGCCTCCGTGGCCGCCAAGGCCACCGCCGCCTGCAACGCGCAACCCGCCTGGGCTGCAACCACGCTGGCGCACCGCAAGGACTGCATCGCGCGCTTCCGCGCGGCCGTGGTGCGCGAGCTGGAGCAACTGGCGGTGGTGATGACGCGCGAGACCGGCAAGCCCATCAGGATGTCGCGCAACGAGCTCAATGGCCTGCTGCCGCGCATCGACTTCTTCCTGCAGGAAGTGGACCGCGCCATCGCCGCGGAAACTGTGCACGACGAAGGCGGGATGCGCGAGCAGATCCAGCACGAGCCGCTGGGCGTGGTGGCGAACATCTCGGCGTGGAACTATCCGTGGTTCGTCGGCTGCAACGTGATCGTCCCGGCGCTCCTCACCGGCAACGCGGTGCTGTACAAGCCGTCCGAGTTCGCGGCCATGACCGGCCTGGAGATCACGCGCCTGCTGCACGAAGCCGGCGTGCCGCGCGAGGTGATGGTGTGCCTGGTCGGGGCGGGCGAAGTCGGGCGCGCGCTGCTGGAGCAGAAGGTAGGCGGTGTGTTCTTCACCGGCTCGGTCGCCACCGGCAAGCGCATCGCCGAGGCAGTGGGCCACCGGCTGGTGAAACTGCAACTGGAACTGGGCGGCAAGGACCCGACCTACGTTTGCGACGACGCGAACCCGCAGGCCGCCGCGGAGTCGCTGGCGGACGGTGCGATGTACAACACCGGGCAGAGCTGCTGCTCGGTGGAGCGTATCTACGTGCACGAGAAAATCCACGATGCATTCGTGGAGGCTTTCGTGAACACCGTTCGCGGCATGCGCATGGGCGACCCCGCGAGCGACGACACGTACATCGGCGCCATCACGCGCGCCCCGCAACTGCAGGTGCTGGCGCACCAGGTGCAGGACGCCGTGCAGCGCGGTGCGCGGCTGCTGGTGGGCGGCAAGGTCGCGCCGCCGCCGGGGAACTGGTTCGAGCCCACGGTGCTGGTCGACGTCGACCACACCATGGAGTTGATGCGCGAGGAAAGCTTCGGCCCGGTGATCGGCATCCAGAAGGTGAAGGACGACGCCGAAGCCGTGCGCCTGATGAACGACTCTCGCTACGGCCTGACCGCGGGTGTGTACACGGCCAATGAGGCGCGTGCCAAGGCGGTCCTCGCGCAGGTGCACGCGGGCAGCGTGTACTGGAATTGCTGCGACCGCGTGAGCCCGCGGCTGCCGTGGAGCGGCGTCGGCGACTCGGGCGTGGGCCTGACGCTGTCGCGCTACGGCATCCACACCTTCACGCGGCCCAAAGCGTGGCATATGCGCTCACCCGCGTGACCAAGCCGCGCCTCACGCTGTTCGACCTCGACCACACGCTGCTGCACGGCGACAGCGACGTGCTGTGGTGCGACTTCCTGATGGATGAAGGCGTGCTCGACCGCAAGGAGTTCGCGGCGCGCAACGCGGACATGGAAACCCGCTACAAGGCCGGGACGGTGGGCGTGGAGGAGTTCGCGAACTTCTACGTGGGCACGCTGGCGGGCAGGGCGCCTGTGCAGTGGGACGCACTGCGGCAGCGATTCCTGCGAGAAGTGGTGGTGCCGCGGATTCCCGGGGATGCGATGCGGCTGGTGGCGCGGCATCTCGCAGCGAGTGAGCTCGTCGCGATCACGACGGCCACGAATCGATTCATCACGGAGTTGACTGCGGCGCACTTCGGCATCGCGCATCTGGTGGCGACGGAAGCAGACGTCAAGGACGGCGCGTTCACCGGGACGACCACGGGCACGCTGAATATGCGGCAGGGGAAGGTGGTGCGGCTGGCCGAGTGGCTCGCGCAGCGGGGGCAGTCGCTCCAGGACTTCACCAGCCGGGCGTACAGCGACTCGATCAATGACCTGCCGCTGCTGGAGGCGGTCGATGAGCCGGTGGCGGTGGGGCCGGATGCGCGGCTCGCGGCGGTTGCAGCGGAGCGCGGGTGGGAGGTGATCACGCTTGCGTGATCGCGGTGGGTTCCCCGCGCGCTGCGCGCTCGGCTCACCCCACCCTACAGGATTGACGCATCTTCCGTGCGCGCGCGTATGCGCGTCGCTGACCGCGGTCACCGGCCGCGCGCGGTCCGGGTGGACCGCGGTCAATCGATTGCCGTGCCGAAGGCGTCGATCAATCGATCAGTTTGTTCTTCAGCGCGTAGTACGTCAGGTCGCTGTTCGACGACAGGTTCATCTTCTCCATCAACCGCGTGCGATACGTGCTCACGGTCTTCACGGAGAGCGACAGGTCCTTCGCGATGTCCCCGGCCGACTCGCCCTTGGCAAGCTTCAGGAACACCTGGAACTCGCGCTCGGACAACTGCTCGTGCGGCGCACCGGCCTCGGGCCGGTTCAGCTGGCGAGCCAGCAGTTCTGCCACGGCGGGCGAAATGTAGCGGCGTCCCAGCGCGACGGTGCGGATCGCGTTGACGATCTCCATCGGCTCGCAACCCTTGTTCAGGTAGCCGCTCGCGCCCTGGCGGATCAGGTTCACGGCGTATTGCTCTTCCGGATAGCCCGACAGCACCAGGATGCCGACGTCGGGCGCCTTGGCGCGAATCATCGCCAGTGCGTCGATGCCGCTTTGGCCCGGCATGGACAGGTCCATCAGCAGCACGTCCATTTCCGTGGTTCTTACGAGGTCGATCGCTTCCCGGCCGGTCGACGCTTCGCCCACGACGCGCAGGTCGACCTGCTCGTTGAAGAACTGCCGCAGGCCGGAGCGGACGATGGCGTGGTCATCGACGATCCCGACCTTGATGATGGAGTCTTGCATGTTCGTTGGCTCTTCGATTTCGGTTGCCGGGCACGATGCGTATCCGGTGCAAGGATTATTCAGCGGCGGCAGCGCGAATGGATGACCTAGCACTTAAGCCGACAGCGCGTTGTCGTGTCGTCCTGTTCTTACAAACGGACCCGGGCGGGGCGCATCAGCCTGCATTGACACCTTGAGACGCATCGCGCCGACACCGCTTGCGCGCGGATGGGCAGACACTGGGCGGACAACTGGAGCAAGCCATGGCCGCCACCCAAAACACCGATCCCCAAGGCGACGTCGTGCTTCCAGCGGCAACGCGCGACTTCATCCTGCAAGCGCTGGGTGAGGCCAGCGCCGCGTTCTGCCGCACGCACGGCCTGCGCGCCACCCGCCGCCTGCTGGTCGAGGAAGGCACCCTGCTCACGCAGGACAACTCGTTCCGCATCAACAACCTCAATCCCCTGCTCCTTATGAACCTCGTGCGCGGGATGCTGGCTGCTTCGCAGCAGGTCCGGCCGGACGACTCGCCGGCGTAGGGGGCGGTGGCCGGTCGGGGCGCCCGAGACGTACCACGCCGCACCCAGCAGCGCCGCATTGCCCCACAGGTCAGGCGCAGCTCGTGGATCGGGAAGTCAGCTCTCCCGGCTCACGGCGCGCCGCCGTCGGCCATGGATTCGCCGAAGTACATGCGCGCCACGCGCGCCTGCGCGGCCGCCTGGCGGCACACCGGGCAGGGCGCGGATGTCGAATACAGCACCGAGCCCGCAAGGTCCGCGCGGCCCAGGCGCTTTTGCGCATCGCGGATCGCTTCGCGCTCGGCATGCGCGGCCGCGTCGCTGTTGGCGAGCACGCGGCTGGGCGACTCGCCGACGATCATGCCGCCGGACACCACGACCGCGCCGTACGACTGGTCGCCCGCCTGGATGGCGGTTTGCCGCATCGATTCCGCGGCGTCGTACCAGCGCTTCTGGGGATGCTCGGATTGCGCCTGCGCGCTGCGCGCCGCCGCTCCCAGGGCGGCCAGCGCTCCCAGCACGGTGCGGCGCTGCACGCCCACGTCACTTTCCCTTCGGCCGCCCGTACTTCGCGGTGAAACTGGCCTTGCCGATGCTGTTGGCATTGGTCATGAAACCGGCCACGGCTGCCGTTGCATCGCCGGGGATGTCGAGCTTGTCCACCTTCAGCGCATGCACGGTGAAGATGTAGCGGTGCGGCTTGTCGCCGGGCGGCGGGCACGCGCCACCCCATGCGGCGAAGCCGTAGTCGATGCGGTTCTGCTTCGCACCCTTGGGCAGGTTGGCGTTGCTGGCGTTACCGGCATCCGCCTTCAGCTCCATGGTGTCGGCCGGGATGTTGTAGACGAACCAGTGCCAGAAGCCCGAGCCGGTCGGCGCATCGGGGTCGTACACGGTGACCACGAAGCTCTTGGTGTCCTTGGGCGCGCCGCTCCACTTGAGCACCGGCGACTTGTTCTCCCCGCCGCAGCCGAACACGTTGGCCTCGAACTTCTTGTCCATCATCGCGTTGGGCTTGATGTCCGGGCTTTCCAGCCGGAACGCGGCATGCACCGTGAGGGACGCGCCGGCAAGGAGCGCGGCGCAGGCAAGCTTCTTGTTCATCGTGGTCTCCTGCTGCTGAGGTCGGGAGACGGATGATGCTACGGAACGGTCCGGGGGGCAAACTGCTTCGGGTCGTAGAAGAACTGTTCCTGCGCGATGCGCTCGCCTTCCCAGCGCTGCCAGGCAAGCTCCTCGATGCGGCGCACCGTGCCGTCGTGACCCGTGAACTCGAAGATCCAGCGGACCACCACGTGGTCGCCCGCCACGAAGACCGGGCGCACGCATTGCGAAGTGACCGATGCGGCCGCCGCCAGCGCCTTCTTCTCGTTGGCCACCAGCGCGTCGCGGCCCACGCGCGGCGCGTTCATGTTCTCCTGCATCGACGCGCCTGCGGTGTAGAACTCCTCGATCGCTTCCACGTGCGCGTTCGATTCGACGCGGGCGATGAAGCGCTCCAGCGTGTGCTGCGACGGCATCGGGTCACTCCTCCTTCGTCAGGTGGCTGCCCACCACCGAGGCCAGCTCGAACATGGTCACCGAAGGCTTGCCGAACACCTTGCGCAGCTTCGCGTCGCCATTGATGGTGCGCTTGTCCTTCGCGTCCTGCAGGCCGTGTTCCTTGATGTAGTCCCACAGCTTCTTGATGACTTCGGTGCGTGGCACCGGATCCGGCCCGATGACCGCGGCCAGTTCGGCGCTGGGCCTCAGGCCAGGCCCCGACTTGCGGTTGGCGGTCTTCGCTGCTTTCTTGGCGGGCGCAGCCTTCTTCGCGGCAGCCTTTTTCGCGGGAGCCTTCTTCGCCGCGGCGGCAGGCGCCGTCTTGCCCGCCGCCGGCTTGCGCGGCGGGAATTTCGAAGCGCGTGGTTCGAACTCGAAATTGACCTTGCCCGCTTCGGCGTCCCACGCAAGGTAGGCCTTGAAGGGGCGGCGCGTGCGCATCGACACGAACTTGTCGAGCAGGTCGGTCTTTCCGGTGGCCAGCAGCTTTTCCATCTGCGCGCGCTCCACCGGCTGCTGCAGGATGACCTTGCCGCTCTTGAAGTCGCACGTCGGCGTGGGATGCGCCGCCGTCGGAACGGAGTTCTCGCACAGGTAGTTGGCACCCCACTCGAACACACGGCCGCCGCACTTCGGGCACTTGCCCAGCGTCTCCTGCCCCGAGAAATCGATGATCTCGCCGGTCTCCGACGGGTCCTGCTCGTTGCCGAAGTCGAATTCCAGCTTCCAGTTCTTCTCTTCCTCGTCGAACTTCAGCACCAGTTCGGCCGTGAACGGCCAACCCGCCTTCGAGCGGAAGCCCTGCAGCGGCCCGATGCGCTTGTCACGCAGGAACTGCTCCACCTCGTCGAGCTCGAACGCGCGGCCCGCGGGAATCTTGGTGAACGAGAAGCCGCACGCTTCCTGCCCCTTCCTGCCCACGCAGTTGTAGCGGCGATAGGTCTCCTGCACGACGCCGCCGCAGTTGGGACACGGCGTCTTGAGGGTCGCATAGTCGCCCGGCACGGTGTCGCGGTCGTACTCCTTGGCCTTCTTGACGATGTGCTTCGTCATCTCGGCGATCTCGCGCATGAACGCTTCGCGCGAGAGCTTGCCGTGCTCCATCTGCGCGAGCTTGTATTCCCACTCTCCGGTCAGCTCAGGCTTCGACAGTTCCTCCACGCCCAGGCCGCGCAGCAGCGTCATGAGCTGGAAGGCCTTCGCGGTGGGGATCAGCTCGCGGCCTTCGCGCAGCATGTACTTCTCGTTGATCAGGCCTTCGATCGTGGCCGCGCGCGTGGCCGGCGTGCCGAGGCCCTTCTCGTGCATCGCCTCGCGCAGCTCGTCGTCCTCGATGAACTTGCCCGCGCCTTCCATCGCGCCCAGCAGTGTGGCCTCGCTGTAGCGCGCGGGAGGGCGGGTCTTCAGGCCGCGTGCCTCGACCGACTCGCTGCGCACCATTTCGCCCGGCTTCACCGGCACCAGCGGCTGGCCCTTGTCGCCTTCCTTGGCGTCAGCCACCTCCTCCGCGGCTTCCTTGCCGTAGATGGCCAGCCAGCCCGGCTTGACCAGCACCTTGCCTTCGGTCCTGAAGCTGTGGCCCACCGCCTGGCTGATGCGCGTGGTGACGAGGTATTCAGCGCTCGGGAAGAAGATGGCGAGGAAGCGGCGCACCACCAGGTCGTAGACCTTCTGCTCGGCTTCCGACAGGCCGTGCGGCGCCTGCAGCGTGGGGATGATCGCGAAGTGGTCCGACACCTTGGTGTCGTCGAACACGCGCTTGGTCGGCTTGACGTAGCCGCCCTTGACCGCTTCCTTCGCGAAGGGCGCGAGGTGCTTCATGTCGCTGGCCGCCAGCACGTCCATCGTCTGGTGCACCACCTTCAGGTAGTCGTTCGGCAGGTGGCGTGAATCGGTCCGTGGATAGGTCAGCGCCTTGTGGCGCTCGTACAGGCTCTGCGCGATCGACAGCGTGGTCTTGGCGGAATAGCCGAAACGGCCGTTCGCTTCGCGCTGCAGGGAGGTCAGGTCGAACAGCATGGGCGAGGCCTGCGTGGTCGGCTTCGATTCCTCGGTGACGGTGGCGGCCTTGCCGCGCACCGCATCGGCGATCGCCTGCGCCTCCTTCTGCGACCACAGCCGGTCCGCGCGCTTCTCGGGATCGTCCTCGTCCTTCTTCCACTTCGGGTCGAACCACTTGCCCGCGTACTCGCCCGCCTCGGCGAGGAACGACGCATGGATTTCCCAGTAGTCGCGGCTCACGAACTTGCGGATCTGTTCCTCGCGTTCGACCACGATCGCCAGCGTGGGCGTCTGCACCCGGCCCACGGTGGTGAGGAAGAAGCCGCCGTCGCGCGAATTGAACGCCGTCATCGCACGCGTGCCGTTGATGCCCACCAGCCAGTCGGCCTCGGAGCGCGAACGCGCGGCATGCGCCAGGCCCTCCATCTGCTTCTCGCTGCGCAGGGCCTCGAAGCCGTCGCGGATGGCCTGCGGCGTCATCGACTGCAGCCACAGCCGCCGCACCGGCTTGCCGAGCCCGGTGCCCTCGCTGCTGCCGGCCTTCGCCTTCGCGCCGGCGGCGTACTGCTCGATCAGGCGGAAGATGAGTTCACCTTCGCGCCCGGCGTCGCACGCGTTCACGAGCTGCGTCACGTCCTTGCGCCTGGCAAGCTTGACCACCGCGTTCAGCCGCGACTTCGTCTTCTCCACGGGCTTCAGGTCGAAGTACGGCGGAATCACGGGCAGGTGGGCAAAGCTCCACTTGCCGCGCTTCACGTCGAATTCCTCCGGTGCATGGATCTCCACCAGGTGCCCGACGGCGCTGGTGACGATGTACTGCTCGCCCTCGAAGTACTCGTCGTGCTTCTCGAACTTGCCTGCTGTGGGCGTGAGCGCCCGCACGATGTCCTGCGCCACGGATGGCTTCTCGGCAATGACCAATGTCTTCGGGGTCACGGACGATCACGTGGCGCCTTGCGGCGCCCCGTCCTTGAAGTTTTCTTGATGCCCATACAATCTCGCCTTTCTCACGCGCGTACGCGCACGCGCGCGTGCGTACGATTTCAAGTTAACAGAAGTTCGAGTCCCGATGCCCGCCACCCCCCGAAAACCGGCCGACGGCCGCCGCATCCAGGTCCGCAAGTCGGGCGTCCACGGCAAGGGGGTCTTCGCCCTCAAGCCCATCGCCGAGGGCGAGACCATCATCGAATACGTCGGTGAGGTCATCACCTGGAAGCAGGCGCAGAAGCGCCACCCCTGGAACCCGAAGGACCCCAACCACACGTTCTACTTCCACGTGGACGAGAAGCGCGTGATCGACGCGGCCTACGGCGGCAACGCCTCGCGCTGGATCAACCACGCCTGCGACCCCAACTGCGAAGCGGACGAGGAGGACGGCCGCGTCTTCATCAAGGCGCTGCGCAACATCGCCCCGGGCGAGGAACTCAACTACGACTACGGCCTGATCATCGACGAGCCGTATACGAAGAAGCTCAAGGCCGAGTATCCGTGCTGGTGCGGCAGCAAGAACTGCCGCGGCACGCTCCTGGCGCCCAAGCGCGGGCGATGAGCATCGCCCTGCCCGGCGTCGCGCTCGAGGTGGTCGAGGACATCGACTCGACCAACAGCGAGCTCATGCGGCGCGCACGGGCGGGAAAGGGCGCGCCGGTGCTGCTGGCGGCACGCCACCAGAGCGCCGGGCGCGGCAGGCTGGGCCGGGGCTGGGCGAGCGATGCGGGCGATTCGCTCACCTTCTCGCTGGGCATGCCGCTCGCGCCCGCCGACTGGGCGGGCCTGTCGCTCGCCGTCGGCGTGGCGGTGGCCGAGAGCCTGCACCCGCGCATCCGCCTCAAGTGGCCCAACGACCTGTGGGTGGACGACCGCAAGCTGGCGGGCATCCTGATCGAGACCGCCACGTTCGGGGACGCAGCACCGGGTGCGAGCCGCTACGCCGTCATCGGCATCGGCATCAACATCGCGCCGCGCGCGGCCGACGGCCTGTCGACGCCGCCCGCAGCCCTGCAGGACCTCCTGCCCGGCATCGGCGCCATGCAGGCGTTGGAGCGCATCGCGCAGCCGCTGGTGGAAGCGGTCCGGATGTTCGAAGGCGCTGGCTTTGCCGCTTTCCACGGGCGCTTCGAGGCGCGCGATGCCTTGCGCGACCGCGCCGTGGCCCTTTCGGACGGCACCTCCGGCACGGCGCACGGCGTGAGCGAAGCGGGTGGGCTGCTGGTGCATACTGCCTCCGGCATGCAAGTCATCACCAGCTCCGAAGTGAGCGTGCGTCCCCGGTCCTGAAGCGATGCTGCGCCTCGTTGCCCTGGTCCTGTTGCTGGCCAACGCGGCGTACTTCGCGTGGGCGCAGGGCCTGCTGCTGTCGTGGGGCGTGGGCCCGGCGCAGCAGTCGGAGCCGCAGCGCCTGCAGCAGCAGATCCGCCCCGAGGGCATGCGCATCCTGAAGAGCGACGAAGCCAGGCGCATGGAAGCGGCAGCGGCCGTCGCCCGCGCGCCCGAATGCCTGCAGGTCGGGCCATTCGACGACGCGCAGGTGGCATCGCTCAAACCCGCGCTGGAAGCGAACTGGCCCGTGGGCAGCTGGTCGGTCGACTCGGCCGTGGAGCCTGCGCGCTGGATCGTCTACATGGGCAAGTACCTCACGCCCGACCACGTGACCAAGAAAAAGGCGGAACTGCGCCAGCTCGGCATCAGCTTCGAGCCGCTGTCCAACCCGGCGCTGGAGCCCGGCCTGTCGCTCGGCGGCCACGCCAGCGAAGCCAGCGCCAAGAGCCAGCTCGACACCCTGGCGGACCGCGGCGTGCGCACCGCGCGGGTGGTGCAGGAGCGCGCCGAAGTGAAGGGCCAGAAGCTCGTGTTCCCCGCGATGGACGAGTCACTGCGCCCGCGCCTGGACGAGCTCAAGCCACTGCTCGCGGGCAAGCAGCCGCGCGCCTGCCGCTGAAAGCACCAAGGAGAGCCGACATGAAGCTGTACTACGCGCCCGGCGCATGCTCGTTCGTGCCGCACACGCTGCTGGAAGCAGCGGGCGCCCCCTTCGAGCCGGTCTGGGTGAAGCTGCACAAGGGCGAGAACCTGCAGGGCGACTACCTGCAGGTCAACCCGCACGGGCAGGTACCGGTGCTGGTGGATGAAGGCGAGACCATCACGCAGATCCTGGCCATCGTCGGCTGGATCGACGCGAAGTTCCCGCAGATGCAGTTCCTGCCGCGCGAGCCGCTTGCGCGGACGCGCGTGATGGAGACGCTCGCGTGGATGAACAACACGGCGCACCCGACGTTCACGCACGTGTTCATGCCCCACAAGTTCGCCGAAACGCCCGAGGCGCAGGCGGAAGTGAAGGCGTGCGGCCAGAAGCTGTACGCGGGCATGCTGGGCGAGCTGGAGGCGAAGGTGCAGGCGGCCGCGGGGCAGCCGTTCCTGGGCGGCGAGCAGTTCGGCCCGCTCGACGCCTACGCGCTCACGCTGCTGCGCTGGGGCGGCTTCGCGGGCCTCGACCCGACGACGTTCACGGCCACCTGGGCGCACGTGAACAGGGTGGCGCAGCTGCCTGCGGTGGCGCGCGTGGTCGAGCGCGAGCGGTTGCAGCTGAACCTGTACAAGCCTGCCTGAGCGTGGTGGGCAGCATGGGCTGCCCATCCTACGCAGTGTGGGCTCCCGCCTCCGCGGGAATGACGTCAGCGAGGTCCGCCATCACGAAGCGCACCACCACCCGCGTGCCGGGTGGCACCTGCCCGGGGCGCGCGTCCTCGATGGCGATTTCGGCGTTGTGCTGGCGCGCGATCTCCAGCACGATCGGCAGGCCCAGCCCCGACCCGTCGACGTTGGTGCCCAGCGCACGGTAGAACGGCTGGAACACCAGCTCCCGCTCGGACTCGGGAATGCCCGGGCCGGAATCTTCGACCTGCAGCACCAGCGCACGCCCGAAGGGGTCGACGTGCACGCGCGCGGTCACCACGCCCGGGTGTTCCGCGCTGGATGGCGTGTAGTTGATCGCGTTGTCCAGCAGGTTGCGGATCAGCTCCTTCAGCAGCGTCGGGTTGCCCTCGAGCGCGACGCCCGGGTCGCCCGGCGAGGCGCCGTCGTAGCCCATGTCGATGTAGCGGTCCATGGCGCGCGGCACCGAGTCCTGCATCACTTCGCGCGTGAGCCCCGCCAGGTCGCACGGCACGCGCACGATGGTCTTGCCGCTCGATTCGGCGCGCGCCAATGCGAGCAGCTGGTTCACCGTGTGCGTGGCGCGCATGCTGGAGCGGCCGATCTGCTTGAGCGACTGCTTCAGCTCCTCGGCGTTGAACTGCTCGCGCTGCGCCAGGTCGGCCTGCATGCGCAGGCCCGCCAGCGGTGTCTTGAGCTGGTGCGCCGCGTCGGCGAGGAAGCGCTTCTGCGTCGCGATCGAGTCCTTCAGGCGCCTCAGGAGGTCGTTCACCGACGAGACCAGCGGCGCCACTTCCATCGGCACGGCGCTGTCGTCCAGCGGGCTCAGGTCGTCGGGCTTGCGCTGGCGGATGCGCTCTTCCAGTTCCGACAGGGGCTTGATCCCGCGCACCAGCGCCATCCACACCAGCAGCACGGCGATCGGCAGGATCACGAGCTGCGGCAGCATCACGCCCTTGATGATTTCCGTGGCCAGCACCGAGCGCTTCTCGCGCGTCTCTGCCACCTGCACCAGCGCGGGCGGCATGTTCGGGATGCCGACGCTCACCCACGTGTAGGCAACGCGCAGGTCGTGCCCGCGCATCTCGTCGTCGCGCAGGCGCACTTCACCGACGTTGGGGAATTCGTCTTCGGGCGGGTGCGGGAAGTCGCGCTCGCCGCCGAGGTATTCGCTGTGCGGGCCGAGCACCTGGAAGTACACGAGGTCCGAATCGTCGGCGCGCAGCAGTTCGCGCGCAGGAAGTGGCAGGTTGAAGAGCACCTTGCGGTCGTGCACGGTGACCTGCTGCGCGAGCGCCTGCACGTTGAATTCGAGCGCGCGGTCGAACGGTTTTGCAGCGATGCTCTGCGCCACCAGCCACGTCAGCGCCAGGCTGATCGGCCACAGCAGCAGCAGCGGCGTGAGCATCCAGTCGAGGATCTCGCCGAAGAGCGAGCGCTGCTCACGCTGGAAGATCTTCATGGTCTTTCGTCATCCCCGCGAAGGCGGGGATCCAGTGGCTTTCGCACCGGACGGCCCTGGATTCCCGCCTGCGCGGGAATGACGGTTCTGCGTCACGGAATCTTCTCGAGACAGTAGCCCAGCCCGCGCACGGTGGCAATGCGGATCGGGCCCTTCTCGATTTTCTTGCGCAGGCGGTGGATGTACACCTCGATGGCGTTGTTGCTCACCTCCTCGCCCCACTCGCACAGGCGCTCCACGAGCTGGTCCTTGCTGACAAGGCGCCCGGCGCGCTGCAGCAGCACCTCGAGCAGGCCGAGCTCGCGCGCGGACAGTTCCACCATCTTGCCGTCGATGGTCGCCACGCGCCCCGCCTGGTCGTACACCAGCGGGCCGTGCTTGATGATGCTGGTGGTGCCGCCCATGCCCCGGCGCGTGAGGGCGCGCACGCGTGCCTCCAGCTCCTGCAGGCTGAACGGCTTGGCCATGTAGTCGTCGGCCCCGAGGTCCAGGCCCTTCACGCGCTCGTCCACGCCGTCGGCGGCGGTCAGGATCAGCACCGGCATCGAGGAGCCGCGCCCGCGCAGCTTGCGCAGCACTTCCAGGCCGTGCATCTTCGGCAGGCCGAGGTCGAGGATCAGCAGGTCGAACTCGTTGTTCGTCATCAGGGCGGCGTCCGCTTCGGTGCCGCTGGCCACGTGGTCGACGGCGGCGCCCGATGCGCGCAGGCTGCGCAGCAGGCCGTCGGCGAGCACCTGGTCGTCCTCGGCGATCAGTATCCGCATGGCGTGTCTCCTCGTTGTGCAGCCATTCTAGGCAGCGGTGCGCCGCTGCGGGTTAACCCCGGCGCCTTCACGCGCCGGTCGGATCAAGATCATGCTGGGAGGACAACGCTGCGGAGGACTTGTGTGATGGTCCGGTTCCTCGCTTTGCTCTGTCTCGCCCTTGCCGCCTGCATGGCGCACGCGCAGGCGCCCACGGTCTTCCTGTACCCGCGCCCGGAGTCCCCGAAGGACACGCAGTACGTCTACGACTACGAGCTGCTGCGCCAGGCGCTGGAAGCCACCATTCCCACGCACGGGCCGTTCGAGCTCAAGCCCTCGGAAGCGCCGATGAACCAGGGCCAGGCGGCCGACGAAATCGCCGCGGGCGCGGGCCGCGCCAACGTGTTTGCGCGCTCCACCGCCGTGGAACACGAGCAGCGGCTGCTGCCGGTTCGCATCCCGATCGACAAGGGGCTCGTGAGCTTCCGGGTGTTCCTCGTGCGCGACGAGATGCTGCCGAAGTTCGCGGCCGTCAACACCCTCGACGACCTGCGGCAATACAGCGTGGGCTCGTTCACGACGTGGGCCGACACGCAGATCCTGCGCGCAGCGGGGTTCAAGGTGGTGACCGGCGACAGCTACGAGGGGCTGTTCCGCATGCTGGTCGCGCGCAAGTTCGACTTCTTCTCGCGCAGCGCCGACGAGGCCTATCGCGAGTTCGACGAGCGCCGCGCGCTGCTGCCCGAAATGAAGGTGGAGCAGGGCCTGCTGCTGTACTTTCCCACCACGCGGTTCTTCTTCGTGCGGCGTGACGCCGCCGGCGCCAGGCTCGCCTCGCGCATCGAGGAGGGACTGAACCTGATGGTGAAGGCGGGCAGCTTCGACGCGCACTTCCAGCGCTACAAGGGCGCGCTGATCACGCGCGCGCGGCTGAAGAACCGCAAGGTGCTGCGTATCGACAACCCGGTGATGTCGCCCGAGACGCGCGCGCTCTTCAAGTCGCGCCCCGAGCTCTGGTACGACCCGGGCGCGTCGCGCTAGCCCCTGCGGGCGCCGTATTCGCCGGCGTAGGCTTCGAGGCCGATCGCCACCACGGTCGCGACTTCCTCGCCGACTTCCGCACGGAACTCGGCTTCGGCTTGCGCCACTGCGCCGCGGAAGGCATGCAACCACGCAAGGCCGGTCGGCGTGAACTTCACGACGCGCGCGCGGGCGTCGCGCGGGTCGGGCTCGCGCGTGACGAGGCCCCAGGCTTCGCATTGGTCCACCAGGTCGCCCATCGCCTGCTTGGTCATGCCGGCGCGCTCCGCCAGCTCCGTGAGGCGCGAGCCTTCCAGCGCCACGTGCCGCGTGATGTGCACGTGCGCGGCGGTGACCTGCGCCTTCGCCGCGAGGTTGGCAAGCGCAAGGGGCACGTCGACGTCGTGCGCCATCAGGTGCAGCACGCGTTCGTCGAAACGCCGTGCCGCGTGGCCGAGCAGGCGGCCGAGGTGCGTGAGGCGCCAGCCGGGGTCATGGCTTTCCATGTCATCGAGATGGTAAAGCAAACTGACCAAAATCCTTGTTTACTTCCCGGCACTTCGCTCGTTACATTACTGGCCATGCATCCAGCCTGTTGATCCAGACAGAGGATGCGGCAACAACGCAAACCAATGAATCGCAAGGAGAAACCCAGCATGGACGCACAAGTCAAGGGCACCAGGATCGCCGCGGCGGACAACGAAAAGGCCAAGGCGCTGCAGGCGGCGCTGGCGCAGATCGAGAAGCAGTTCGGCAAGGGCACGATCATGCGCCTGGGCGAAGGCGAGAAGATCGACGACATCCAGGTGGTCTCCACCGGGTCGCTCGGCCTCGACATTGCGCTGGGCGTCGGGGGCCTCCCGCGCGGCCGCGTGGTCGAAATCTACGGCCCGGAATCGTCGGGCAAGACCACGCTCACGCTGCAGGTCATCGCCGAGATGCAGCGCCAGAGCGGCCAGTGCGCCTTCGTCGATGCCGAGCACGCGCTCGACATCCAGTACGCGCAGAAGCTCGGCGTGAACGTGTCCGACCTGCTGATCTCGCAGCCCGACACCGGCGAGCAGGCGCTGGAAATCGTCGATTCCCTGGTGCGCTCCGGCGCGGTGGACCTGATCGTCATCGACTCGGTCGCGGCGCTGGTGCCGAAGGCCGAAATCGAAGGCGAGATGGGCGACTCGCTGCCCGGCCTGCAGGCCCGCCTGATGTCGCAGGCGCTGCGCAAGCTCACGGCCACCATCAAGAAGACCAACTGCATGGTCATCTTCATCAACCAGATCCGCATGAAGATCGGCGTGATGTTCGGCTCGCCCGAAACCACGACCGGCGGCAACGCGCTGAAGTTCTACGCCTCGGTGCGCCTGGATATCCGCCGCACCGGCACCATCAAGAAGGGCGAGGAGGCGATCGGCAATGAGACCAAGGTCAAGGTGGTGAAGAACAAGGTGGCGCCGCCGTTCAAGCACGCGGAGTTCGACATCCTGTTCGGCGAGGGCATCAGCCGCGAGGGCGAGATCATCGACATGGGCGTGGCGCACCAGATCCTGGAGAAGTCGGGGGCCTGGTACGCGTACGCCGGCGAGAAGATCGGCCAGGGCCGCGACAACGCGCGCGAGTTCCTGCGCGAGAACCCCGAACTGGCCCGCGAGATCGAGAACAAGGTGCGCGAAGCGCTCGAGATCCCGCTGCTGCCGGCGGACGTCACCGCCGAGGAATAGGCGCCCATGCCCTTCGCGGGGAAGCCCAAGCCTTCGCTGAAGGGGCGCGCGCTCCGGTTGCTGTCTCAGCGCGAGCATTCGCTCAAGGAGCTGACGGCGAAGCTCGCGAAGCACGAGGAGGAGCCGGGCCAGTTGCACAAGGCGCTGGAAGAGCTGCAGGCCCGCGGCTTCATCGACGAGCAGCGCGTCGCCGACTCGGTGGTGCATCGCCGCGGCGCGCGCTTCGGCGCCGCGCGCGTGAAGCAGGAGCTCATCGCCAAGGGCATCTCGCCCGAGCAGGTCGCCGGCGCCGTGGCCGCCCTGCGTTCCACCGAGCTGGAGCGTGCGCGCACCGTGTGGCGCACGAAGTTCGATGCACCTGCGCAGGATGCGGCGCAGCGAGCGAAGCAGGCGCGTTTTCTCGCCGCGCGGGGGTTCAGTGGGGATGTGATTGCGCGGGTGCTTCGCAGCGACCCGGACGAGTGAAGCTCGCCGTCATTCCCGCGCAGGCGGGAATCCAGTGTCTTCCAGCGCCATGCAACCTGCCGTCTACATCCTTGCGAGCGCGCGAAACGCCACGCTGTACGTTGGCGTCACCAGCAACTTGGTCCAGCGGGCGTGGCAGCACCGCAGCCACGCAGTTGCCGGCTTCACGAACCGCTACAAGGTCGAACGCCTGGTCTGGTACGAGCTCCATGGCGACATGGAACACGCCATCGTTCGCGAGAAGCGACTGAAGAAGTGGGAGCGGGGATGGAAACTGCGCCTGATCGAGGAGCGCAATCCGTACTGGATCGACCTGTGGCCGGAAATTACGGGGGAAGACGCTGGATCCCCGCCTGCGCGGGGATGACGGCTTCGCCCCGACAGCTACACCCCCAGCATCAGTCGCAGGTTCTGCACCGCTGCCCCGCTGGCGCCCTTGCCCAGGTTGTCGAGGCGAGCCACCAGCACGGCATGGTGGTAGTCCATGTTGCTGAAAACACGCAGCTCCATCTTGTTGGTGTCGTTCAGCGCCGTGGGTTCGAGCTTGCCGTCCTCGGTCGGCGGCAGCACTTTCACCCACTCGCTGTCGCGATAGTGGGCTGCCAGCGCATCGTGCATGTCCATCGCCTTCGGTGAACCCGGAAGCTGGTCCAGGTGCAGCGGCAGCTGCACCAGCATGCCCTGCTTGAAATTGCCCACCGAGGGAATGAAGACCGGGCGGCGCGTGAGCCCCGTGTACTTCATGATTTCGGGCAGGTGCTTGTGCTTCAGGCCCAGCGCATACACCTCGTACGGCGGTGCGGTGCCGCCCTCGTACGCTTCGATCATGCTGCGCCCGCCGCCCGAATAGCCGCTCACCGACGGCAGCGCCAGCGGGAAGTCGCGCGGGACCAGGCCGGCATCGATGAGCGGGCGGACCAGCGCAATGGCCCCCGTGGCATAGCAGCCGGGATTGCTCACGCGCGGCGCCTTGCGGATCGCTTCGTCCTGCCCGGCCTCGAGTTCCGCGAACCCGTACACCCAGCCCGCCGCGGTGCGATGCGCCGTCGATGCGTCGATGATGCGCGGCGCCTTGCCGCCCGACTTGGCGATGTCCTCGACCATCGCCGCCGACTCGCGCGCCGCGTCGTCGTGCAGGCAGAAGATCACCAGGTCCACGCCGGCCATCAGCTCGCGCTTGGCCTGCGCGTCCTTGCGCTTGTCCGGCGCGATGCTCACCAGCTCGATGGCGGGCATCTTCTGCAGGCGTTCGCGGATCTGCAGGCCGGTGGTGCCGGCCTCGCCGTCGATGAAAACCTTGGGCATCTCTGGGTGGTCCTGTGCTGTGGGAAATGCTTATGGAATGGCCAAGCAAACGCAATGCGATGGTGCGATGCACCATGATACAGTTCATCGCGGCGCCGTGCAGGCCGGGCGGCCGCGGCGCGCACCCCTCGCGCCGCTTCCCGATTTCCCCGTTTCCTCGAGAGAGATTCCATGAAGATTCACGAGTACCAAGGCAAGGAGATCTTGCGCAGCTTCGGTGTGCCCGTCCCGCGCGGCATCCCGGCGTTCACGGTCCAGGAAGCGGTGGAAGCCGCGCAGAAGCTCGGCGGCCCCGTGTGGGTCGTGAAGGCGCAGATCCACGCCGGCGGCCGCGGCAAGGGCGGCGGCGTGAAGGTGGCCAGGTCCATCGACCAGGTCAAGGAGCTGGCCGGCCAGATCCTGGGCATGCAGCTCAAGACGCACCAGACCGGGCCCGAGGGCCAGAAGGTGCGGCGCCTCTACATCGAGGACGGCGCGGACATCCAGAAGGAGTACTACGTGTCCGTGGTCACCGACCGCGCGACGCAGAAGGTCGCCTTCATCGCGTCCAGCGAAGGCGGCATGGACATCGAGGAAGTGGCCCACGCCACGCCCGAGAAGATCAGGAAGATCTTCGTCGACCCGCTCACCGGGTTCACGGACCAGCAGGCCAGGGAGCTGGCCGACGGCATCGGCATCCCGGCGGACTCCACCGCGCAAGCCAAGGACGTCTTCCAGAAGCTCTACAAGTGCTACATGGACACCGACGCGTCGCTGGTCGAGATCAACCCGCTGAACCGCGACGGCAAGGGCAACATCATCGCGCTCGACGCGAAGTTCAACTTCGACTCCAACGCGCTGTTCCGGCATCCCGACATCGTCGCGCTGCGCGACCTCGATGAGGAAGACGCCGCGGAGATCGAGGCGTCGAAGTTCGACCTCGCCTACATCTCGCTGGACGGCAACATCGGCTGCCTCGTCAATGGCGCGGGCCTGGCGATGGCGACCATGGACACCATCAAGCTGTTCGGCGCGGAGCCCGCCAACTTCCTCGACGTCGGCGGCGGCGCCACCCCCGAGAAGGTGACCGAGGCGTTCAAGATCATGCTGAAGAACCCCAAGGTGAAGGCGATCCTCGTCAACATCTTCGGCGGCATCATGAAGTGCGACACCATCGCCACCGGCGTCATCACCGCGTGCAAGGCGGTGAACCTGCAGGTCCCGCTGGTCGTGCGCATGAAGGGCACCAACGAGGAACTGGGCAAGAAGATGCTGGCCGAAAGCGGCCTGCCGATCATCAGCGCGGACACGATGGCGGAAGCCGCGCAAAAAGTCGTCGCCGCGGTCAAGGCCTGAGGAACACAGCAATGTCGATCTACATCAACAAGGACACCCGGGTCATCACCCAGGGCATCACGGGCAAGACCGGCCAGTTCCACACCGAGAAGTGCCAGGAATACGCCAACGGCAAGAACTGCTTCGTCGCGGGCGTGAACCCCAAGAAGGCCGGCGAGAAGATCTTCGACATCCCGATCTACGCGTCGGTGAAGGAAGCCAGGCAGCAGACCGGCGCCACCGTGTCGGTGATCTACGTGCCGCCCGCGGGCGCGGCCGACGCGATCTGGGAAGCGGTGGAAGCCGACCTCGACCTCGCGATCTGCATCACCGAAGGCATCCCGGTCAAGGACATGCTGCTGGTGCGCAACAAGATGAAGGCCAAGGAAGCGGCCGGCGGCAAGAAGACGCTGCTGCTCGGCCCCAACTGCCCCGGCCTCATCACGCCGGACGAGATCAAGATCGGCATCATGCCGGGCCACATCCACCGCAAGGGCCGCATCGGCGTGGTGTCGCGCTCGGGCACGCTCACCTATGAAGCCGTGGCGCAGCTCACCGAGATCGGCCTCGGCCAGTCCAGCGCCGTGGGCATCGGCGGCGACCCCATCAACGGCCTGAAGCACATCGACGTCATGAAGGCGTTCAACGACGACCCCGACACCGACGCCGTGATCATGATCGGCGAGATCGGCGGCCCGGACGAGGCGGACGCCGCGCGCTGGTGCAAGGACCACATGAAGAAGCCCGTTGTGGGCTTCATCGCCGGCGTCACGGCGCCCCCCGGCAAGCGCATGGGCCACGCCGGCGCGCTCATCAGCGGCGGCGCCGACACGGCCGACGCGAAGCTGGCGATCATGGAAGAGTGCGGCTTCAAGGTCACGCGCAACCCGTCGGAAATGGCCAAGCTGCTCAAGGCGTTGCTGTAAGCAGAATTACGAAGCGTCGCGGCGCATCGCGCCGCTACACTGGGTCGTCCACACAAGGAAGCGCTCGACATCGCAAACGGTTTCGGGCGCTTTCGCATTCATAACATCGGAGACGCGGTATGGAATTCCTTCAGAGTGCCGATTTCTGGATCGGTCTCGTCAAGATCATCTGGATCAACATCATCCTGTCGGGTGACAACGCGGTCGTGATCGCGCTTGCCGCGCGCACGCTGCCGCCACACCAGCAGAAGCTGGCCATCCTGTGGGGCTCGGGCGCCGCCGTCGTGCTGCGGATCGTGCTCACGCTCGTGGCGGCGCAGCTGCTGGCGCTGTCGTACCTGCAGATCGTGGGCGGCCTGCTGCTGCTGTGGATCGGCGTGCAGCTGCTCGGCGAGGAAGACGAGGACGAAGGCGACTCCGACGCGGACAAGAACAGCACGCTGATGGCGGCGATCCGCACGATCCTGATCGCCGACCTGGTGATGAGCCTCGACAACGTGATCGCCGTGGCGGCCGCGGCCAAGGGCAGCACGCTGCTGCTGATCTTGGGCCTGGCAATCAGCATCCCGCTGGTGATCTTCGGCAGCACGCTGATGATCAAGCTGATGGAGCGCTTCCCCATCATCGTGGTGCTCGGTGCCGCGCTGATCGGCTGGGTGGGCGGCGAGACCATCGCCAGCGACGCCGCGCTCAAGCCCTGGGTCGAGGGCAACGGCTGGATCCACTATGTCGCGGCCGCGGCAGGTGCGGCCATCGTGGTCGGCCTCGGCAAGCTGCAGAACCAACGCGCCAGGACCAAGGCCGGCACGGCCTGACGCCTCGTTCGATTTCGCACTCTCCCGGCCCGCCTCGTGCGGGCCGTGCTTTTGCAACAATCTGTAGTCAGCGCGTCACAAACTCCCTTGTGGGTTGCTGTGCCGTCTGATAACGTCCCCACGAGGTGTCCTGCGCCCCTGACGGTGGCGTCTCGGGAGCGCGCCTGTTCGGAAACACAGGCTTCACTGCACAAGGGGCGGGAAGTGAGCAAATCGTCATCTTCGAAGCGCGGCCAGTTCTGGCGCGCGGACTGGTTCGTCGGCGTCATCGTCGTGCTGGCCGTGCTCGCCCTGAATTCCGCCACCGACGCCATCGGCACCCTCGACCGCCGCTTCTACGACTTCGCCAGCACCTCCAGCGGCCGCCAGCCTTCGGACCGCATCGCCGTCATCGCCATCGACGAACAGAGCGTCGCCAACATCGGCCGCTGGCCGTGGCCGCGCGACGTGCACGCCGACCTGATCGACAAGCTCGCCGCCGCCAAGGCCAAGACCATCGTGCACACGGTGTTCTTCTTCGAGCCCCAGACCGACAAGGGCCTCCTGTTCATCCGCAAGCTCAAGGAAGTGCTGGGCCCCAACGCCGCCACCGCGGGCGGCACCGCCGAGCAGCTGGACAAGGTGATCACCGAGGCCGAACAGGCGCTCGACACCGACGCCAAGCTCGCGGCCAGCATGAAGAAGGCCGGCAACGTGCTGGTGCCCTCGTTCCTCACCTTCGGCGAGCCGCAGGGCAAGGTCGACAAGCCGCTGCCCCCCTTCGCGATGAAGAGCGCCATCCGCGAGAACAGCGGCTTCTCGATCCAGGCGCTGCGCGCGCAGGAGCCGATCGACGCCATCGGCAATGCGGCCGCCGGCGTCGGGCACCTGAACCAGTTGAACGACGTGGACGGCGCGGTGCGCTACGAGCCGATGCTGGTCACGTACGACGGCAACGGCGTGCCGTCGATGTCGCTGCTGGCGGCGCTCAAGAGCCTGAACCTCACCCCTGCCGACATCAAGCTGAACCAGGGCGAGTCGGTGCAGATCGGCAAGCTGCGCGTGCGCACCGACGAAGCGGCCCGCATGCTGCCGCAGTTCTACAAGGGCCAGGGCGGCAAGCCGCCGTTCCAGGTCGATTCGTTCTACGACGTGCTCACCGGCAAGATCCCGGCCACCAAGTACGCCGACAAGATCGTGCTGATCGGCGCCACCGCCACGGGCGTCGGCGTGCAGTTCCCGGTGCCGGGCAGTCCCGCGGTGACGCCGGTGGAACTGATCGCGCACATCACGTCCAGCATCCTGTCCGAGCACTTCATCGTGCAGCCCGGCTGGGCCACGTATGCCGGGCTCGGCGCGCTGCTGCTGATCGCCGGCTACCTCATCGCGCTGCTGCCGCGCCTGTCGGCCGGCATGGCCGCGGGCATCACCGCCGGCGCCTTCGTGGTGCTGCTCGGCACAGAGTACTTCCTGCTGTCGTCGGCATCGACGTGGATAGCGCTCATGCTGCCGGCGACCCTGCTGCTGATCGGCCACCTCGCGCTCACGACCAAGCGCTTCCTGGTGACCGAGGCGGGCAAGCAGAAGTCGGACGAGGAATCGGCGGAGACCAACCGCATGATGGGCCTGGCGCTGCAGGGGCAGGGCCAGCTCGACATGGCGTTCGACCGTTTCCGCCGCGTGCCATTCAGCGACGCGCTGATGGACAACCTGAACAACCTGGCGCTCGACTTCGAGCGCAAGCGGCAGTTCAACAAGGCCGAGACCGTGTACGAGCACATGGCCACGCACAACAAGAAGTACAAGGACCTCGAGGCCAAGCTCAATCGCGCGAAGAACCTGTCCAACACCGTCATCCTCGGTGGCGGCGGCGCCCACCCGGGCGGCACGATGCTGCTCGATGGCGGCGGCGTCGAGAAGCCGATGCTGGGCCGCTACCAGGTCGAAAAGGAACTGGGCAAGGGCGCGATGGGTGTGGTGTACCTCGGCAAGGACCCCAAGATCGGCCGCGTGGTGGCAATCAAGACAATGGCGCTGTCGCAGGAATTCGAGGGCGAGGAACTGAACGACGCGCGCGAGCGCTTCTTCCGCGAGGCCGAGACGGCGGGCCGCCTGCAGCACCAGAACATCGTGACCATCTTCGACGCGGGCGAGGAACACGACCTGGCCTACATCGCCATGGAATTCCTCAAGGGCAAGGACCTGGCCGACTTCTGCAAGGACGGCAGCCTGCTGCCGGTGCCCAAGGTGCTGTCGATCGTGGCGCGGGTGGCCGAGGCGCTGGCATATGCGCACCGGCAGAACGTGGTCCACCGCGACATCAAGCCCGCGAACATCATGTACGAGAACGATGCCGACGTGGTGAAGGTCACCGACTTCGGCATCGCGCGCATCACCGACTCCAGCAAGACCAAGACGGGCCTCGTGCTCGGCACGCCCAGCTTCATGTCGCCCGAGCAGATCGCGGGCAAGAAGGTCGACGGGCGCTCCGACCTGTACTCGCTGGGCGTGATGCTGTTCCAGATGCTCACCGGCGTGCTGCCGTTCCGCGGCGACTCGATGGCCGAACTGATGTACAAGATCGCCAACGAGGAAGCACCCGACGTGCGCATCATCCGCAGGGACCTGTCCGAACGCCTGGCCAACGTGGTGGCGCTGTCGGTGGCCAAGCGCCCCGAGACGCGCTACCAGGACGGCGACGCGTTCGCCGCCGACCTGAAGGCCGTGATCGCCGAGTTGACCGGCGCGCCGCAGCAGGGCGCGGCGCTCAAGTCCAAGGGCGACGCCGCGCTGGCCGCGGCGGCTGCCTCGGGCGGCGCCCACACGATGGCCGACCACGACGCCGACCGCACCGTCATCATGGACCGCCCGGTGGAGCGCGAAGTGGAAGAAGACTTCGAACCGACCGTCATCCAGGCGCCCCCAGTTTCTCGCGCTGCTGCGCCGGGCTATGATGCGGGCGAGCGAAGCGGTCCCGGGCCAGCCGACTTCGCGAAGACGGACGTGTTCGTGCGGCCCCCGGGGCCGGGTGAGGACCCTGGCAAGAGCGACAAGCAGGCCTGAGCCGCGACCTGTATGAACTACGAGTTTTGCATCCGCACCGACCCCGGTCTGGCGCGCGACAACAACGAGGATTCCGTCACTTTCGACGAATCCGTGCGGCTTGGCATTCTCGCGGACGGCATGGGCGGCTACAACGCCGGCGAAATCGCCAGCGGCATGGCCACCACCTTCATCAAGTCGGAGCTGGGACGCTGGCTGTCGCAGGCGGGGCGCAACGCGAACCCGCGCGAAGTGCGCCGCGCCATGGAAATCTGCGTCGACAACGCCAACCGCTCGATCTTCAACGCCGCCAATTCCAACCCTCAGTACAGCGGCATGGGCACGACGCTGGTGCTGGGCTGCTTCCAGGACGGCAAGCTGGTGCTGGGCCACATCGGCGACTCGCGCTGCTATCGCCTGCGCGCCGCGGAACTGCAGCAGATCACCAAGGACCATTCGCTGCTGCAGGAACAGATGGACGCCGGCCTCATCACGCCGGAGCAGGCCGCCACCTCCACCAACAAGAACCTGGTCACGCGCGCGCTGGGCGTCGAGGACGCAGTGCTGCTCGACGTGAACGAGCACAGGGTGGAACCCGGCGACCTCTACTTGATGTGTTCCGACGGCCTGTCGGATATGCTGGACGACGAGAGCATCGGCAAGATCCTCGCGGGCGAAGCCCCGCTGGAGCAGAAAGTGGCCCAACTGGTCGACGCGGCGAATGCCAACGGCGGACGGGACAACATCTCGGTTCTGCTGGCACAAGCCAACAGCGGCTCCAAAAAAAGAGGCCTGATCTCTCGTTTATTGGGACAATAACGGTCGAGATGCCTTTGGTATTCAACTTGAATAAAACGAGTTCCATCTACAGGAGTCGACCATGCCGAAGATGATCGTTTCGATCGACGGTGTTGTCATCAAGGAAGTGCAGCTGACGAAGGACCGGACCACTCTGGGACGGCGGCCTTACAACGACATCGTGATCGACAACCTCGCGGTCAGCGGCGAGCATGCGGTGCTCCAGATGAGCGGCACCGAGGTCTACCTCGAAGACCTCAATTCCACCAACGGCACGTACGTCAACGGCAAGGCCGTGAAGAAGCAGCTGTTGCAGAATAACGACACGGTCGAGATCGGCAAGTACAAGATCAAGTACGCAGGCGAGACCGCCGGGCCGACCTTCGAGCGCACGATGATCATGAAGCCCGGCGTCATCCCGCCGCCGGTCGCCAAGCCCCCGGCAGCCGCGCCCGCGGCGGGCGGTGGCGCAGCCCCCGCGCCCGCTGCGGCCGAGGGCGACCTCACGAACATCAACGCCAGCATCAAGGTGCTGTCGGGCGCCGCAGCCGGCCGCGAGGTCGCGCTGGTGAAGGTCGTCACCACCATCGGCAAGCCGGGCGTTGCCGTCGCGGCCATCACCAAGCGTCCCCACGGTTTCGTGGTGGCGCATGTCGAAGGCTCGAACAAACCCACCCTCAACGGCGCCGCCATCGGCGCGGAACCCGTCACGCTGAAGAACGGCGACCTGCTGGAGCTGGCCGGCACGCAGATGCAGTTCGTGCAGGCCTGACCCCGCGCGACAGGCGGGGCTCATCCCACCAAGCCAGCAAGCCGGGGCCATGCAGCAGTTGCTTGCCAGACACTGGTCGCGCATCGCGGTCACGCTGATCCCGCTGGTGATCGCGCTGCTGCACGCGCTGAACATCATGCCCATCGAGGTGCTGCAGCGCCTCGACAACATCATCTACGACGCACGCCTGCGCGCCACCATGCCGCGCACGCTGGACGAGCGCGTGGTCATCGTCGACCTCGACGAAAAGAGCCTGGCCGAGATCGGCTTTCCAGCACAGTGGGATCCGAAGCTTGGAATTCACGTGACTTGAAGTCGCGGC
>JADMIO011283412.1_pt1 | contig 42518 bp, 32 predicted proteins | sample 8958161 | NCBI WGS metagenome assembly JADMIO01 (sample SAMN16585339, study PRJNA669376) | soil metagenome | isolation source: Crop rotation soil | place: USA: Cullars Rotation, Alabama | collected 2011 | reverse complement strand
GACGAGGAGACCGAAGACTTTCCCCCGCGCAGCCGCCTGTACAACCTGAACGCCGGCACGCGCGATCCGGGTTTTTTAAATCCCGAAGATTACATGACCGGCACGAGTGTCAGCATCGAGCTGGAAGGCCGGTACCAGAAGGGTCGCGGCAGTGTCGATGAGTTCCTGGAACTCGTGGCGATCGCCAATCCGCATGCGCGGATTACGTTTGTTCCGGCCTCGCGTGTCAGTGCCGACGACAGCCAGGACGAACTGCCGCTTGCCAATGCGCAGAAGGATGCGACGCACATTGCGCCCGACGTTCCGGCTGAAGCGGGCATTCACGAGAGCGACGCAAAAGACGTCTCCGCTCCGTCTGGCATTGACCCGACGATTACGACGATCGAGAAAGACGGCGTCATCTTTTTCCCGCGCGGCACCGAAGAATTGCCGCCGGAAACCCAGGAAATCCAGCCTCATCCCAAGGGGATTGAGCTGGGCATCCTGATTCAGATGCTGAACGATTTTGAAGCCGCCAACAAAAATGGCGGTACGCTCTACAACTTCCTCCAGGAAAAGTTCTGTCGGGTCAGCTCCGGCAAGGCCAGCGATTTCTGCAAGGCGATCGGCGTGCACAGCCGGACGAAGTGCAGCGACCTCGAGCCGGCACAAATCGAAAAGCTGTTCAAGGAATTTCAGGAATCGCGACTCCCCTCGCCGCCGACCGATTGCCTGGCGCCAATTGGTGTACGGCAGATGCTGGCGGGCATGCTCAAAGGGGTTAAGGCGGAGTTTTATGCCGCCTCATCGCGGGAACCCGAGGTTTATCGTGGCCGGCCATTCCAGATCGAAGCGGCGATCGCGTTTGGCGGCGAGCTACCGGCTGATGACACGGCACGGGTCATTCGCTTTGCCAACCGCGTCCCTTTGCTTTTTCAACAGAGCGCCTGCAGCAGCTTCAAGGCCGTCACCGAAACGGGCTGGCGAAACTACAACCTGAGTCAGCCGCGCGGAAGCCTGCCGGTCGGGCCGCTGGTCATCATGATCCACATGGCCAGTGTCTGGGTGCCGTTTACCAGCGAATCAAAGGAAGCCATTGCCGACTACGATGAGATTCGCAAGGAGATGAAGCTCGCCCTGATGGAATGCGGCCGAAAACTCGGCACGTACCTGCGCAAGCGTCAGAAAATGCAGCGAGAGGCTGCACGCCGCGATGTGTTTGAGCGCTATATCGGAGAGATCAGCCAAGCCGTCAACGCGATCAACGGCACGGACGCCAAGAAGCTGTACGAAGCGCTGTTGAAGGAAGCCCGCAAGCGGACGGCCATCGCCGATGCCCAGCTTGATGAAGAGGGGAAGGTCAAGAAGCTCGAAGAGGAGGAGCTCAAGCAGGATGAGAATGTGGTCCTGGTCGAGAACCGAGTGGCGCTAACTCTTGAAGAGAAACAAGCCACAACAGAATCTGAGCCGCTTGAAGAGGACGCTCAAGGACGCGTCAAGCTCGGCAGGACGAAAAAGGCAAAGAAGAAATCTTCCAACGGTGATGGCCGCCTGTTTGACTGAACAAAAGATTGGGTAGACGATTATGGCAAAGAAAAAGAATTCCGCAGCGGTCAACAAGCGATTGAAGCAGCGCGATAAGGTGACCCTGACGAAGATTGTCGATGTGGCCGACACTGTCGCTGCGGCCGCATTTAAACAGCGGGATATCTCGCTCGATATTCCACTGCGCACGCGATCAAACACGACTTGGAACCGCAAACGCGGCATCCTTGAGATGGGCGATGCCACCGCCGGGCGGGAGCTGTTCAACCTGAATCAGGCCAAGCAGTTCATGCAAACGATGCTGCACGCCAGCACGATCAAGGACCTGATCGACGCCGAGAAGTCGTCGAGCCTTCGAGGCGTTTTCTACAAGGCCAAGCACACCGTCGCCGGCACGAAGGAAAACACGTTCGACACGCAGGATGAATCCGATCCAATCCTGGAAGACCTGGAAGTGACGTTGGGCGCGCTGCGCGAAGAGCTCCATATCTTCGCCGATAACCGCGGTGCACTCGTCGGGAATATCACGATTGTCGATAAGGGCGATGAGATCGACTGCCGGCGGATGGGCTCTGGCGGATATGCGGTGCCGTCGATTGTCGAACCGGACATCATTGACTTCAGGAAGTGCGAGGCTGATTTTGTCCTGCATGTCGAAAAAGGCACCGTGTGGAACCGCTTTAACGAAGACCGCTTCTGGGAGGAGCACAACTGCATCCTCACCCACGGCGGCGGCCAGCCGCCGCGCGGTGTGCGGAGACTTCTCCAGCGGTTCAACCAGGAACTAAAGCTTCCGATCATCTGCCTGCTCGATTGCGATCCGTGGGGGCACTACATTTATTCGGTCATCAAGCAGGGCTCGATCTCACTGGCCTTCGAATCCAGCCGCCTGGCCATTCCAGATGCCAAATTTCTTGGGATCCGCGCTAAGGACTACAACGAGTGCGATCTGGACGAGCGCGTCAAGATCGACCTGAACGACAACGACAAAAAGCGCGCCAACGAAATCGCGGCCTACCCGTGGTTCAAGGATCACAAAGCCTGGCAGAGGGAAATCCAGCGAATGCTGAGCAACGGCTTTAAGATGGAAGTCGAATCGCTGATCACCAAGGACATCAGCTACGTGACGGAGGAGTACGTCCCGCAGCGGCTGAAGGACAAGGATTGGTTGGATTGAGCGCGCGGACGGCGCGAGATTTGATTGGGATCCGCGCCCGGCAGCCTGGTACTATCACGACGGTGACTTTGGCAGCCAATCCAACCCGGCGCCTGCTCGATCAACAGCGTATCGTCCTGGATTCCCAGCAGTGGGTCCGCAAGTTGAACAAGGGCTGACCTGCGTACCCGAGGGAACATGATTGAATGTTCTGTCGGCCAAGCGATTATGATGTCATAAATGATCTCGCTACTTCTTCGTTGCTCAATCCTTCTGCTCGCCGCGTCGATGCTGATCTCCTGTCGCCGCACCGTTGTGCCGGTTGCTCAAAATCAATCCAGCCAACTGTCGCAGAACATCGAACCGGGCACACCGGTTTCCCGGCTCAACTCGCCAGTCGTCACATTTTGGGAGAACGGTGATTTCCGCCAAGGCCGCGCACCGACGATTCTGTTTGCGATTTGGCGTGATGGTTCGGTCCTACGACGAGTCAGCGGCCGATTGTACATTGGAAAGGTGACCACGCTTGAAGAGAAACAACTGATTGATTCGCTTGAGGTCGCCGGGTTGGAACAGTCACCGATCTCAACGGGCGCAATTTATCCGGATGGGCCATCCTATTTGCTCTGGGCATATTTGAATGGCCAGGAGATCGCTCTGACACACGATACGAACTTCGCCTGGCAGGACCTGGAGCAGCTGGCGCCGGCGGGATCTCCAGGCCGCCTGCAGCTTGAGGCCTTCATCGAAATGTGGGGGCGGGCGCTGACGGCCCTCGATGACGTCTGGCCAAAGCAACTCGAGCAAGTCACGTTTGTTCCTGGGCTGCTTTATCCGGCCAGTCGGCGATAGTGTTGGCTTGCCTGGTCTCTCTTGCTCGACCGTGCCACGTCATGTCTAAACCGAACCCTAAAAACCGTTGTCACTGGGCCCGCAGTGAGTCAATGCAGGCATACCATGATCTGGAATGGGGAGTGCCCAAACACGATGATCGGAGCCTATTCGAGTTTCTGATTCTCGAAGGCGCGCAGGCGGGCTTGAGTTGGGAAACGATCCTCAAAAAACGAGACAACTATCGCCGCGCCTTCGCGGATTTCGATCCAGCCAAAGTCGCGAAATTCGACGCGCGCCAGCGGCGCCAGCTCCTGGCCGATCCCGGCATTGTGCGCAACCGGCTTAAAATTGCCTCAGCCATTCAAAATGCCCATGCCTTTCTGAAAGTCCAGAAGGAATTCGGCAGTTTCGATGCGTACATCTGGCGATTTGTCGGCGGCCAACCAATCGTCCATGCCTTCCAGTCCCTAAAGGAACTCCCCGCGCGAACGGCCGAGTCGGATGCGATGAGTAAAGACCTTCGCCGGCGCGGCTTCAACTTCGTCGGTTCAACGATTTGCTACGCCTTCATGCAGGCCGTCGGCATGACCAACGATCACGAGACAAGCTGTTTTCGCTACCGGCGTGTTGCAACGGGATCAACGAGTTAGACAATGTTCAGATCTGTCATCTTTTCCCAGCCAAGGCCGGGCCCAGCGGTGCGCTGGAAACCGTCGTAATCGATTGACATTTCCATCTCCTGTCGGGCAGTCGTGGTCAGCTTCAACCCCGTCTGGTTCGCCTTGGTGATGTGGATGCCAGAGAGCTTTTCAAATGGCGCCGTCGGCTCGCAAAGGCAGCGCTGGACCGGATCGTAAGCTGGCAGTGCGTACGAGCACAGCCAGTTACACCAAGCCGGCAGTGGGCGCATATGTAAGCTGCCCTGGTACAGGGCCAGGTTCAACGCGCATTGTTCAGTCCACCGGTTGGGAGTTTGCATAAAACCGTCGATGACCTTGGTTCGGTATTCGTCCCAGAACGACGATTGATTGTCCGCAGCAAACATCCCGGAGTTCAGGATCGGCTTATTCGACAGCAGCTGTGCAGACTCCGAACCGAACGATTCTGCACAATAATTTTCGCTATAACTTCGAAGCTCATCCAAGCCATACAGGTAGCGGTAAGCAGAGTGGATCTCCGGTGCAAGGCAGACGTCTTCGCCAAGCCTGGCTGTCAGCAGATCGACGGCGCGGGAATCCTGGAACCAAATATCAGCATCGATCCAGAGGTAGCGCCTGTAGCCGGGAAAATAATCCCGCAGGAATGGTCGGCCGGCCATTGCTTGTACCCATTGCGGCGAGTTTGCACGGGCGGGGAAGTCAAAATTCCATTGTCCGTGCGTAATCGTGCTTACCAGCGGGCGCAGTTGAGCAACTTGTTCCGCCGTCATGCCGAAATCGAGCACGCCAATCGCCAATTGCCCCCAGCTCAGGGAATGCGATGGGTGATCGTGGATTGAGCGGATCAACCCGAGCAGCAAGGGGAAATAACCCGCATCAGCACCAGAAATTAGTATATCGAAGGTTGGGATAGCCAGGCCCCTGTTTTGCGCGCACGCCCCGCACGCGCAAGGCATTATGACCCGGCCCGACTACGAATACAAGCCGATTCAGCTCGTCGGCGGACGGCAAATCCGCGGATGATCAGATCTTTCTGAAGAGGTAATTCGGATTCTTCATCACCAGTTCGTAATCATCACGCTGTTCAGCGATCTCCTGAACGACCTGGCAGACTTCCCAAGGCGTGCCGTCGGCGGAATCGTCAAACAGGATAAATCCGCCGTCCGTTAGATGCTTGTCGCAGTTCTCAAAATCGCGCCTGGCCTGCTCGTAGGTGTGGGCACCGTCAATGTAGCAGAAGCTGAAAGTGCCGCCGAGCTTGATCGGGCGCTCCAGCACGTCGCGGACTGCATCGCGCCGGTCCCAGGCGGCGAAGAATTCGTCGCTGAGCAGCTCAATTGTCCACGGAAGGTCGCGCCGGCTGAAGAACTGGATGTTGCGGATGTAATTTGATCGAACGAACTCGCGGTATTGGCTATGTGGAATGTCAGTTCGACCGAGCGTGCCGAGCCCGCCTTCGAAGAGCCACTTGTCGCAGGTGAAGAGGGGGTTCGTCTTGCCGTTTATCTGCTTGTAATAGGTCAGCAGGTTGGTCGAAAGCCCGCTGAACGAGCCGATCTCAAGGATCGGGTCGTCGCTGGGCAGGTGCTTGATCGCATGATCGAAGCAGTGAAGGTTCCCGCGATTCAGCATGCCGGGATTGGCGTAGCAGAGCCAGCCGACGAACTCATCAGAGATGTTAACGGCCGGCTTCCGACGGGCGGCTTGAAGTGCATCCCAGGAAGGATCGACCGATGCGGCAGTTGGTGGGTCAAGCAGGGTGGTCATTGGGGAAGTTCCTTTAAGGCTGTGCGATTCTCTTTATCGGTCTGATAAACCTTCGAAGTTCATTTTGAAATCATCCAGCCGCCCGAAGCGATTTCTGGACGACCGGCAGCAGTTTCAGGGGCTCTTGGCGCCCCTTGCGCTTCAGACGCGTGTAAGCTGCCACGATCTGCTGTGGCGTAATGAGCGTGATGCACGCGGCTTCCCGGAACATGCAGCGGTTATTGCAGCCATCACACGGCATCGGGATGTTCAGCGCGACATGATGCGGTGCCTCCGGCCAAGGAAAGAATCGGCCGGGGTTTCCGCCGCCAACGAGAACGATTGTGGGCACCTGTTGCGCAACCGCCAGATGCGCGAGGCCCGTATCAACACTGAAGATCGCATCGAATTCGGCAATAATTGCACTCATTTCCAAGATGCCGATCTGCGCGTCCATCGTCAGCCAGGGAACGTGCTGCCGGCTGAGCTCGCGCGCCAACTCGTGAATGGCCGCGCCATCATCCGGGCCGCCCAGGATGACTGGCATTGTGCGCCTCTTTCGCCAAAGCTGATTCAGTGCTTCGGCCCAGGCGGCGTTTGGATAGGAATTCAGCTTCATCGAAGCCGCCGGGATGACGGCGATCAGTTCTTTGGCACCAAGTTTCTCGGCCTGCTTTCGCCAGGCACCGAATCGGCTCTGGGCTTCATCTCGCGCTGTGTCTGAGAGATAGACGAGAGGCTGAAGGTCAACAGCTTGGGCATCGGCATTGCACTGGAGCGCCAGATGCCGGTTCTGAAGCAACTCGTGCGAAAACGATTCGATGGATTCTTCCGACAGCCGCTGGAGAACCCGGGTCGCACCCTCATGGGCGCGAGACCGCTGCCAATCAAACTGGTTGATCGTGTCGCCAATCGTGACCCACCGCTCGTAGGTGCGCGCCGAGGCGAGCAGCCAGTTCCCAAATGGCTCGGGGCTATAGGCCGGATAGATGACCTTGTCGAACTTCCACCGGCCGAGCATAAAGCCGAGCTTTGTTCGCCATCGCAGGGAGACGAAGTAAGTCAGATTTCCATTTTTGTATCCGCGCGGGATGACGGTGATCCGGTGCAACAGCGGACACTGCGCCAGCAGATCGCAGGTGAGCTGTGGCGCCCAGAGGTGAAACCGTCGCGAAGACATGGTGCGGGCGATTGCCCGCAAGGCGGGCTCGAACAGCACCGCATCTCCCAAGCCGTCGGTGCGAATGATCAGCACGCGATCCATCTTGCGATCGAAGAAGCTGACACATCGGCCCAACAAATGGGCGACATAAAAGACAATCGCCATCGCAATGCGCGCCACAACCATCGCGGTTGAGCCGAGGCTCTCCGGCCAGGCATAATCGGGCAGGCTATCGGGCCATTGACGCATAAGAGATTGGAGGTTCTTTGTAGAGGCTGCGTGGACGGCGGCCTTTACAACGCACTCGGATCGTATTTCGCAATGCAGAAGCCGAACTTTTCTTCCGAGGTTGCTACGACAGTGAAGCGCGAATCGTGCCCGATATCCTGATAGCTTCGATAATGCTTTACGTGACAGATATCGTCCAACGCGATGTAACATGGCCCAGCCAGACGATCGATGAGATAACGAAACTCGATGTATCCCATGTGTCCACCACTATCGAGCAGGACAAAATCCGGCCGACAATCAAATCGCTGTAAAGCCTGCCCCAGCATGTCATCCGGAAGCGACGAATAATCGGTTTCCCTGAAGTACAGTTCTGCCCGCTCGTGTTCCTCGTGATCGACGACCAACCCGTCGGCAACAACACTCTGGACAAGCTCGCGCTCAATCTGCTCAATCGACGGAAGCATCGATCGGGGTACCGAAAGGCCGTTGATCAACTCGACGGCCAGCCCCGCTTTGGCCAGGTTTTCCGTGGCACGTTTGAAGTTCGTCGGGTTTACCTCGATCGAGACAAATTGCGCCTGCTCGATCACCAGATCGCGAATGGCCGATGCGATGATCATCGTCGTGCCGGTCCCGCGATAGGTCCCGGTTTCGATAATGCGCGTTGGCCGAACGCGGGCGAACAGATCGCGTATGGCTCGCGAGAACTGCGATTCGACCGAGACGAGCGTCAGGTCTTTCTTGTTGCTCAGTCGGCTGGCGATGCGATAGCTCATGGTTGGCATGGAAAACTCCGCGCACGGTCAGGTGGTGGGTTTAACGAACAAAAACAGGAGGTTTCGGTCATCATTGAACTTCTGGATTTCCCCCGGTTGGCGCCGGGACAGCTTGATGAACGACTCGATCGTCCAGAAGTTGCAGTGGCCTTCCCACTTGTCGATTTCGCCGTTGGGGATTGTGATGAGGAGCTTGCCACCGGGTTTTAAAAGCCGCCACATTTCGTCGAAGGCACGGCTTGGCTGCAGGAGGTGCTCCATCGTCTGGATTGAAAGCACAAGATCGAAACTTGCATCCGCCAGGCCTGTTTGACACAAGTCGCGATGGAGGAATCTGCCCTGGGGTAAAAGTCGCTCGCACCGGGCAATGGCTGATTCGGCGTAATCGATCCCGGTGATTGTCTTCTGGCCGGTCCGATCGGCTGACAACAGCTCCTGAAGCATCGTCCCGCTGCCGCAGCCCAGGTCGACGACGCTTCCAGGCCAATCAGCGCACATTTCGGCGACGAGTCGGAAATTGGCCATCCGCGCCGGTTCAAGGTAGAGGTCGACAAGCTGCTGATCGCTCCAGAAGCTGTCATAGCCTGCGCGATCGTTGCGGACGGTGCATTGTTCTGCGCGGGCGCGGAGTTGTTTGAGCTGCTCTTTGGACATTTCCGCAATTGTCGAGGTCATCTGTATATTGCCTATGGTTGGATGAAGGTTCACGCCGATCGTCTCAACGCCGATGCCTGCGGCTTAGTAAGGACCATGCACGCAATATATGGCTTTTGACACTTGTGCAGTGGCCGGAGCGGCGAAAGAAAAATATGCGAAAGTAGCGGAAACAGCGGCCCGAAAATCATGTTCTGGACCGGCGAACAGTTGAACAGATGGGCAATCCGCTTTTGCGGGTCCTGGAAGTAATAGCGCTCCTCGACGTACTTAAGACTATGTATCCGCAACCCCGGTAGGTCGCTAAAGTGTCGTTGCAGCATTTCCGGCGTGTAAAAACGCTGGAAAAATGTCTGCTTGCCACCCTGTCCCTGGCGCTCGTAGACGTCTCCGTTTCGATAATCCGCGAAATAGCGACGCGACACCGGAACTGTGACTACTGCAATTCCCCCTGGTCGAAGGACACGGGCCATCTCCATGATCGCTGGAATGTCTCCGCCGTGTTCTGGCGCGATGTGCTCGAAGACGGAGATGCTCGTGATCAGGTCAAAATGGTCTGCGGCATAGTCCAGCCGGCGGGCATCCTGAACCTGGCAGACGAGGTTCTTCAATTCCAACTCACCGGCCTTGACGCTTGTCCACATGACTTCGTCTGGCAGGATGTCGCTGGAGATGACCTGGCAATCCTGAAGCGATGATGCCAGCGTAAGGGGCAGAAGCTTTGGGCTGGACAAATCCAGTGCGCGCTGAGGTGAGCCCGGCAACTTGCTGATCGCGCGCAAGGCAAAATCAAACTCGCGATAGCGAAGAAAGTCGATCGGCCGCAGCGTCCATGAAAACCGCTCTGGGCGCGGAATTTGCCTGAGTAACTGCCGCACGACGGAACCGAAAGACCCGTCACCCCTGGTTTTCGTGCGCATGCCGACACGCCAAGCCGTCCAAACGTTCATGTTCTTTTTCATGCGCATCGGCGATACTCCTGTCGGCCGAATGTAGCGGAGTAAAGCGGATGCGATCGGATTGCGGGCGGGTGGGCGCCGGTAAACGGGACTGTGCAATCCGCGGACACGGGGTTGCCAGCTGCATCTTTATACACTTGCGGCGAAATCCCGAATTCCTGTTCGATCTTCGCGCGATCGGTCTTCCAAGGCTGCCAGATCTTTTCAATGTAGTCGTAGTGAAAGTAGTTGACGTCCCGCTCTTTGGGGTACTTCGTCGGCCGCCAGTGCGCGTGGTAGCGAATTTTCTCCTCGACCTGCCGATCCAGGACGTACGAGTAATGAAACATGCGGATCCCCGAGTCATCGAGCTGATCCGCGGAGATGTGCTTCATCTCGTTCAGCGTTTGGCCGCTCGTCGGGTGCATGATGTTGACCGGACGGTGACTGATGTAGCGGGCGCCGGGATGATGGCGATGGATTCGCCAGAAAGTTGTCTCCCAATGCCGGCCGTGCGCAATCCGCTCCAGGCCACCAAAGAAAACGCGATGCCGCATTTCGACGGCCATGAGCTGAGGGTCATCATGCAGCGTCCGCGCGATCTGCTCCATATCCGACGGCTGATAGAGCTCATCGCTGTCCAACAGCCAGACGAAATCGCCGCTCAAGTGCCGCATGAAGGCGTTTGATTGCTCATCCTTGTCCTTGAACTGGCCGCGGAAAAGTTTGAGCTTGCCTTTGGGGTCGGGGTAGTTCTGCAGGATTTCCCACGTGCGATCGGTGCTTGATCCATCGGGAGTGGCAAACGGCCTGCTGACCGCATCGGCTCCTTCGATGACCACAATTTCATGGGCAAAGTCGTAAACGCCATCAAGGCATTGTTTGAGGAAGAAATCGCCGTTGAAGACGATCATGCCGAAGCTGAACTTTGAGCGAGGCCTGCTGCGGTTCATGCCGCCAACTCCTTGGCCTTGAATTGACTGCGGGCCAGGTCGTCGGCAATGAAATCCAGCAATCGGCGACTAATGCTCGTGTAGCTGAGGCGATTGATTACGGCTCGACGCATGCTCGCGGCGGTCTCATTGCGCTGGTCGATCTGCTTCAGGAAGTGGCTGACACGCTGCCGCAATTCCGCGGCGCTGTTAAAGCAAACGTCTTGATATTCCGGCCAAACCGAGGCGGCCGAGCGGATGTAATTCCCATCGTGCGCTAACCGCAACACATCCATCATGCTACTTTCGCTCAACTCAAACGGATTGACGCCAAGCAAGGCCTGCACCTGATTGAGCAGTTGCCCAATCTCTGGCGTGGCTTTGCTTTGCAACTGCTCATCCGTCTCGATCCCCCGCTGGCAGCACCAAGCATAAATTTTCTGATAAATTGGTTCGACAACATCGCCGGCGGTGTGGCGGATCAGAAAGAACCCGCCGGCGGCCAGTCCGTCAAGCAATCGCTGATGAACCGCGCCAAAGGGCGTGACCTGCAGGTTGATCCGACTGCACTGATAGATCTTGCAAAGCTGTGAGTTGTTGCACGCGACACCCTTGGCGAAGCGGGCGAAGCGCGGATGCTGATCCCAGCCCCGGCCCCAGAGATGAAGCTCCACGCCCAAGTCGGCGGCCCAGTTTAGCGCCTGGTGGCGGAACATCGCGTTGTTGATCCGGTTGTTGAAAAAATCAAAGATGCTGTGCTTGCTGGCTTGGTCGAGCTGGACACGCTGCTGCTGGAGGCTGTGATCAATCATCTGATCGATCAATGAAGCGTGCGTGATTGCCCCGCCGGCATCGTAGACAGCTCGGATCTGTTCAAACACGTCCAGCAGTAGCTTTCGTCCCACAGCATCGGCGCGGTTGATCTGTTCAGTAAGCAGGGCAGTCGCGGGAGCGGAGGCGTGCGAGACAAAGCTGATATCGCAGGCGTATTCGTCGAGGTCTTCCCTTGTCAATTTGGATGGCGCAAAACGTGATTCGTTGACGCCAACCTGCGCCGGCATGAAGCGCTGCTCGGGATACCCACAGCAGTCGCGCAAGTGCAGACGACCAAAGCCAAGGCAATAATCGCGTTGCCCCTGCGCGGCTCCCGCTTTGACGTTAAAGATATTGGGTAGGTTGTCCTGCACCCACATGACGCACGGCACCTGCCGCGGCAGACCGGTGATCTCGGCGCGATAATGGTCGATCATCAGGATCAGGTCCGGCCGAAAGTCGAGAATCGCCTGGGCAAAGTAGAGCGGGTTGGTCACTTCGTGGTCGCCGCGCTCCATCACGATCTGAGTGTCGTGACCCATCGCCGCAAACGCATCCAGCCAATCGCTCATCGAATATTTGAGAAAGGTCGTGTAATGGCTGGTAAAACCCAACACCCGCAGGCGCTCGCCGCGAAGTTTTCGGATGATCGATTTGACGTCAGAATCGGCATAAAGCGCTTCGACCTGACGGGCCAGTTGCTGCATGCGCGAGTTGGCATGTTGATGCGCCTTCTGCCAGAGTGAATCGACGTTGACACCGGATGGCCAGAGGTCTTGCTCGATGGTCACACACAGCTTGGCCCAAGGGACGTGGGTGTTGTTCATCATGCTCTGCTGGCATTGCGCAACGGCATCCGGGCCCACAAACAGATGCACCCGCGGGTCGGACAGCAGCTTGCTCCAATCGTGCAAATGAAGCGCAACCCACAGTTTTTCGATTTGGCGAGTCAGGAAGAAAAGCGGGGGGCGATGACCGGGCGTACGCGGCGTGTCGCAATCGAGGTCATAAACGGCATTCCACAGCCAGCCCTGATCCATCCCCGCGATCATGAGCGGCTCGGTGCAGTGGCCGCCAGGATACAGTTTTTGAATGATTTCGCGCGAAGACGTTGGCGAGATGGGATTGACGATCGTGCGGATGCCCGTCGGCGATCGCCTGGCCAACTGAACGCGGCCATTCGGATCGGGGGCGCAGAGGTATTCGTTCGCCGGCGCATATCGCTCGACCGTTTCAGCGAGCGTCGCATCACGCGATTGCAGCGCCTCCAGGTTCGCCTGCCAACGATCATGCTGGAATGACGATGATAATGGCTGCCAATTCACGCCCATGAATCCTTCTATCGGACGTGGCAGCCGTGGGGCGTGAATGTTTATCGGACGTTAAGAGATGCGCCTTTCTTCCTCTCCCAAGCCGAGAGGAGACGGCAGTAGAACCGCTAAATCTTGATCGACGCGATCGGGCTGACCTTGGAGATGCTGTCGCTGCGGAACGCGACGACTCGGTAGAAATAAGTTCCTGCCTGGGCGGTCGCGTCGAGGTAGCTCAGCACGTCCGCTCCGACGACGGCCAGCGTCGTCCAACTTGAACCGTTGCTGGAACGCAGAATCTTAAAACCGGTTTCGCCAGTCACGTTGCTCCAGGTGATCTTCACCGCTTTCGACAGGGTCATCGCAGCAGCGGTGACGGCCTTGGGCGCAGACAAAAGGGATGTTGCGTTGGCGGTGGCGCTGTAGGCGCCGTTCCCCGCTGCCGCTAACGCTCGGATGCGGTAGAAGTATTGGGTTCCAGCCGCCAATGAGCTGTCGGTAAAGCTGGGCACGTCGGCGGGGGTCGTGCCAATCCATTTCCAGGAGGTTGAACCGTCCAGCGAGCGCTCAATGCGAAAACCAGTTTCGCCGGCGACGTTGGCCCAGGTCAGCTTGATCTGACTGCTGGATTGGGCCGTGGCAGTGAGGCTGCCTGGCGCCGGCGGAAGGGTGCTTCCCGTCGCAACACTGCTGGCAGCCGAGGCTCCGCCGGCATTCAGCGCACTGACACGGAACGAATAACTCGTCCCAGCAGTCAGGCCACTCACCGCGGCGCTTGTGACGTTGGTGGCCAGGTCAGAACCAACCTGGGACCAGACCGACCCGCTTAATTTTTCGAGCCTGTACCCGGTTTCGCCACTTTCGTCCGCCCAGCTTACTTTGATCGTCGTTTCGCTCGGCTTATAAGCAAAAACGTTGCTTGGCGATGCCAGCAAGGTCGTCTTGCTGATTGACGAGGTCGCCGGCGAATCTCCGCCGGCACCAATCGCCTTGACGCGATAGTAGTACGTCGCGTTCGGAGACAAACCCGTGTTGGCATAGGTTGCGACATTTACCGCCGTCGTCGCCAACTGCGACCAACTCGAGTTGTCCGGCGATCGCTCGATGCGATAGCCGGTTTCTCCGCCGACGTTCGTCCAGGAAAGCGTAATCGAGTTCGTCGCGACAGACCCGGTCAGCGTCGTCGGGGTGATCGGCGTCGTGGTCGCGTTGGCGGTCGTGCTGGGGTTGGAGTTTCCGACGCCGCTCAACGAAACGATCCGGTAGTAATACTTCGTCGTCGCTGATAAGCCGGTGTCGTCGTAGCTCCCCGAGCCGGCGGTCGGTGTGGCCAACTGCGTCCAGGTTGTGCCGTTCAGCGAACGATCAATCCGATAGCCAGTCTCTCCTTGAATGTCTGTCCAATCCAAGTCGATTTCCGTCGCCGAGATGCTCGTGGCCGCAAAGTCGCTCGGCGCATCGGGAATCACGTTGGCTGAAACCGTGCTCGTGTAACCCGAGTCCTGAACAGATCCGGTTGCCTTGACGCGATACTTGTAAGCTTGGCCGACGGTAATCGTGCCATCGCTGTAGGTGGTTGTGTTCGCGGCGGCCGTGCCGATCTGGCCCCAGGTAGAACCACCGTTGCTGCTCCGTTCGATGACAAAGCCAGTCTCGTTGGAGCTCTTGTCAGTCCAGTCGAGATCGACGGCGCTTGTCGATACGGTGGCGGTCAAATTCGCCGGTCTTGCGACGTAATCGGGGGAAGTAATGATCGTGCCGGAGATCGTGTATTGCCCGAGGTCGCCGGCATTACCCTTGCTGCCAACGGCAAGGTAATACGTTCCGCTGGAAACGCTCGTGCTGATCGTCTCGCCGAGACTGCTCGTATCAGCCGCCACGACCACATTGCCACCGCTGTCAAGCAGCGTCAATGTCGCATCGAGCATTCCCGCGTACTGCGCCGGTGAAACCGTCAGCGTGATATCGCCGGCCAACGTCGTGAAGCTGAAGTAGTCCTTATCCGTCAGTTGCTCGATGATGCCCGATCCGGAGACATCGCCGCTGTCTACGTCCAGCGGCGTAGCTGTTCCGGTTGTGCCGCCGTGGTCGTCCGTTCGGTAGCCGAAGGCATTGCTTGATCCGGAGATGACGCTGACATCATTTTGGATCGTTGTCGAACTGATTGAGCTCTGGCCATTCCACCACAGCGCGCGGGTGGCCGAGTAGCTGTTGCCCATGATCGGCGCCTTGACCGCCGAGCCGGGGTTGTACTCGTTGGTCTTGGTCGTGCCGCTATAGGTGCTTTGGTGCTGCAGGCCAAACGTGTGGCCGGCTTCGTGCGAGATCGCCTCGGCGGTGTACTTTGTATTTCCGTTGGCCAACATCTTTGGGAAGACCCAAGCGATGTTGGAGGCGCCATTGGAGAAGCCGCCAACAAACGCCACGCCGCCGGCGCTGCCGTACCACGAGCCGGTTCCGCCAACGATGACATCAGTCGTCACGAGGTCGGTCAGGTTTCCCGGATCGACGGTTGTGACATTGATGTTAAACGGCGAATAAATCTCCGCGACCCGCGCCCAGATCTCCTGGATGTTGGCCAGTTCTCCGGCGGTAAACGTGCTAGCATCACCGTCCGTGTCATAGGCTGGTGTGACGCCAGTCGTCTTGCCGGCCCAGCTTGTTGACGGCGCGCCGTCAAAGTCGAGATAGAGCTGGGCCGTTGCATCCGGGTCGCTGTTCAGCGCGGGGATCGTGCCGACGGCCGTCACCGACGTGAACGGCCCAACGTGCGGCGAAAGCTTGGCCGAAGTCGCTATTGGGCTCATGGGAACAGGATCAAAGTGATCCGGATCGTTCGGATCAAAATGCATCAACCAGCGTGACTCGAGCCACTCGACGACACATTTGGCGGCTCGGCGGCCAAAGCGCGGCCTTCGTAACGAGGCTGCGGTGCTGTTGCTGCTATTTATCCCGTCTGAAACGCTCATGACGAACCCTCCGACGATGTCGCTGAATTCCGGATATACCGGCGGCAACGGTTGAATCGGGGAATACCGGGCGCGTCATAAGGTTGGTGCAACCGGAGCCGGTGCCGATAACTCTGCACCCGTGGAAAGGTGGGTAAACCTTGACGGTTATGGCAACCGTGCAGCTTTTTGCGTTGATGGGCGCCGCTGCGATAAAGTAGTGTTCCACGTGCTCACTCGGGTCCACAGCTTTATCCTGATCGGTATTGATCCTCAGCTCTGTGAGGTGGAAGCGGACGTCAGCCAGCGGGGGCTGAGCAAGAGCGTTATCGTTGGACTGGCGCAGGCGGCGGTGAAGGAATCGATCGAGCGCGTCCGTCGGGCGATGATCAACAGTGGCTATCCATTCCCTGCTCATGCGCTGCTGATCAACCTTGCGCCCGCGGATGTGAAGAAAGAAGGGCCCTCGCTGGATCTGCCGATGGCGGTGGGGCTGCTGCGGACGACGAATTCGATCCAGACCGATCGACACAAGGATTTTCTGATTGCTGGAGAACTGGCGCTGGATGGGCGCGTGCGAAAGATCAAAGGCGCGCTCTCGCTGGCGATGCTGGCACGGCAGAAGAAATTCAAAGGCGTGATCCTGCCACAGGAGAACGCGCGTGAGGCCGCCGTCGTTGAGGGCATCGAGGTTTATCCTGTCGCCAGCCTCTCGCAGACCGTATCGTTTTTGAACGAGCAACTGCCCCTCGAACCGTACGAACTGGACGGCGAAGTCTTCGAAGCAAGTAAAGTCGCACCGGCCCTCGACTTTGCCGACGTTCGCGGCCAGGAAGCCGTAAAGCGCGCCATTACGATCGCATGTGCAGGAGCGCACAATATCCTGATGGTCGGCCCGCCAGGGACGGGCAAGACGATGCTCGCCCAGCGAATGGCAGGGATTTTGCCGCCTCTGTCGCGCGCGGAATCTCTGGAGACGACCCGCATTTACTCGGCCTTGGGTCTACTGCCCGAAGGGATCGCGCTGATGGACCAGCGGCCGGTGCGCACGCCGCACCACAGCGCCACCGCACAATCATTAATTGGCGGCGGAACGATTCCCCGGCCGGGCGAAGTCTCGCTGGCGCATCACGGGATTCTGTTTCTGGACGAGTTTCCGGAGTTCAGCCGCTACGTACTGGAGATGCTCCGCCAGCCCTTGGAAGGCGGAGAAGTCACGATTGCCAGGGTGCATGGTTCAGTCCGTTTTCCGGCCCGCTTCATGTTGGTGGCCGCGATGAACCCAACACACAGTGGCTATGCAGAGAACCCGCGCGCCCGCGACAAATACCTGGCCAAGCTTTCCGGCCCACTGCTGGATCGCATTGACATTCATATCGAAGTCCCGTCGGTTCCTTATCACGAACTGACAGCAAAGCGCGCGGGCACCGACAGCGCCACAATGTCCTCTGCAGTCAATCGCGCCCGCGCCGTGCAGTTGAAACGATTTGGCGACCAGACAAACAACGCGCAGATGGATAGCAAGCAGCTCAAGTCCCACGCCGACCTGAGCGACGGATGTCTTCTCTTGATGAAGCAGGCAATGAACGAGCTTGGCTTAAGCGCCCGCGCGTACGACAAGGTGCGGAGAGTCGCGCGGACGATTGCCGATCTGGATGGATCAGCGAATATCAAGCAAGAACATATCGCAGAGGCCGTTCAGTATCGATTGCTTGATCGTCGGTTCTGAAGTCCTCAGTGCTGCTCAGTTTGGGCGGGGAACTCGTAAATCAGAAAGGTTCTGGTTCGATCGATTGGCCGTTGCTGACGCAAGTATGCACCGACTTGCTGAATAGAGTCGGTGTCTTTCGTTCCATAGGCGCCATAAACAAGGGTCATGCTGACCGCGACTCGGCGGCCGCTTAACGCAGCTACGATTTCTGGGGTTTGCTTTAAATGCGGAGAATTAAGCGCCAGGCTGTTGAAAGGCGGCTGGGTCCGCATCGGGTCAGTGCCGAAGTACCAAATGTCGATCGGGCCGCCACCGTGGTCCAGCACCCATTGCTTCAGTTCCTTCATTCCCTGGCCCCAGTCGTAATTCGAATCGCTGATCAGCATGTATCCGTTTGTCGGTCCGCCCCAGAACGTGTTGATGTACGTTAATCCGTCGGGCCAGATGCGCAAGGACGCAATTGCAGTCCAGCCGATCGACGCGGTAATCGCGGAAGCTATCAGCACCCTTTGCAGCGGTACCCGCGAGCCGGCGATCAACTTTGCGATCGCGGCCGAAGTGCCCACGATCGCCAGGGCCACCAGCGGGAACATCATTCTCACGCCGATCTGCACGTGACTGTTCAAGCTGAACAGCAGCAGGAATGCCGCTGAGATCGATGCCCAGTTCCGCATCAGCCGGGGGCGAACAATTGTGATAAGCAGTGGCAGTAGGAGGGTTGCCTCGCTCAGCTTGATGCTCAAGGCGACCGGAAAGTAATACCAGACGTCTCGCTGCCAGGTCCGGCCGAGCAGATACGCGCCATGCCCGCGAATATTGTGCTTGATTTGCTGGACGATCCCTTCGCCTGCATTGGTGAAGATGCACAAATGCTGGGAAATCCAGAGCATAACGGTGCGCAAGACCCCTTCATGAAGCGTCTGAGCCCATTTGACAAACGTGGGTTCGGGCAGCCAGTCGCTGCGGATATAAATGAAGATGACCAGGGCCCCAATTCCGACGATGCGCAGGACTTCGTCAAACCAGGGCTTCCACGACCGTAAGAGCCCCTGATGCGGGCTGCCACGAATTGCTTTGCCCTGCTCCACCCGATGATCGATCTCGATCGCGAGCATGCACAGCGGACCAAAGACCAGCGCTGACGCCTTGGCCAACAGTGCCACGCCGTAAACCAATCCGGGAAACAAGACGCGCCGCGACCAGCGCGGATCGTCGCGCCCCCGACGATAGACCAGGGCTAAAAACAGGAGCATCGCGGTGATCGCGATATCTGTCGTCGTCAATGCTGCGTGAGCGAGCAGGTTCGGCTCGCAGGCAAGCAGTCCAACAGCAATGCGTGCCGCCCACCGCCCGCCGATCTGGCTGGCACACAACCATGCCGCCCCCAGGATTAACCACCAGAAGATCAGGTTGGTCGAGCGCGTGATCGCGATCATCCGGTCAAAGTCCGCTACCGGATCGAACTTTCCGCCTGTCCAGCGTTCTTTCAGATAAAGCGGAAGGGTCGCCAGATCGACCGGAAGGGGCATCGTGCCCCATTTCATCAGGGTGTCATAGCTGCCGCTGCGCCAACGCTCCAGGCCGTCAACGACATAGCCGGGTTCGTCGAAGGTCGCGCTGAGGTGCCTGACCGCCGACAGGCAATAAACAGAAGACGCAATGGCGAAGAAGAGAAACCAGGCGACGTCGATCACTGCCCAGCCATGCCGGGGCAAAGCCCGGGCCGATTGCGGCTGTTCGTGTTGGTGTGTGGCCAAATCCGGTTCGGCCAAGGCACGGTCGTCCATGGCCTGTGGACTATAATCCGTTGCGGCGTCGGAAGCCAAAGGTTTGCGGGCCGAGCAGCTCTCGGTTTTTCAAATGGACGGTTGTCACCGTTCGCCTAGAATCTCCCGCGTGTATCCATCGTAAGCACAAACCTGTTTGGAAGGAGAATTAAAGCGATGCGGAAGAGCTGGACCCTGGCCGTCTTTGTTGCGGGAACGCTGCTCGGTATCACGTTTGTCATGACTCACGCCGCAGACGTCAAGAAGGAGGATAAGCCTGTGCCGGCGGTTCTGAACTTTACAATGAAGTCACTGGCGGGCGAGGACGTGAACCTTGCCCAATATCAAGGCAAGGTCATTCTGATGGTGAACACCGCCAGTGAATGCGGCTACACCTACCAGTACGAAGGCCTGGAGAAGATGTACGAGACGTACAAGGACAAAGGGCTGGTCCTCCTCGGTTTCCCCGCGAATAACTTCGGCGCCCAGGAGCCTGGCACGGACACGCAGATCGCCCAGTTCTGCAAGGAAAATTACGGCGTCAGCTTTCCGATGTTTTCCAAGATCTCGGTGAAGGGCGCCGATCAGGCGCCGCTCTACAAGTATCTGACGAACAATGCCCCGACGACCGGCGACGTGAAGTGGAACTTTGAAAAGTTCCTGATCAGCAAGGACGGCAAGATCGTCGGCCGGTTTCTTTCCAGCGTTGAGCCGGTCCTCACCAGGACGAGCGACGATGCGCTGATCAAGGCCGTCGAAGCGGAACTGGCCAAATAGCACCTGAACCCCGCGCGCATTGGTGAGGCCAAAAAAGAACAGCCACCAGTCGCCTGGTGGCTGTTCTCGTTTTCGCAAGCTTCACCGATCAAGATCGGTTTGTGCGAAGCATGAAGGCTTAACCCTTCGTGGCTTCCCACGGCTGCTCAATGGGGTTGCCATTGAAGTCGGCCGAGCGGGTGCCGGTGATTTTGTTGCCTTCCATCTTGCCTTTGTAGGTCCAGGTGATGTCGGTGCCACGGGCGTTGGTGGTCACCTTGAACATCACATCGCTACCCTTGACCGAGCCGTCTTTGATGTCGGTCTTGGCAGTCGGGTCCTGGAAATTCATTCCCATGAGGCTGCCGGTGAGCTTGTCGCCGTCCTGCTTGAGGTTGGCCGTAATCTCAACGGGCGCGCCGCCGCGACCACGTCCACCGCCGCCACCGCCGCCGCCACCGCCGGGAGCGCCGGGCTGCGTGGCTGGTCCACCGGGACGGGCTCCGCCGCCTCCGCCACCACCACCGCCGCCGCCACCACCGCCGCGACGACCACCAAATCCACCTGCCTGAGTCCACTTCCAAGTCCCGGTTGCATTAGCGCCGGCCTGTGCGTGCACCACTGGTGCAGTCCACATGACCATCAAGAGGGACGCCAGCAAGGCGAGACACGCGTTCCGCCGATTGAGCATACGATCCTCCAGTAAGGGGTGTTACAAAAAATTATGACCGAAACGGTCAAAAACTGTCAATGTGAAAGGTGGTATCTCAACAGGATTTACCAACTTGCTCAGAGCGCCATCTCGCGCGCGCTACACTGGGGGGCTGTCCCCTGCGCATGAAGACACCTTCATGCGTAATACTGTTGCTCGAACTTGTCGTTGTCTTCCGCACCGTCCGATTTTTCTTCGGAATCCTTTTCGGTGCCGCTACAGACAACCAGACACACGCCCGCCGACTTTGGTTTGTACGCCTCCTCTGCGTATGATCCCCGCAAGCAGATATGGCTAGGAAGCTCTACCTGGAAACCTTCGGCTGCCAGATGAACGTGCTCGACAGCGAGCTCGTGCTTGGCCAGCTACGCGCCCACGGGTATGAGCAGGTGCACGAGCGCGAGCAGGCGGACGTCATCATCTACAACACCTGCTCAGTGCGCGAGCATGCCGAGCAAAAGGTGTGGTCGCGCCTCGGCGAGCTGCGGGAACGGAAGAAGGTAGAGCCCCATTTGGTGATCGGCGTCATCGGTTGCATGGCCGAGCGGGAGGGAACAGGGCTTTTTGCCCGCCATCCGCATGTCGATGTGCTGTGTGGACCTGCGGAACTGGATAAGCTGCCGACCTTGGTGCATAACGCGGCGGTGGTGAATGGAGGCACGAAGGGGCGACAGGTGGCGCTGATGGGCAGTTCCTCGCGGCGCTCCAGCACGCTGGCGGCGGCGGAGGACCAGCTGGAGATGCTCGATCTGTCGCGCAGCATCTCGCCAGCCGACGTTTCCACCCAGGCGTATGTTCGTATCACCCGTGGCTGCAACAAGTTCTGTACCTATTGCGTCGTGCCGTACACGCGGGGGCCGGAGGTTCACCGGCCACCCACAAACATCGTCGAAGAAGTCCGAAAGCTCGTCGAAGCGGGGGTGAAGGAGGTGACGCTCCTCGGCCAGACGATCAACCATTACCATTTCGAGCATGGCGATGGGCGTTCAACCAGCTTTGCCGAGCTTCTCTACCAGATTCACGAAGCGACACCCGACCTGCCGCGACTTCGGTTTGTCACCAGCTTCCCTAGGGATTTCACCGATGAGGCATTGCAGGCCATGCGCGACTGCCCGCGGATCTGCCGCTATCTCCATGCCCCCGCCCAGAGTGGTAGCGACCGCATACTCAAACTGATGAACCGCGGTTACCGCGCACAGGACTATTACGACTTTTATGACCGGGCCAAAGCGATGATGCCCGACGTCTGCGTGGCCAGCGACTTCATCGTCGGCTTCCCGACCGAATCGGACGATGACTTTGCCCAGACGGTAGAGATGGTCCGGCGCTGCCGGTTCAAGAACAGTTTCATCTTCAAGTATTCGCCCCGTCCCGGTACGACAGCCATCGATCGGTTTGAAGACGATGTGCCTGAGGACGTCAAACGAAGGCGGAACAATGAACTTCTGGCCGTGCAGGCCGACGTGTGCGCACAAAACAATCGTGAGATGATCGGAAAGACCGTCGAGGTGATCGTCGAAGGCGAAAGCAAGCTTGTCAGCCGGCAATCGCGTCCGACAGCACCAACCGGGGCCACCGTTGAGCTCGGATGGGAAAAGCGGGGCGGTCGCTTAAACGACGACGACCATGCCACAAATGTCCAAACCCGCTCCCAACTCGTCGGCCGCACAGGCGGAGATCAAGTCGTCTGCTTCGACGGTGAGAAATCGATGGTCGGTCAGATGCTCCACGTCGAAATCACCGCCGCCCAGAACCTGACGCTGTTCGGGCGGCCGCTCAATGACTTCCAGTTGAATTCTGCTGAGCCGGCGCTCGGAACGAGCGTTCTTCCATGTCGTTCGGATCGGGATTGATTGGCTGATCGCGCCAGAGCCAGCGCATCATTTCTGGGAAAATTGCGCCGCCTTGCTTTTGGCCGTGGTTGCCGATGCCGAAGGTATAGTTCAGCTCATATCCCTTTTTCGTTAGCGCATCACGCAGGCGGACATTTTGATAGAACCAGTCGTTATTCAAGCTGCCCGGCCGGCGGTTGTCGTTGCGGCCGTCCTGCATGAAATAGCGGATCGGCTTCTTTTCACTCTCCATGACCAGCTCAGGATAAATGTACTCGCCGCGGAGGTCGGTATAGCTGCCGACGAAGGTGATTACTTTTCTGAAATCGTCCGGACGAAACCAAGCGACGCCGAAAGCAGCGCAGCCGCCGGAGCTGGAGCCCATGATCCCGTGCAGATCCGGGTCGGGAGAAATGTTGTAATCTTTCTTCAGCGCCGGCATCAGCTCGTCACAGACGACCTTGGCGTACCGATCGGTGGGGGGGTTGTACTCATCTGCGCGACGCGTTGTGCGGTCACCCCAATTACTCGGAACGGGTTCCGGTTCGGTCGGGAGCCGTGCGGGGTTGATAAACACGCCTAACATGACCGGGATTTCCCGCCGCCAGATGAGATTGTCCAGGACATTGTGGGCCTGCACATCGCCGGGTTCGGCCATCATCGCCTGGCCGTCGTTGAAGATCATTACGGCTGTCGGCTTGGCCGGGTCGTACTGGGCGGGCACGTAAACGTAGTACGTGTGCTGATTACCTGGAAACGCGTTGGTAGGCAATGTCGTCGGGCCAACGAGCTTGCCCTTGGGCACGCCCTGCATCGGCATTGAATCCGGGCCGAGTTTGTAGAAGGCGTCGTTCGTGTTGCTCACGCCGCGAGCGGCGCCGCGGCCCGGCACAGTGGCCGGCCCTGTCGTCTGTGCGGGCAGGTTTGCAGCCATCATGAGCAGACACAGAAAATAAGTGAACCGCTTGCACATCACGCACCTCCGCAATATTCCGAAGAGTTAACTCAGATTCGCATGCAGACGCACAATCAAGGCCGCCAAGCCGGAATATTGTACGAATCGTGGGCGTTCGCTCAAAACTTTGCAAAATCGGGTCTGGACTCGCCGGATTCTGCTCGACCTTTTCGGCCCCCGGGGTACATTCTGTGTTGTTCCGTGGAGTCGTGGAGAATGCAGGGTCCAAAGTGGCTGAATGAGGTCAAGGTACTCTTGGCCCTCTGCTGGAGCATCGTCTTGCTCTGGGCGGGGCCGTCAGTTTCATTTGGGCAGCTCGATATTCGGCTGAATGCAGGTTCTGCTCTTGAGGCCGACCCCGCGGCGCTGGCGGCGTTTCAGCGGGCGGCAGGGAACTGGGAAGCAGTCATCACCTCGCCGATTCGCGTCAATATTGATGCTAACCTTGGCACGTTCAGCAGTCCGTTTGTCATCGGTTCAACCGGGTTGGGCCCGGCCAATCCAAACCTCGATTACACGATGGTTCGCAACGCAATGGCCGTCCGTGCTTCCCGGCCGGGGGACGGGATTCTCGCCTATCTCCCTACGACCGATCAGATCAGCGCCAACATTCCGACTGGATCAGGCGACACATTTGATAAGACCACGATCGGGCTGACCTCTGCAAACCAGAAAGCACTGGGGCTGATTGCCAATCCGCAAACCGATACCGGCGTCGATGGCGTCATTACATTCAACCAGAATTTTTCGTTTGATTATGATCGCAGCGACGGGATAAGCCCCTCACAAATTGATTTTGAAACCGTCGCCACCCACGAGATCGGCCACCTGCTCAGCTTTCTTTCTGATACCGACGACTACGACGATTTTCCCAACATCAGCGATAACGTCACGACGCTCGACCTGTTTCGATTCAACTCAAGCCAGCTTCCGACGACGCCGGCCGAGTTTACGACCTTTCCCCGCGAGCTTCGACCAGGGCAGCCGGCCTCGTTTTACGATCTGCTTAACGCCTACAGCATGTCCACCGGTGCAAAAGGCGGCGACGGCCGGCAGGCCAGCCACTGGAAAGACGATGCCTTCACAGGCAACTTCATTGGAATTATGGACCCGTCGCTTTCATCCGGTGTCTCCGAACCGATCACGGCAGCCGACTTGCGCGCCATGGAATTGATTGGCTATGACACGATTCCCGAACCCGCTTCCATGATCGTGCTGATCGTTCAAGCCGGGTTTCTTCTCTTGCTGCGTCCCATCCCATATAGTCGCCGGGCATATGCATTCAACAGAATCTGGTAACTCAAAAATTTCAGTGGTAACAGGCCCGCGACGGGCATCGCTCGTGCAGATAGGCGGGTCGCTTGGAATCGCGGCTGTCTGTATCGCGCTGCTCGTGTTCCTCGTGGCCCTCTTTGGGTTCTATGCCGTATTCATGCTGGCACCGTTAGCGGCGGCTCTGGGCGCAATCGGGCTTGTGCTGACCATTGTCGGCGGAGTCATGCGCACCCATGCCGGGCCTGAAGAAGCCCAGCCGATTGCCGCGCTATTTGTTTCCTTGATGGGAATTCTCGCCGGTGCCTTGGAATGGATGATGCGGCCGTAACCAAGCTCGTCATCTCCAGCCCGCTGATCGAGGCTAAAATCTGAGACGGTGAGCGACCCGCAGCAACCCATTCTCCCCAACCGTATCGACTTCGATCCATCCGGCGATCTGGAACTGTTTCTCAAAGATGTGCCGGCCAAGTGGGTCGTATACCTGATGACAGATGCGGACGATCGGCCGGTCCAGCTTCTTTGCGTCAAGAACCTGCGCTACAGCCTGAAGCGCAGGCTTGGTCAAGGGGATCTGCTCGGGCCGAGCAAGCGCGTCGATTACCGGCAACTCGTTCGGCACATTCATTGGCGGCGGGTTTACAGCGCCTTTGAGGCCGATGTTGTATATCTTGAGGCCGCTCGGCAATTCTTTCCCAGAACGTACCGCGGAATGACGGGATTTCAGCCAGCGTGGTTTATCCACGTTAATCCAGACGCGAAGTTCCCAAGGTACACGAAGACCATCGATCTCGACATCAAATCCGGCCTGCTCATGGGCCCGATTGAAGACAAGCACGCAGCGGCGCGACTCATCGAAGAGGTCGTCGATTGGTTTGACCTGTGCCGTTATTACAAGATCCTGGTCGACGCGCCGAACGCGACGGCGTGCGCTTATAAGGAGATGGGAAAATGTCCGGCCCCGTGTGATGGGTCAATTTCGATGGATAGCTATCGGTACTTGATCCAATGGAGTGCACAGACACTGATCGCTCCAGAAGAATTACTTGCCGACTCAAAGGCGCGCATGAAGCAGGCCGCCGCCGAGCTGGAGTTTGAAACGGCGGCGAAGATCAAGGCATTTGTTGAATCTCTGTCAGAACTTGGCAAAGGTCCGTGGCGGCAGGTGCGGCGTTTGAGAGACTTCAAGTTCGCCTCAATCCAGCGAGGCCCGCGAGACCAGACCGCCAAGGTATTCCTGGTGACGCCGGGGAATGTCGCCGAAATTGCCGGCCTGATCGATGTGCCATCTCATTCCGGCGAGCTGCTTCGCCTCGTGCTGGAACTGGCCGAGGAGAAATCGGCTGTTGATTATCTTGATTCAGTCGGCGCCGAGCGAGTGGGGGTCGTCTCGTATCATCTGTTTCAACCAAAAGCGACACAGGGCATTTTCCTGCCGCTGGACTCGATCGACGAAAAGTCGATCATCAAGGCGTTTCGGGAGGTGCAGAAGCAGAAAAAGGATCAGACTCCCGAAGAGGCAGAGGGAGTCATAAAGGAATTGCAGATGCTGTGATGCGCGCGCCTGCGTGCCCGCGCGCTGTAGCGGCCAACGGAATGCCGGCCGCTACGGAAAGAATCAACGAGGAGATCAATGGCCAATTCGAATAAGACGATCGGCGGCGGGGGCTTTCACCATGTGGCTTTGCGGGCCGGGGACTTTGATCGATCGTATCGGTTCTACACGGAGGTACTTGGATTCAAAGAGAAGATCCGCTGGGGCGAAGGCGATGGCCGCGGGGTCATGCTTGATACCGGTGACGGAAATTATCTTGAGCTCTTTGCAGGCGGAGCCAAAGAGAAACGCGTCGAGGGAGCATGGTTTCACGTCGCATTTCGAACGAACGATTGCGCCGCTGCGCTGGAGCGTGCCCGGGCGGCGGGCATGGAAGTCACACTTGAAACCAAGGACCTCCGACTTCCCAGCACACCCGGCCCGACGCCGATCCGAATCGCCTTTTTTAAAGGTCCGGATGGCGAGATCATTGAATGCTTCCAGAACGAATTGACCTGATGTGCCCTCCGGCGCCATCTTTCACACGAACGGGGCCGCTCACACCCGCCGCTGCATAACAATAACAAGGGCTTCTGGCGCCGGTATTAAGTGAATTAGCGGGAGCTCCATCTATGAAGCGTTTGATCTGCAGCCGCGTCGCGGTCATCGTTTTTCTCGCCAGTGCTACGTTTCTCAGTTGTCCAAGCAACGGCGCGGAAACGGCCGCTTCCATTCGAATCGATACGAAAATGGAGGCGCCCAGATGGGCGGTTCTTGAGCGGCAATTGCTCGCAGACAATGTCCCGGCCTGCCGGGAGTTCTTCAAGAAATATTACGATGATCGCGGCTATCTGCAGTGTTTTGTCCGGTGGGGTGCCGACGATGGGCCGGATGACGCGTTTGAGAACTTCAACCGCTGGCCGGAGCTCCATGCACTGGGCGCAAGTGATGAGATCAAGGAGATGTTTCTTAAAGGCCACGAGGGGATGTTGAAGCAGTATAGCGAGGCCAAGACTGTTGAAGCTCCAATTCCGCGGCAGGGAATGTATTACAAGGAGTTCTGCGTTCAATCCGACTGGATGCATCATGGCGAAGGATTACAGCTCTTCAACCGGATGGGGTTGAGTGTTCCGACTGATCCAAAATATCAGGAACGAGCTCGCCGTTTTGCCGGGTTTTATATGAATGAAGATCCGGAAGCTCTGAATTACGACCCGGTCCACAAGATCATCCGCAGCATGGAAAACGGCAGCCGCGGGCCCATGTTGCGCAAGGCGACGGCGCTGGATTGGGTGGGCGATTCATTTGATCCGAACGGCTACGCGATGGTTCATCGGGAGCGAAGTTACAAAGAAATGCTGGCGCATTACGAGGAATACACAGATGTCGTCGGGGACAACTGCCTGAATCTGGTTGCCACAACCCTGCCACTCGACGCTTACATGCTGGCGCACGAGGAGAAGTACAAGAAGTGGATTTTGGAATACATGGATGCCTGGCTGGATCGGATGCAGCAGAACAAGGGAATCATCCCGAGCTATGTCGATCTGAATGGTGTTGTCGGCGGGCCGGAGGGAAAATGGTGGGGCATGGCGTACGGATGGGGGTTCAGCCCGGTAAACCCTGTCACCGGCCGGCGAGAGAATCGTCATCGCATCCCGCGCGCGATCATCGGGTTCAACAGCGCCTTGTGGGTCAGCAAAGGCGATCAGAAATACGTCGATGCGTGGCGGCACATGGCGGAGGTCATCAATTCGAATGGTCGGCCAGGCCCGAACGGGCAGATGCAGTATCCAACGATGTACAACGAGCAGGGCTGGTATGGCTGGCAAAACTCGCCGTGGAGCATCGGGGCCGTGGAAGTCTGGTACTGGTCGATGAAAAACGACGATTTGCAACGGCTGCCCCAGAACGGGTGGGTCGGGTTTCTGCAGGGGCAGAATGATGGATATCCGGAACAGGCGCTGCAACGAGATATCGATTCGGTGGCGCGAAAACTTGCCGCCATTCGCGCCGACGACACGCCACCCGAAAAGCGCCTGGCCGACAACATGCTCGATCTCAATCCGGCCGCGCCGGCCGCGATGGTGCAGCTGATGCTTGGCGGCCTTCCGCCGCCGGCGGATGGGAGCCTGCTCAACGCCCGACTGAGGTATTTTGACCCTGAAAAGAAGCGGGCCGGCATTCCAGACGACGTGGCGGCGCTGGTGTCGGAGATGACCGATACCAGGACGGTCGTCACACTGGTCAACACGAACGCGTCACAGGCGCGGACGCTCATCGTTCAAGGCGGAGCCTATGGTGAGCATCAGTTGATCAGCGCGACCGCTAGCGACAAGACGGTGGCAGTTAATTCCCCGCTGCTGACCGTCCAACTTGGGCCGGGCTGTGGCCAGAAGATCGTCATCGAGATGAAGCGATACGCCAATGATCCAACGGTACTACACCCCTGGCATCGCAACTGACCGTTCTTCGGAGAGGAAACGAAAGCGAGAGCGCCGTTGTCATGAAATCATACACCCTGTTACTGATTTCGGTGGCCGCATGTTTGGCTTCGATTTGCCATGCGGCGGTCCAGACGACCGAAGATGCCGACAAGATCGTGATTGATAATGGGATCGTCGGGATCACGGTTGCCAAACATGGTGGCGTGGTCAGCTCGATTCGTTGCCGCAAGGATGGTCAGGAGATGGAACTTGGCGCCGGCGGGCGCGCGGCAATGGTTTATGATTTTGACGGCCACACGGGCAATCCACGGCATTTTTCGTTCAATGCCCAGCAGGGCATGACGGTGAAGCTCGTGAACTCCTCGCCGGAATCGGCTGATATCGCCGTCAACTATGAGCCGACGACCATCTGTCCCTTCAACGTCGAATTCCACTGGATCGTCCGCCAGCAGAATAGCGGATTTTACACGTACATCGTCTATTCACATCACAAGGGAATGCCCGCCTGCACGTGGGAGCAGACCCGTGCCGTGATTTGGGGACGACGGGGGACGGACGTCTTCACCAATTATATCGTCGACGACAAACGCACTGGCCCGTTCCCCAGCGGAAAGATATTGGCCACCGTTTTCGATACGACGTGGAAATACGAATTCGACAACACCGCCCATTCGAAATATGAGACGACCAATTTCATTGGTGATGACCTCGTCCACGGCATGGCCGGCCATGGCGTTGGTCTCTGGCTGGTTGCCCCAAGCCGTGAATATGTGAACGGCGGGCCACTGCGGCAGGAATTGTCGGTTCATCAGGATAGCCCAACCCAGCCGCAGCAGAACAACGTCGTGCTCTGGATGCTCCAGGGGAACCATTTTGGCGGCCCGAATATGGAGATCTCGGCCGATCAGGAATGGACCCGCTTCTACGGGCCGGCCATGGTCTATGTGAATCAGGCATCGACGATTGACGCAATGTGGGCCGACGCCAAGAAGAAGGGACAGGAGGAACAAGCGAAATGGCCTTACAGCTTTGTGAAACACGATGATTATCCGCTGGCGCGCGGATCGGTGAAGGGGCAGATCAAGATTTCTTCCGGCGATAGTCCAAAGGATGCCTGGGTCGTCCTGGCGGCCCCGGGCGATAAGGACTGGTGCATGTCCGCGATCGGATATGAATTCTGGGCCAAAGCCGACGCCGATGGCCGGTTTGAAATTAAGAATGTCCGACCGGGAAAATACACACTGTTCGCCAGTGGCGGAAACCAGTTCCAAGATTTCTCGAAAGAGAACATTGAAGTCGTCTCGGCCAAGCCGCTGGACCTTGGCACGCTGAACTGGACCGCGATTTCCCACGGCAAGACCCTGTGGCAGATCGGCCTGCCTGATCGATCAAGCCGTGAATTCAAGGATGGCGACGACGTGCGGCACTTCGTGAACTACCTTCATTACGGCGAGCGCTTTCCCAATGATGTGACGTTCACGATCGGCAAGAGCAAAGAAAAAGACGACTGGAACTACGCCCAATGGGGCTGGTACAGCAAACGACCATACTGGTCGGTCCTGTTCGATCAGCCGGCGGCGCTGAAAGGGAAGGGAACACTGACGGTTGCAATTGCCGCGTACGACTATCCTCGCGGTGTCCTCGTGAAACTGAACGGCACGGAAATCGGCAAGATCAGTCTGAAAAAATCCGGCATGAGCGCCTACCGCTGCGGCGGGCAGGATAGCCTCCGGCAAATTGTTTACCTCCCGTTCGAAGGGTCATTGATCAAAGGCGGAACGAACGAGCTTCAGTTGGAAATGATTGGCGCCGTCCCCTATGACGCCAAGAGCGAGCAGCTTCCCAACGCAATCGGGGCTGTCATGTATGACGCGATTCGGATGGAGGTCGATCCAGCCGCATCATAGAGGCCGCCTCCCTCGGCTGTTTCCACTTGGCGAGCGGGAGGAAAAACCCTAACCTGCTGCCACATGCCCCAGCCAGTCTTTGCATTCCTGGCGTTCACCAGCGGGTCGTTCGAAGGAGCGATCATTCGCGACATGCGCCTGGCCAATGACCTGCATCGGCGCGGATACAAAGTCCACGTCTATTGGATGATGGAGAAGAATGCCGAGCTGGTCGATCCGGAGATTCCGCAGCGCGTGCTGTGCAACGGAATGCGCTGGCAAATGGGCCGGCCAAGCCAGGCGTTTGACCTGCTGGGGCGGGGGCTGGGAATGTTTCATGCCCGCTACCATCGCGAGGTCGGCCAGCGACTGCCCAATTATGTCGATTGGATCATGAAAAGTTTCGTGCGGGCGCTGTGCGACGGCGCGGACAAGGATACCGCGCTTGTTTCCCGTTTGGAGAAATTCCTGATCGACGATGGCGTGACGCATTTCCTCCCGACATTTGCGATGATCTGCCCGTTTGCACAGGCCGTCCAGAAGCGCGGGAGACACCCGTTCAAGTATCTGGCGACATTTCAGGGTGAAGAAATTTTCGCCAACTACGCGCATCAGCTCGGTCGCGGCGAGGAATACCACCAGATGCTTCGCGAAGTCGTGGCCGGCTCGGCTTGGCCGGCGGTGGCGGTGAGCCGCGATTACATCCTTCGCCTCCGCGATGAGATGGGGATCGACGAATCCCGACTCCGCGCGATCTATCCTGGTATCGAGTGGCCGGCCGACTTGAAGGAAAACGTCGCTCCGTTCTTGCTGCTGGAAAAGCGATTTCCGGGGATCAAGTCAGACATTCCGATTGTGACCTACATCGGTCGGCAGGACTCGGAGAAGGGGATCGACCTGCTTCTCTACGCCGTGCGCATGCTGCTCAATCGTGGCGTGAAGATCCAACTGGTCATCTGCGGCGGGTCGAGCTTCGGCCAGAAATACCCGTATGTGCTCCAGCGGATCGCCGAGCATCTTCGCGTGCCGATGCACCATCGGCTGCGGATCTCCGGCGACCTCCGCGATGCACTCTATCATTACAGCCGCTGCATCGTTTACCCATCGATCCATCGCGAGCCGTTCGGCATGGTCGCGGCCGAAGCGATGAGTCGCGGCACACCGGTGCTTGTGCCCGACCTTGGCGGGATCACCGAAGCGATCCAATGGGAAGGCAAAACCGGCGGGCTCACCTTCAAAGCCTGGGATTCGGCCGACCTGTCCCGCCAGCTCGAGCGGCTGATCACGGATGATTCGCTCCACGCCGAACTTGTGTCAAACGCCCGGTCGGTCGCGAGCAATTTCACCGTGCAGAAGATGACGGACCAGATTCTGGAGCACTTGGAAGTCGCTCAGCCGGTCGGCGTCTGAACTTCTATCCCCGCCGCGGCCCCCATCCCCGATCCGTGTCGAAGTTCACGATCCCCCCACCATGGGGTATGGATGGCTTTGGCGTGTGTTGGAGAACAATCCGCGCCGGTAGAATGTCAAGAATGAAACCGCTCCGCCGATGGCTGTTCAATCTCGCCGCTGGAGGGTCGCTCGTGCTGTGCGTGGCGATGATGGCGATGTGGGCCAGGGTTCTACCGCCGCTGCAATTCAACTGGGACCGTGGAACGCACCGCACAGTCTTTTACGTGGGGCGCGGTGGCGTGAGCCTTCGCTGGGAAATCTGGTTAATGCCACTAGACTCACCGTTCAACACACTTCGGACTCAGAGCGTCTTCGGTTTCGCGGGTGTTCATTTTCAACGCGCGGTTTTCAGCGCCACGCCCTCCCCTGGCTTTGTGCTCATCGGCACCCTTGGCACTTTTACCCATTTCGGGGTGTCGCCCGCGTGGCCGCTTGCACTGACTGCCGTGCTTCCGGCAGACTCGTGGGCGATCTGGGGCCGGGACCGAAGACGATTCTGCTCAAGGCCCGGCTACTGTTCGGCGTGCGGCTACGACCTCCGCGCCACGCCCGATCGCTGCCCGGAATGTGGTGCGGTGCCGACGAAGCCAGCGGCGACCGTACCACGATCCACATAACGATGCGGCTGGAATCCGTTCTCTCCCTCAATCGGATTACTTCATTTCCCTGATCCAGATATTCCTGAACTGTACCGGGTTCAGATGATCCTGCAGCATGATTGCCCCTGGGCCGGGCGCTTCGGGTTGGCCGCTTTGGGTCGCGTGGGGGATTTCAACATCGTTTTGCACGAGCAATCCGTTCAAGTAAACCGTCGCCCGTGCGTTGGCGGTCTTCTGGGTGCCGTTCCACTTCGGTGCATGAAATGTGATGTCATACCGCTGCCAGCTCTCGGCGGGCATCGAAGCGTTCACATCAGCGTCCTTGATCCCGTAAATCGCACCCTCATCATTCATGTCCTTCAGGGGATGGTCAAACGAATCGAGAATCTGTGCTTCGTAACGTCCCTGCATGTAGACGCCGCTGTTCCCGCGGGCCTGTTCGTTCGTGATTTCATTGGCGGTGGCTGCCGGGTTTGTTGCTGGGACTTTGAATTCAACGTGAAGCTGGAAATCGTCAAATTTTTCTTTCGTGAAGATATCACCGGCGCGCGTTTTAGATTCCATTACGCCATCATGCACCGGCCAGGCGATCGGGTTCCCCTTGGCATCCACCCAATGCGAAGCGTCCTTGCCGTCAAATAAAACCATTGCATCGGGTGGCGGAAGGCTCGAACGCCCGGCGGCGTATTCAATGCCGCCCAGAAGCTGCATCAAAAACAGCGGATCGGTGAAGCTTTCCTTGGTATGTCCCATCGCCGTATACCACGATCGGCCGCCTTCAAAATCATGATACCAGGTGATCGGATGATCGCCGTTCATCGTGCCGCCCTGATAGGTCGATTCGTCGAGGCTCGCCAGCACGTGGACGTCTTTGCGCGGGTTGGAGCGGAAGTTGTACCACTCGTCATTCCGTGTCCAGCTGAGCGGCAACGAGGAGATCAACGGATTATCCGGGTCGTCGAGACGAACAGTTGCTTTTGGCGTGCCGCTCGGATGTTTGGAGAAATAGGCACCGACGAGTTTTCCGTACCACGGCCAATCGTATTCGGTATCGCTGGCGGCATGGACACCGACGAATCCGCCCCCGGCGCGGATGTATCTCTCAAAGGCAGCCTGCTGTGTGTCGTTCAGCACGTCGCCGGTCGTGGACATGAAAACGACGGTTTTATACTGCTTCAAATTTTCATCGGTGAACCCGGCGGACTCTTCCGTCGCGTCGACGCCGAAACCAAACTCCTCCCCGAGCTTCTTTACAGCTGCGATACCATCGGGAATCGACGCATGTCGAAACCCGGCCGTCTTGGAGAAGACCAGAACCTTGTAGCCCGGTCCGCTTCCGGTCATGAACTGCGGACGAATCTGCAAATTCCGAAATAAGACCTCGGCGGCCTCAGACTGGATGGCAATTCGCCCCTGATTCATCGGCTTGCCGGTTTGCGGGTCGCGAATCTGCTTGAGGATGTTGCTGACGTGGCCGTTAACAACGTAGACGGCTTCGTCGCCGGTTACCAGAAGCTCGATCTTGTTCCAGTCGGTGAGCGACTCATATTCGGCCCGGTGGACGACGCGCTGCCCAGTGAGTTGCATCGGCGTGCCGCCATATTGAAATTGCCAAGCGCCCGGCGATGCCGGTTGTGTCGTTGCGACGGTCGTCAAAACCGCTGGCCGCGGGTTGCCGCCGAGCAGCCACGCGTCGCCGGTGTCGTGTTCCCGGATTTGAAACTCGATGCATTTCGGCCAGATCCCGTCGTCGCCGGCGATATCGTAAAGCAGCCCAGTGTCGCGCGGCACCGGGCCGGCATAATCGGCGCGGGGAAATTTCTTTGCGCCCCACTTGTACTCCAGTCGGACTGCGTAATTGCGAAATTCCTCGTTGGTCGCCAAGTACCCGTATTCCTGAGGTTTAGTCATGTCTTCCAGATCGAAGATGTGAAGAACATCATTTGGGTCAACCTTGAAGATATGAGAAGGATCGTTGTTCTTCCCAAGGGTCTGGTGAAACGTGTAGAAGTTACCCAGGCTTTGTCCTTCGATCAGCGGGATCCCGCGGTTGCCTGTCGTCTGGGCGTGAACGAATGACGCTGCCAGAACCATGAGTAGCGCAGCGCTATTTTTCATAAAAGATTCCATCGATTCGAGTCCTGTCATCCTGGGCGTACTCGCGAAGGATCTGGCATCGAAGCTCGTGGCTAGATCCTTCACGAGTACCGCTCAGGATGACACCACGCGCGCGCTCGGAGTTATAACGGGTGTCCGATTTACCGTATTGGCTGTGTCGCCGGACCGGGCGCCAGGATCTTGTGATAGTTCATCCACTCCGCCACGCGCTGCGGCCAAGTCGTGTGCGGCGCCGTTCCCGGCCGAATGCCAAATCCGTGGCCGCCTTCACTGTACACGTGCAGCTCCGCGTTGACACCGGCGTTTTTCAGCGCCAAGTACATGTAAACCGCGTTCTCCGGACCGTTGCGATCGTCCGTGGCAATCGCCAGAAAGGTCGGCGGCGTTTCCTTGGTCACGCGTACATCCGGCGTCACGCCTGGCGTCGTGCCGCCGCGCTGCGCAATTCCACCCGGATAGATGAGCACCGCAAAATCCGGCCGCGTATCGAGCTTGTCGATCTCATCGATCGGCTCATACGTCCGCTTGTCAAAGTTCGTCTCTACATCCGCTCCCATCTGTCCACCAGCCGAGAATCCGAGGATGCCGATCCGATGCGAATCGATTCCCCATTCGCTCGCCTTGGAACGAATGATGCTCATCGACCGTTGCGCATCCTGCAGCGCGGCCATGTATCGTGGCATGCCCTCGCGATTCGGAATCCGATACTTGAGCACCACACCAGTGACGCCGATCGAGTTCAGCCACGTTGCCACATCCCAGCCTTCGTGGGCCATCGAAAGCTGATAAAATCCGCCACCCGGACAAATCAGAACGGCCGCGCCGGTATCTTTCTCTTTGGCCGGCCGATAAACCGCCAGCGTCGGCGTTGTCACCGTCCCGTGCAGCGTCGTTCCCTGCCAATCCTCCTTGCCCATGTCCGGCTTGTCGCCGGGCGGCAGGCCGGGCCAGACGTTTAACGTAATCGCCGGATCAGCGGCGCGAACTGTAATTGCCAGCACCAGAATCGCAAAGAAAAAGGCGGCTTGTGATATGCTTCGCATAAAGCTACTACCACTCGTGGGGTCGAACCGTTGGTAGAAGCTGCTGCGATCCCGTGCAGAGCGGCTGTTTCCCCAACAAGCGAGGAACGTGCCCATGACCTACTCGAATAATGCGAGTTGCTAGGAGGTTTGCGATGACAGCACCCAACGCCGTCGCCAAGCGATGGAGTCTGTCTGATGGTATGCTTGTAAAAAAGGCCCTCTCCCAGCAAAACAAATCTGGAAGAGGGCCGAACTTCTAGTAGTTATATCCAATCCAGCGAACTGCTACGTGACACGTGCGAGGCAGCGGCTCACCGATTGTTGTCCGTCCGATCGATTCTTTCGGTGCGTTCGGTTCGTTCGTAGCTCGTCCCGCTGCCGGTGTTCGCATCCGAGCGATTGTTGATATCGGTGCGTTCGTTAACGGTCGTCCGGCCGCCATTTTCAAGCGGAACAAACGTGAACTTCTGGCCGCCAACAGCGGCTTCGGCCATCAGGCCGTTTTTGGTATCGGTGAAGATGGCCACGCCATTGCTGTACGCCGCTGTCCGTGCGGTGCCGTTTGTCAGCGCGACTGCCGAAGCGGCGGCGGTCGGCTCGAATCGGCCGGCAGTGAAGTTGTCCAGCGCTTGTCTATCGCGGAAACAGATGACTTCGGAGAATTTCTCGCCGCCGGCTTGCGCGCCGATCGTGGCTTCAGTGATGTCTGCGTAACCAATCAGCCGGCCTTGTTCGTAGACCTCGCCCCGGCCGAAAGCGCCGCCGACGAGCAGTCCGCCTTTTCCAACGGATGGGAAGACAACATATGCGTAGGCCTGATCCAGGAACTGTCCAAAGCCAGGATCTTCAGCCCGCATTGAGCGTAGCGTGCTTCTCACGTCAGTGGATAACGATTCCTTTTGGCTTTCGCTCGGTTCGGATGCGCATCCCACGATGAACACCGCTAACAGGGCAGCAGCCGTCGTCTTGAAGTACCGCATGGGTAAATCTCCTTTTAGTGGCGATAGAGCCTCCGCTGCGCACTGGAGTTGCAACACTCGCGCCAGCCAATACCAACCCCTACCGACAGGTTGACGCGTTCCTTCTATTCAAATGACGTAAATCACGATGTGGGCAGATTTAGGCGGCAATCGCTTTTGTGCGCAGGAACCACCACGGAGGGTTTGTTGAGCTCGTAGGGGATTCGGACGAATCAGGCAAAACACGTCAAGCTGTCGGCACTTGATGGCCTCGCTGAGGGTCTGCCTACGAGCGCGCTCTCCCGAGAACGAACTTCACCAGTGGTAACAAAGCCAGGCGACGAACCCGACGATTGGCACGACGATCAACGTGATGGCGACACAAACAACAATTGCAGGCGTGAACTCGTACCACCGCCAGCGAACGTGAGCCCAGATCGAAGCGCCGATGCCGATCGATATCGTCGCCAATGTAACAATTGACGCTCGGCCCCAGAGTGCAATGAAGAATACGGCTAAGAAGACAACCACGACGTAGACCGCAATCCCCAGCCCGATTTGCCCGATCGGCGATATGCCCAAGGCCGGGCGGTCTTCGTCAGGCGGCTCGTAATCAAGCTTGATTAAGTGATGGCGGGGAGGCATGGATTTTCCGGGTTCGCTCGGAGCTCACCATTCTGCGTTTCCGCTCGCTGCACGCTACAATAGGAATTATGCCCTTCTGTTCTATACCTGAGGCGATTGAGGAGCTCAAAGCTGGCCGGATGATCGTGCTGGTCGATGATGAAGATCGCGAAAACGAAGGTGATCTGATTATCGCCGCCGAGAAGGTGACGCCGGCCGTCGTCAATCTCATGCTGCGCGAAGCGCGGGGGATGCTTTTTGTCGCAATGGATTCGGCCGCCTGCGAGCGGCTGCGGCTTATTCCGCAGAGCGCCCACAACACAGCCCAGCGCGGAACGGCCTACACAATCAGCGTGGATGCGGCGCCGAATTTCGGAATAACCACGGGTGTCAGCGCCTTCGACCGCGCGACGACGATCCGCCTTTTGGCCGATCCGGCTTCAACCGCTGAGAACTTCAATCGGCCGGGGCATATCCAGCCGATCCGGGCCCGGGATGGAGGGGTCTTGGTCCGCGCCGGGCATACCGAGGGGATGACCGACCTTTGTCGCCTGGCCGGACTCAAACCTGTCGCCGCCGGGATCGAGATCATGCGCGAAGATGGAGAGATGGCGCGCCGACCGGAACTGGAAACATTCTGCGCCAAGCACAACCTGAAGATGTGCACGATCGCCGACCTGATTAGCTACCGCCTCAAGCGCGAGCAGTTCGTCAAACGGATTGAATCGATCACCTTGCCGACACGATGGGGCGTGTTCAAGCTGATCGCATATCAGAGCGTCGTGGATACGCAGCCGCACTTGGCCTTATGCAAAGGCGGCATCGGAGATCTCGATGAACAAGGCCAGCCGATCATCCACGAAGAGCCGGTCCTGGTCCGGGTCCACAGTGAATGCCTGACTGGAGACGTGTTCGGTAGCGGCAAATGCGACTGCGGCGATCAACTCAGCACTGCCATGCAAATGATCGAACAGGCCGGCAAAGGAGTGCTCGTTTACCTGCGCCAAGAAGGGCGGGGTATTGGCCTGGCCAACAAACTTCATGCTTATGCCTTGCAGGAAAAGGGGTTAGATACGGTCGAAGCCAACCAGGAATTGGGCCTGCCGGTCGATAAGCGCGATTACGGCATCGGCAGCCAGATTCTGCGCGATCTGGGGCTGAAAAAGATCCGCATTATGACCAACAATCCCAAAAAGATTTACGGAATCGAGGGTTTCGGATTGACGGTCGTCGAAGAGGTACCGATCCGGATCGAGCCGGGCGAGCATAATCGTAAGTACTTGGAAATAAAGAAGCAAAAGCTCGGGCACAAGCTCTGATGGCACATCAGGTCAGCACTGATAAATTAATTGACACGACCCGGATGCCCGGCTTAGGCTAGTGAGTGAACCAGCCGAGCCGGATTTTTCTCGTGCGCGCCTGCAGACAAAAACGAAGGTTGCGCGCGACGGAGCGGGACGTGCGTGCTCATGCAAGTTGAAGAGAATGGACGAGCCAAGTCAGCGGCGCTAGCACTGCTGGCTTCGGAACGCCCGCGCAATGTCGGTTGGGTCCAGGCTGCCGGGCTGCTGTTTGGCGACTGGGGCACCAGCCGCCTTTATGTGCTTGGCTTGGCGTTCCTCGTAGCAGGGCGAAGCAGCTTTTGGCTGATCGCGGCCATGAGCCTGCTGATTCTCGGCGTCGGGTGGGCCTATACCCAGATTTGCCGAATCTATCCTGATGGCGGCGGGGTCTATACCGCCGCCCGGCAACGCTCCCGGCTGCTGGCGGTCATCGGGGCGCTGCTCCTTTTTGCCGATTACACTGTTACTGCATCTCTGTCGGCCGTTGAAGCCTTCCACTACTTCGGGCTCGGTCATCACGAGGTTCAGCAGGATAGGGCACAGGAGCCGATGGATGCCGGAGACAGAATTGAACTCCGCAGTGAAGCCGCCGCTGGGGCGGCCGAAAGCCTCTTTGACTGGCGCAGCCCCGGTTTGTGGGCAATCGTTTCGATCCTCGTCGTCGGCGCATTCAACCTGATGGGTCCCAAGCACACGGCCGGCTTTGCGATCTTCGCGGCCGTGGGGATGATCGGAATTACGCTGCTCGTCTCGATCTGCGCGCTGCCACAGATTCATTGGGGGCAATTGCCCAAATTGCTCGGCCAGCCATTCCACCAGCCGTTTCACATGTGGGAGGCATTCGTCGCGATCGTCCTGGCCCTCTCTGGTGTCGAAGCGATCGCGAATCTGACCGGCGTCATGCGGAAGCCGGTATTCGGTACGGCCAAGAAAAGCATTTATGTTGTGGCCGGCGAAGTTGCGGTTTTTAACCTGATTTTGGCCATTGCGATGCTCGCGATCTATCCGCTGCCGCGCGAAGCGCACAAGGAAGACATGCTGGCCTACATGGCCCAGTTTTACGTCGGTCCCTGGGGCGAATGGCCAGTTCGAATCATTGGTGGTTTGCTGCTTCTCTCGGCGACAAACACGGCCGTCAACGGGCTCATGTCGATCACCTACGTAATGAGTCGCGACAATGAGCTACCCAGCTTCTTTCAGAAGTTAAACAGCTTTGGATCGCCTTGGATCGGCGCCATCGTCGCGGCGGGTGTGCCAGCCTTGGTCCTGCTCTTTGCCCACGACTTGGAAACGTTGGCATCGTTATATGCAATCGGCGTCATCGGCGCCGTCGCCATTAATATCAGCCTGTGCAGCGTTCACCCCAGATTGCGAAAGTTCTGGCGGAAGGTGCCCATGCTGCTGTTGGGGATCCTGCTCGCGTTGATTGAAGTTACGCTCGCGTTCACGAAGCTGCATGCGCTTGCCTTCGTGGCAATCGTGTTGGCCGTTGGCCTGACCTTAAGGCAATTGACCCGAATCGCCGCCGCGCGGCGTCCCCGGCCAAGCCTGCTGCGTCAGGCGATCATGGATCAGCTTCCGGTGGATGCTTTGGCAAGGCCAAAGGTGCTTTTGGCAACGGCTGGATCAGATGACCTTGCTGATGCAGCGTTGGAAGTTGCCGCAGCGGAGAACGCGGGATTGGTCGTCTGCTTTGTCCGACAGGTGGCATTGTCCTACAAGGTCGAGGCCGAGCGACGGCTGACCCTTGATAGCGACCCGGCGGCTCAGGCACTTTTCAGAGACTTCCTCGCCCACGGCCATCGATATGGCGTCCCGATCATCCCGGTTTACGATACTGGTCCCGATGCGGCGGAGCTCATCGCAGAGCACGCTGCGATGAACGGTGTTAGCAAAGTCTTGCTTGGCTCTAGCCGGCGGGGCGCGATCCATAAAATCATTAAAGGTAGCTTTCAGCGTAAGTTAGAGAGCTTTTTGCCGCCCGACATTCCTGTCCAGACTATCGAAGCCCTGACCCCCACTCAGGCCATCCCCTGATTGACAACCAGACCCTCAAGCCTACTGTTCGGGTTCTATGTGACCGCCGAGTTCCGGCCGAAGCCGGGAGCGGGGAACCCAAGGGTGTCGGGCGTGTAGTCTCCCGACACCGGGGGCGCAGGGGCTCACAAAAGCCCCGGAGCACTTTCATGCTCTAGCCCGTCAGCTAACCCCGTAGGCAAGGGAAGCTTTGCTTTTTCCCAAAAAAGCGCGCGACCCCGACATGAAAGGGCACAACGTCGAGCCGCTCTACGAAGGGCCAAGTCACCCGCGATGACTGGGCCTGCCAGTTGCTATTGAGCCCGCCGCGCGCTGTGCACGCACTTGTTCTGGATCATCTAAATTTATGCACGCCTCCGAAAACGGGCGCAAATTGCCCGCCGCTTTGGCTTTGCTTGCCAGCGAACGCCCGCGAAACGTGACTTGGCGGCAGGCCGCCGGTTTGCTGTTCGGCGACTGGGGCACCAGCCGCCTTTACGTGCTCGGTCTGGCTCTCTTTTTTGCCGGCCGCAGCAGCTTCTACCTTATTCTTCTGATGAGCCTGCTGATCCTCGCGGTCGGTTGGGCTTACAGCCAGATCTGTCGCATCTACCCTGACGGTGGCGGCGTCTACACGGCCGCCAAAAGCAAAAGTCGAACGCTGGCGGTCGTTGGAGCGCTGCTGCTCTTCGCGGACTACACCGTCACCGCCAGCCTCAGTTCCCTTGACGCGTTTCATTACTTTGGCCTCGGAGGCGGCACCGCGGAGACCGCCATGCATCATGATGCCGCTGTTGCCGCAGCAAACGACCAGTCGAATGTTCAACTCGCTGCTCAAAGGTACGACGAGAGCCCCAACGTCGATGCCGGCGATAGACTCTACCCGCATCGCGAGAGCCCCCCGTCGGCCAAGGAGGACCTGTTCTCCCTGAAATCCCCGCCGTTCTGGGCGATTGTTGCGCTGCTGGCGATTGGCGGGTTTAACCTGATGGGTCCGAAGCACACCGGCGGTTTCGCGCTGGCGGCGGCGGCGGGCATGGTCTTTATCACGCTCTTGATTACAGCGTTTGCCATTCCCCAGGTCCCGTGGGCGGCCTTGCCGCATCGCATTGGAAGCCTGCACCACAACCCTGGCGAGATCTGGATATCGTTCGTCTCGATCGTCCTGGCACTGAGCGGCGTCGAAGCGATCGCCAACCTGACCGGCGTCATGCAAAAGCCCGTCGCGCACACCGCGCGCAAGGCAATCTGGGTCGTCGCGACCGAAGTCGCGGTTTTCAACGTGCTGCTGGCGATCTTCATGCTGGCGATCTTTCCGATCAACCGCGACGCGCATCTTGCTGATATGGCGGCATTTCTCACGGGGCATTACGTCGGGCCTTGGGGAGAATGGGGTGTGCGAATCATCGGCGGCATTCTGCTGCTTTCTGCGTGCAACACCGCGATCACCGATATGATCTCGGTCCAGTACCTGATGGCGCGCGATGGGGAGCTGCCGCAGGTGATGACCGCGCTGAACCGCTTCGGCGTCCCGTGGATGCCGGCAGCCGTCGCCGCTTCCGCGCCGATCCTTGTCCTTTTGATCAGCCACGATCTGGATAGCCTTGCTGCCCTTTATGCAATCGGTGTGATTGGCGCCGTTGCTATAAATGTATCCCTTTGCGCGCTTCATCCGCGACTTCGCCGCATGCACCGCAAGGTGCCGATGCTGCTGCTCGGCGCAGTTCTGCTCAGCATCTGGATCACGCTGGCTTTCGTGAAACACGAAGCGCTGATTTTCGTGACAATCGTGATGGCGGTTGGATTGACTGGCCGCGCCCTGACCAAG
>JADMIO010819972.1_pt1 | contig 42522 bp, 33 predicted proteins | sample 8958161 | NCBI WGS metagenome assembly JADMIO01 (sample SAMN16585339, study PRJNA669376) | soil metagenome | isolation source: Crop rotation soil | place: USA: Cullars Rotation, Alabama | collected 2011 | reverse complement strand
GCCGCGACTTCAAGTCACGTGAATTCCAAGCTTCGGATCCCACTGTGCTGGAAAGCCGAGTGCTTGCCAGCGGAGCATACCTACACTATACGCCGGTGGTAACCCGCGAGCCCCGCGCGGAGCCTTTACTAGCACTATGCGGAATCGGAACTCGAGCATCAGACTGGGGTGGCTGTTGTTGGCGGCATCGGCGATAGGGGCGGCGGCGGATCCGCAGGTGATCCTGCTGTGGCCCAACGGCGCTCCCGGGTCGGAGGGAAAGACCGGAGAGGAGACCAGCCGGATGGCCAATGCCGACCACGTGGTGGCCGGGGTTCACAAGCCTTCCATCACGGCCTACCTGCCCTCGAAAGAGACGGCCACGGGCGCGGCCGTGGTGATTGCGCCGGGCGGCGGCCATAGCGAGCTGTGGGTGGACCACGAGGGCTTCAACGTGGCCAAGTATCTGAGCGAGCACGGGGTAGCCGGCTTCGTGCTGAAATACCGGCTGGCACGGGAAAAGGGCTCGACCTACAAGATCGAGGGCGAGTCGCTTGCCGACACCCTGCGGGCCATCCGCATGGTGCGCAGCCGGGCGGCGGAGTGGGGCGTCGATCCCGACCGCATCGGTGTGATGGGCTTCTCCGCCGGCGGCGAACTGGCCGCACTCGCGGCCACCCGCTTCGAGAATGCCAACGAGAGTGCGGCCGACCCGATCGACAAGCTAAGCTCCAAGCCCTCCTTCCAGGCGCTGCTCTACCCCGCGATCCCCAAGGATATGCAGCTTTCCAAGGAGACCCCGCCGGCCTTCCTGGCATGCGGCGAGAACGACCGCCAGAACATCTCGCAGGGCCTGCCCGAGCTGTACCTGCAGTTGAAGAAGGCCGGAGCCTCGGCCGAGCTGCACGTCTACACCTCGGTGGGCCACGGCTTCGGCGTGCGGACCACCACCAAAGGCCCGGTCGCCAAGTGGCCGGAGCGTTTCGTGGAGTGGCTCGATTCGAGAGGTTTCACCCGTAAGAAGTAGGCCGGCACACCGACACCCGGTGGCTACCGCCGTATCCTGAAGGTATGTCCAGGAAACTAATCGTTCTGCTGTCTATTCTCACGGTACCCCTGGGCGGGGCAGGCGACGCGGCGCTCGACCGGGGCACGTTGCGCGGCCTGGGGGCGGTCAATGTGGTCATCGACTCAGTGCCCGCGGAGGTCAGCAAAGAGGGCGCCACGGCGCAGGAGTTTCGCAACCGGTTGGAGGGGCTGCTCAGCCGCGCCGGCGTAAAGATCGATCCGGCGAGCAACGACTTCGTGGCCTTGCGGCTCATATCGGTGCACGCGCCCAAAGGCCCGTTCGCCATCTCGGCCACGCTCGGCCTCTATCAGCCGGTGACGCTGGTGCGCGACGCCAAAGTGAAGACCTCGACCCAGACCTGGGAGGTGGACACCATCGCCCTGGCGGACAACAAGCAGGTCTACCGCGCCTGCATGGATTCGGTAGACGATTTGACGCAGCGCTTCCTCGCCGCTTACCGTTCGGTGAACCACTAGGCTACCGGGTACGCAGTGCGCCGATATCTTTGAGCCAGTCGCCCAGCCGCAACTGCCAGCTTGTAGCTACGGGCGACTGGTTCTTGGTGTTCGGGTTGATGCCGAAACCGTGCCCGCCGGTGGCGTAGACGTGGACTTCGGTCTGAATGCCGGCCGCCTTGAGCTTGGGGTATAGCCCTGCCAGCGCGTTGGACGGTCCGCGATCGTTATCGGCGCACAGCAGGAACGTCACGGGCATTTCTTTGGGGATGGTGTAGGTCTCGGCGCGGATGCCGGGGTAGATCAACGCATCGAAATCGGGTCGTGAGCTGAGGCGTTCGATGGGGTCGGACGCATCGGCGTGGCCGGCGTCGAACCTTGTGGATGCCAGTGCGGCCACTTCACCGCCGGCGGAAAAGCCCATGATTCCGACCCGTGAAGTGTTGATGTGCCACTCTTCGGCGCGGCTGCGGATCAGCCGGATGGCACGCTGCGCGTCGGCCAGGGCATGCTCTTCGATCTTGTAAGTGGAGCCGGCTTCGCGCGCGAGGCGATACTTGAGGACGAAGGCGCTCACCCCGATGCTGTTGAGGTACTGCGCCACGTAGGTGCCTTCCTGGTCGTAATTGAGGAACTGGTGCCCGCCGCCGGGCGCGACGATCATCGCGGCGCCGGTGGCCTTTTCGGCGGGGGCGAGGAAGACGGTCAGAGACGGATTGTGGACGCTGGTGATCTTGAAGTAGCCGTGTTGCTGGTTGGGCGGTTCGCCAACTTCCTTGGCGGTTTTCCCTTCCGAGCCGGGAGCGCCGCCGGCCCACAGCGGAACTTCCTGTGGGTCGGCAGCGGCCAGGACGATGGATGCGGCCAGCAGGGAGAGCGCGGCGCGCCGGAGCATCAGTTCCCTCCCGTGGTATTGTCTACCGGCGGCAGCGAAACCTTGTTCCAGTCCGGCGGCTCCAAGCCCAGCAGGTTGTGCACGAAGTAGTCCTGCAGGTAGTGCTGGGTGGAGAGCACGCCCACGCCGTGATCCTGCCCGGGGATGTAGAGCATGTCGAAGTGCTTGTTGGCCTTCACCAGGGCGTTGACCACTTGCAGAGAGGAAGCCGGATCGACGTTGCCGTCCATCTCGCCGATGATGATCAGGGCCTTGCCTTGCAGGCGGTAGGCGTTGTCCACGTTGGAAGAGGCGGAATACTCGGGGCCGAGGGGCCAGCCCATCCACTGCTCGTTCCACCAGATCTTGTCCATGCGGTTGTCGTGGCAGCCGCTGTTGGTCACCACCACCTTGTAGAAGTCGGGGTGGAAGAGGACGCCGCCGAGCGAATTCTGGCCGCCCGCGGAGGTGCCGTAGATGCCAACGCGGCTGACGTCGTAGTAGGGGTACTTGGCGGCAGCGGCTTTATGCCAGAGAATGCGATCGGGGAAGCCGGCATCGCCCAGGTTCTTGAAAGACACATCGTGGAAGGCCTTGGAGCGGTTGCTGGTGCCCATGCCATCGATCTGCACCACGATGAAGCCGAGCTCGGCCAGGGCCTGCGTGCCGGACACGGCGCTGAAGGTCTTGGGCACGAAGGAGCCCTGCGGACCGGCGTAGATCTGCTCGATCACAGGGTACTTCTTGTTGGGGTCGAAGTTGGTGGGGCGAACGATCGTGCCCCAGATATCGGTCTTGCCGTCGCGGCCCTTGGCAACGAAGACTTCGGGGTAGCGGAAGCCGGCGGCGAGGAGAGCCGCGGCATCGCCCTTATCGAGGTCCATGACCACTTTGCGGTCTTCGGTGCGGCGCAGTTGCGCCACCGGAGGCAGGTCCACGCGCGACCAGCTATCCACGTAATACTTGCGGTCGGGAGAGAAGGTGACGGTGTGGTTGCCGTCGGCATCGGTGAGGCGGGTGAGGCCGGTGCCGTCGAAGTTGATACGGAAGTAGTGGGTGAAGTACGGGTCCTTGCCGGCATCCATGCCGCCGGCTTCGAACCAGATCTGGCGGGCTTCGTCGTCCACGCGATCGACGTTGCGGACCACCCATTCGCCCTTGGTGATCTGATTCTTCACCTTGCCGGTGACGCCGTCGTAGAGGTAGAGATGCTCCCAGCCGTCGCGCTCGGAGGCCCAGATGATCTCCTTGCCATCGGCCACATCGTGGCGATAAACACGGCCCGCCGACAATCCCGCGCCGAGGGCGTTGTAGTAGATGAAGGTCTTGCTGGTCTCATCGATGAGGGCGCGGGTCTTGCCGGTCTGGGCATCCACTTCGATGACGCGCAGCACCTGGTGGCCGCGCTGGTTGTACTCGAAGGTGAAGGCGCGGCTGTCTTTCCACCACTGCGCGCGGCCCACCGAGTAGGCATTGGGGAAGAGCGCCTGGTCGATCTCGATCTGCTTCTTCGCGGCCACGTCGAAGAGCGACGGGGTGGCGATATCGACGGCGTCGCCGGGCTTGCGGTAGGTAGTGCCGAAGCTGGGATTGGGCTTGGTGGCGTTGGTGAAGAGCTTGGGCTGCACCTGGTCGGCAGGCGACGACTCGATATAGTAGACCAGGCGGTTGTAGCCGGGGCGGGTGCGGAAGGCGACCAGCCTTTTGGAGTCGGGTGACCAGGCGATGGACTGGAAGGTGTAGTAGTTGCCTTCGGAGCCGTCGAAGCTCAGCGGGACGGCTTGCGGTTGGGCATTCGCCCCGCCGCGGCCGTTGGCCGGAGCGGCATTCTGGGCAGGCGCTTCACCCACGGGCCGCAGGAAGACGTTGAAGTTCTGGATGATGGCTTCCCACTTGCCGTCGAAGGAGGCGCAGACCTGCTCCACCGGCGCTCCGCCGGTAGCCGGGGCAGCGCCCGCACGGCCACCGCCCGCGCGACCGCCGCGACCCTGTCCCTGTCCGCCGCGGCCCTGGTTGCGGGTAGCGCACGCGGTCTGGATAGCGCCGCGTCCGCCGCGCCCGCCGGCGTCATCCTGCTGCGGGGCTGGGGGCTCCCAGGCGAAACCGTCTACCGGGTCGCCGCCGACTTCAAAGGGCGCCGGTTCCTCGACCACTTCGGGCGCGCCGCCGCGTCCACCGGTAGCGGCAGGCAGAGCCTCACCCTTGTTGCAGGTGTAGTCGCTGAGGGAGCATTTGTAGGAGAAGCCGTTAACGCCGAAGGTGATGGCGCTTTCGTGGTCCACGAAGGTCAGGGCACCGGCAGGAACCGCTCCGCCGCGTCCACCGCCACCGCCGCCGCGCCCGCCGGCCGCCGGAGCGAATGGCAGAGTCAGGCCGGTGTAGTGGCCGCCCGAGGCGGAATTGATGGCCGCCGCCAGCTTGTCATGATCGAACGCGGGCTTCTTGGCCGCGGTGTCGGCATCCACGAGCAGGAACTCGGTGCCGCCTTTGACGGAACGGTAATACCAGAAATGCTGGGTACCGGTAATCCAATTGGCGGGACCGGGCGCGTTGACGACCAGTCCGCGGGCCTTGCGTTGCAGTTCCTGGCCGCGTTGATAGTCGGACAGAGTGCCTTGGGCGAAGGCGGCTCCGGCACACAGGCCGATCGCCGCGAGGGCTCGAAATTTCATGCTGACCTCCCGATGGTGAACTTAGTATCTTATCGCATGCGTAAGCGCTTGCAAGGGGATTAAAGAGGGAGGAGGCGGATTCGGTGGCGAAAGCAGCAGCATCAGTAGTCCGGTGAGCGGAATGCCAGGTCTTGGATCATCTCGAAATGTTTGCGATTCCTGGAAACGAGCGTGAAGCCCTCAGCGATAGCCGTCGCCGCGATCAAGGCATCGAAAGTTCGCAGCCCATTCGATTTGGCGTAACGCTTGAGCAGATCGTAGGCCAGCCTGGTAATGTCTGACCGCAGATCCGCATGGACCGGAAACAGCCGAATCAGACCATCAATGGCAGCGGCATCTCGTTGATTCCTGGCGCCGACGATCAACTCATGGGCACTGATGATCGAAATCGTGACCTCGTCGAGTGAGTCGACGAACGTCGCCGCTGCCGCGCTCCCACGAGACACGTCGATCATGACATCGGTATCGATCAGGTAGAGAGACACGAGGTTTGATGGAGCTAGCCGCGTGGATTGTCGCGCAACCGGTCCACATAGGTGAGGCCGTCCGTGATGTCGTCGCGATCCGCCCAAAGTCCATAGAAGGGCAGGTCTTTGATGGATTGGCGTCCGCGGGGCGATTCGTCCGCCGCCGGCACGTGCACTTCGACAACCGTGCCTTCCTTGATCGCGACCTCTTCCAACGGACGGAAGACGCCATTCTCATACCGAGCGGAGATCGTCATATCGTGCCGAACCTCTAAACTGAGACCTACGCTCTCATCGTAACATCTCACCCCAACGGGCAATCCTTGCTGCACTCTTGGTCATGCAAGATGAGACTGAACAGGCGATGGGATTCTCACGCAAGATGAGCCTGAAGGGGCTGGGGAAACTCCGCATGCTGGGGGTGGGTAGTCAGCATGATTCAGTGGCGTACACGAGAAAGGTCAGGTCCGACGGTTCTGGCCTTCCGACGGTGGCCCAGTGGATGGCTTGGTGACCGCGTCGCTCGGGAATGGCACCCATTGCGGGCTGAGATTCATGTCGATCAGGATCTCATGCTGCTGGTAGAGGCATTTCGATTTCCTCGACGCGCCACGCCGCCTACGCCAATGCCTGACGAATGTCCTCGTGTTCAAGATAGGGATATGCACTCAGAATGTCGTCGAACGTGTGACCGGAGGCTACCAAACCGACAATGGTCCCGGCGGTGACACGGATTCCGCGGACGCAGGGCTTGCCGCCCGTTACGGCGGGGTCTCTCGTAATTCGGTCCAGGCTGGACATGTCCACTTCCTACATTGTAGTCAACGGCGAACCGGGGGAGAATTAAAGTTGACGCAGATCGACGACATGACGCAGGCATGAGCGACCACACCAAAATCGAGTGGACCGACACTACGTGGAATCCCTTGCGCGGATGCACCAAGATCAGCCCGGGGTGCAAGCGGTGCTATGCGGAGACGTTTGCCGAGCGGTTCCGCGGGGTGGCGGGGCATCCGTACGAGCAGGGCTTCGACATTCGGCTGGTGCCGGAGAAACTGACGGAGCCGTTCCTCTGGCCGGGGGCGCGGATGGTGTTCGTCAACAGCATGAGCGACCTCTTCCAGCAGGAGATTCCGGACGAGTACATCGAAGACGTCGTGCGGGTGATGCTGGAGGCTGACTGGCATACGTACCAGGTGCTGACGAAGAGGTCGAAGCGGCTGTCGGAGATGCTCTCGGGGAGGTTGCGGTTCGCCGCAGAGTGTCCGCACATCTGGTGGGGCGTTAGCGTGGAAGACCGCAAGTACGGGCTGCCGCGGGTGGAGCATCTGCGGAGTGCGCCGGCGGCGGTCCGGTTTCTCTCGGTGGAACCGCTGCTGGAGGATCTCGGCGAGTGGGACTTGTCGGGGATCCACTGGGTGATTGCGGGCGGAGAGAGCGGACACGGCGCGCGGGCGATGGAGGCCGCGTGGGTGGAGCGGGTCCAGGAGAAGTGCGCGCGTGAAGGGGTCGCGTTCTTTTTCAAGCAGTGGGGCGGGGTGCACAAAGCCAAGGCCGGGCGGTTGCTGCACGGCCGGACCTACGACGAGGTGCCGGCGCGGAGCACGGCGCCGATTCCTCCGCGGAAAGTCCGGCTGGCCGCTGCAGGGAAGTGGGCCGCGCGGGTGGCGCACTGGCAGTGCCAGGCAGGGGGCGGGCTGGTGACTCTGGCTGTTCTCTGATTCCCTATACCTTCACGAGGCTGCGCAGGACGGAGTCCCAGGGCGCGCGATAGGGGCGGGTGCAGGCGGCGGCCGCTTCGCGATCGCCGAGCACCTGTTCCTTCTCGGGATCCCAGCGAATGGAGCGGCCGAGCCGCAGCGACATGTTGGCGAGGTTGCACGCCGTGGCCACGCGATGGCCATCTTCCACGTCGCAGAGCGGGCGTTTGCGGGAGCGCATGGAATCGAGCCAGTCGCGCTCGTTCATCGACATGGTGTCCTCGCCGCCGGTGCCGTAGCGCGGGTCGGACTGGACGCCACCGCTTTGCGCTTCGATCCACGGCGTGCGTTTGGTGTCCGAATAAACGGGGCCTCCGATGGGGTGGCCTTCGAAGCGCGGGATGTCGTTGACCGGGTCGCCCTTCATTTCGGAGGCGACGTTGAAGCCGCCGGAGAGCGTCATGCTGCCTTTGGTGCCGAGGTAGACCTGGCCGGGGTCGCCGCGTGAGGCGTTGGCTTCGCGGAGGGCGAAGCTCATGGTGAAGTTGGGGAATACCCAGGTGGCATCCTGCACGTCAGGAGTCTCGCCATCATCTTCGAGCGCGTAGCGGCCGCCGGTGGACATCACCATCGAAGGTCCCTTCACGTTCATGAGGTAGAGGACCTGATCGATCAGGTGGGCGCCGAGGTTGGTCATCTGTCCGCCGCTGTAATCCCAGAACCAGCGGAAATGGTAGAGGCCGCGGTGGGCGGTGTAGGGGCGCTTGGGCGCGGGGCCGAGCCAGAGGTCGTAATCGAGGCCGGGCGGCGGGTCGGAGATGGGAGTCTTGCCGAAGCCGGGATAGATGTTGCGGAAGGAGGACATGCGGACGGAGTGGATTTTGCCGAGCGAGCCGCTTTCCACCACCTTCTTCGCGGCGGCGACGCCTTTGCCGTGGCGGCGCTGGGTGCCCACCACGACCACGCGATTGTACTTGCGCGCCGCCTGCACCATCCACTTGCCTTCGTCGATGAAGACGGTCATGGGCTTCTCGACGTAGACGTCTTTGCCGGCGGCGCAGGCCATGATGGTGAGGAGCGCATGCCAGTGGTCGGGCGTGGCGACGACGACGCCCTGGATGTCCTTGTTCTCGTACATGCGCCGGAAGTCGGCATAGCCCTTGGTCTCGGGCCGGCCGATGTACTGCAGGGCCTCGTCGACGCGCGGCTTGTAGGTGTCGCACACGCCGACGATATCGACGTCGCTGAATTTCTTGAAGTCGGCAACGTGCTGCTTGCCGATCAGGCCGAAGCCGGCGAAGCCTACGCCGATGCGGTCGTTCGCGCCGAGGACGCGCTGGTAGGAAGCGGCAGTGAGGGCGGCGGTGCCCAGGAATGTACGTCGGGAGGCGGTTGTTTCGGGCATGCGATGCTCCTGTCTGGCAACCGGAATGGAGTTTCGGGTCCGGCAGGCTGATTATAGCTCCGGGCGGGAGATGGGAGAGTTGGGGCGGGGAAGTCTAGCCGGCCCTCCTCAACAACGCTTCCAGACGTCGCGACCATACCTATGCGTACACAGCGACGACGCAGACCGCCACTTGCTCAAGTGCGAAGACGTCAAGGTACAAAAGTTGAGGATCAATTCGCGGTGCTGGCGGAGTGACGGGGCGATGTTCTTCATGCGCTCGATGCGCGAGCGCATCACTTGCCGACACCAGTCATCGGGGAACTTTCAGGCCCATGCGTGCGACCTCAACGAGCATATATTGGCGCTTACCGATTGGAAGACATAACGGGAGCACAATTCAATTGACTTGTCCTCCGCATAGTGGTACATACTGTACCATGACTGTTCGTACCCGATCAAGAACTCGCCTGCGGCCCCCGTTGACAGCACTGGAGAAAGACGTGATGCAGGTCGTTTGGGACAAGGGGGGTAGTGCGGTGGAAGGCGTCTATGAGATTGTGTCGCGAAAGCACAACCTCAAGGAGACCAGCGTGCGAACTATCCTGCGGAGATTGGAACAGAAAGGCTACTTGCGTCATGAAACCGAAGGCCGGGCTTATGTATACCGAGCTGCGGAGCCCGCCAGTAGTCTTGCTGCGCGGGCGGTCCGTCAGATTATCGACAGCTTTTGCCGCGGATCCATAGAGGAATTGGTCAGCGGTATGGTGGAAGCCAAGGTTTTGAGCGATGCCGAACTGCAAACTCTGCAAGAGTTCGTGCGTAGCCATAAGGAAGGGGGCAGGTAGTATGGTCTCTGCATTACTTGAAGCCGCGGTACGAGCCACGTTGATCGTTCTGGCGACAGCGATCGTCCTGCTGGCGATGCGCGTCAGGCAAGCGACTTTGAGCCATGCCGTCTGGACCGTCGTTGTGGTGATCATGCTCCTGCTACCGGTTTGGATTCCTTGGGGGCCGCGAACTGCATTGCCGCTTCTGGGGCCGGAAGCCTGGCAGGGGGCGATGCTCACCCGAACAGCCGCGGAGACGGCGGTTCTCCCGGAGGCCCTATCGGCGTACGCGGGGCTCGCCGCTGATGCTCCTTATCACGCGCGCTTTAACTGGGGACGGTACGTAGTGGTTCTGTATCTAGCAGGTCTGGGTGTGTTGCTCGGGCGCTTAGTGATCGGTACCGTGCGCGTGAAGAGGTTGCTTCGGGGAGCGGTGCTGGAGGATGGCAAGTTGACCCACGCAGCCTGCTCGACACCAGTTACCGTCGGTTGGGCTCGCCCGAAGGTAATTCTGCCAGAGAGCTGGTCGGGGTGGCCGGAACGGCAACTAAGTGCCATCCTCGCGCACGAAGCAGAGCACGTCCGGCGGCGTGATCCCCTGATTCAATGGCTGGCGCTCCTCAATCGGGCAATCTTCTGGTTCCATCCGGTGGCCTGGTGGCTGGAGAGGGAACTCTCCCGACTCGCCGAAGAAGCGTGCGATGCCGCCGTGCTCGCACGGGGGTATGGGCCGCGCGAATACGCGGAGTATCTATTGACACTGGCACGGTCCGTCGCTTGCGCCGGAGCCCGTGTAAAGGTGTTGGGCATGGCCGCAACAGGAACAGGCTTGCCCAAGAGGATCAGGAAAATTCTGGAGCGAGTCCAGGCGCAGCCTGCCTCGCGAACTCGGCACGCCTGTGTCGTGTTGGCCTCTGCTGCCTCCGCCGTTGCCTTCACCGTGGGATCGCTGGCACACGCTCAACTTGCGTCGCCCGTGTTCGAAGCCGCTAGTATCAAGCCGAATAGATCGGGCGAGCAGGGAGGGAGTAGCAAGATTCAGGGCGCTACCTATACCGGGAGGAATGTCACTCTAAAACGAGTCATCAGGCTGGCTTACGGACCGATTCAGGAGTTCGTTGGGGGACCCGGTTGGATCGACTCGGAAACCTACGACATCACTGCCAAAGCGGAAGGGAATCCCAACCGGGAACAACTTCAGTTGATGCTGCGAAGCTTGCTAGCCGATCGGTTCAAGTTGGTGGTTCGCAAAGAACCCCGTGACCTTCCTGCCTATGCACTCGTGCTTGCCAGGCGCGACGGTAAACTGGGACCGTCTTTGCGCCGATCGAACGCTGACTGCTCGCCGTCCAACCGGGAAACGGCTCCAGCCGGCTCCTGCGGCTTCAAGATTGGCGATGGGGTCTTGGCTGGCCGCGGAACGACAATGGACAAATTGGCGGCCGAACTGTACCTGACAGGCCGGCTGGTTGTAGATCGCACGGGCCTGACAGGCAGCTTCGATATGGACATGAAGTGGACACCGGATGAACTGGCGACCAATGCCGATTTGTTGGTAGCTCTCCAAGAACAACTCGGCCTGAAACTGGAAGCTATCCGAGCTCCGGTCGAAGTGATTGTCATTGAAAGTGCGTCGAAGCCGTCGGAGAACTAGGACTGTTTCGTGACGGCCCTTCTGTCCGGGCACTGCCCGTGCTAACGTTCAGCGGTTGATGTTTAGGCGGCACTTCCGACAATGTCCGTTGGAGTACCCTCGCCTGACGGCGTAGCGTTAACCGGAGACGGCAGACTAGTTCGAAAGGCAAAGGGGCTACGAACAGGAAAGCTGAAGCGGCGCTATCCAACACCGGGTTTCGCGGGCTGCGCGAGGGAGCTTCCCGTGACCATTGGACCGTATCGGTGACCCACAGATTCCTCCGACGAGGCTATTATTAATTACCCGTACGGAGAGGAGCGGACCTCGATACCGAATGGCCTGCCGCAGATTATTCATGAAGAACACTACGGGATGACTCGACAGCCCAGTTCACTGCTCCGCGAGTTGACCTGTCGGTGGTACAACAGCCTCTTGCAGTGGAGGCGCCATAACGGCGACGAGCGGCGGGTCCACCCGGCAACTGGGCGGAGCGCCCGGAGGCCCAGGCGCTCCGCGGAGATTCCTAGCTGCTGCTGGCTGCCTGACGCGGCTCGTCGGCGCTGGGGCCGTAGATCGACGGGACCTTGGCGCCCATCGGCCGGAGATAGGCGGAGAGCTGGCCGCGATGGTGAATGCCGTGCGACATATCGAGGCTCAGGTACGTTACCGCCGGCTTGCTCCAGATGGCGAAGGTCACGTCCTGCGCGAGTTTGGAGCCGGGCAGGGCCGCCACCTGCTCGAGCAGCGGCGGAACCGTCTCATCGTAGTACTTCAATACATCGGCGGGTGTTTCGAACGCGAGCTGTTTCCACTCGAAGGCGCCGTTGATGACGCCGCGCAGGAAAAACGCCTCCGCGAGCGCGATGTGCCCCGCCAGTTCGAGGCCGGACATGCACTTCTCGCTCGGCCGGTAGGTGCACTGGTCGGCGGGAACGGCGGCGAGAACCTTGCGGGTGGTCGCAAACTCGGCTTGGAGTTGCGGCAGAACGTAGTCGCGCAAAACTTGAGCAGTCTCTTCAGTCATAGTCTTGAGGATAGTTCGCCCGGCGCACCGGGTCAAACGCCTGCAGCCGCCTGGAGCGTCAACGGAATATCGGGTATGATTGGCCTTGACCACCCACATTGCCATGCGCAGATTTCTGCTTTGCAGCACTCTTGCCGGCGCTTTGCTGGCGCAGCGGGCGGCGCCGCCACCCATCGATCCTCAGCAAGTCCAGGACCAGGACACCATGACGTGGGCCGACTACCGCGCCATCCCCGGCGTGGACTGGGCCGAATTCAAACTGCCACCCACGAAGAAGCAGTTCAAGGTCGCGCTGATCGCCGTGGATTTCGCCGACCAGCCGTTCGTCATCAGCCTGCCCAAGCACTCCGACCTGTTCGGCAATCCGCAAATCGATGCGGTGCCGCGCGATAAGGTGCCGCAGTTCTACGCCGATTTCTACAATACGCCCTCAGCGCTGAACCATGGGCACACCATCAACGGCTACTGGATGGAGCAATCGCGCGGGCAGATCGGTATCGGCAAGCTGGACGTTTACGGCCCTTACCGCATGCCCAAGAACCTGTCGCAGTACGGGCTGAACGAATGGGGGCAGAACAACCCCAACGCGGTTCCTGAGGGGCTCACGGCCAATGGCCGACTGGAGCCCGATGTTGACGCCGCGTGGGCTGCGGACAAGGGCGCCGATATCAAGTCGAAGTACGACATCGTGCTGCGCATTTACGCGGGCTACGACGAAACCAGCGTGTGGCAGGAATTCGGCGAGATGAAGTTCCAGACCAAGGAAGACATTCCGGCCGAATGGGGCAATCCCGATACCACCAAGCCGCGCTGGGTGGTGACGCGCTATGAGCCCTGGACGAGTTGGAAGGCCGGCGCGCAGTTGTGGGGACTCTCGTCGGTGCGGCAGGGCGAAAGTTCCGGCACGCTGACGCACGAAATTGTGCACTTCGCGTTTCGCGTGGGCGACAACAATAACAATCCGTACGAGCCGCCGTATCCGCGGGCCGGGTCGGGACCTTGGGACATCATGGACCGCGGATCTTTCAATGGCCCGGGCGGGCCGCATCGCCGCTGGGTGGTTCCGGCGGCGGATGGCGCGTCTATGCCCGCGGGGCTGATGCTGCGCAGCCGGGTGCGGTTCAACTTCCTGCGCGAGAGTGCGGTGCTGGCGCTCACCACCGGCGGACTGGCGAAGTCGGGGCTGGCGGTGGGACGAGTGGTGGCGCGCGCCATGGATCCGCCGGCGGGGCAGTTTGCGGGCATCACCGTCAAGCTGGACGCGGGCGACCAGACGCCGGCGGAGGACTATGCCAAGAACCCGGTCTCCTCGGGCGACACCAAATACAACTTCTATACGGTGGAAGTGGTGCAGCGCATCGGCTACGATTCCTTCACGCCGGATAACGGCGTGCTGCTGGCGAAGAACCTGGATAACGAGATTCGCGGCGGCGGGCGCGGCGGCTTCCATCCGTTCACGTACGTGATCGATGCCCATCCCGAAGACATCAAGATGGTGGATTTCAAGCGGCCCAAGGGCGAGCCGGTGATGCGCACGGTTGCCGATTACCGGCAGTTGAACGACGCGTTGTTCCACGCGGGCCTGAATTCCGGCAGCCAGTTCGAGTGGGAAGACGCGCCTAACCGGCTGCACTTCTACATCGTGGATATCCATCGGGATGCGCAGGGCGTGCTGTCGTACACGGTCGGCGTGCGCTCGCTGGAGGGCGCGGGTCCGCAGACTCGAGGCGTGCAACTGGCAGCGGCCGCGAGGGGCTGCACGTTCACGCTGACCAACTCCGGCAAGGCCGCGGAAGGGCAGGCCGACCGCACGCAGAGCTTCGACATTTACCGGCTGACGGCAACGGGAGGCCAGCTTGTCAACGCGCTGGCGGCGGTGCCGTTCGGCGAATCGCAGACCATCACGGTGTACCCGGCGGGGGGAGGGACGGCGACGCTGAAAGCGCAGTCGGAGAGCGACCCCACGAAGACGGCCACAGCCACTTGCCGGCAGTGAAGCCCGTCGCCGGCGCGGTTGGCGGTTAGTTTGGAGTGGTCCGATAGCCGGAATTGAACGGTGCGCCCGTCGCGGCGGCTTCCGCGGTCTTTATCCGCCGTCGCCGGTGAGCGACCTGTGCCGAATGTGCCCGACGAGGTCATGGAGTCGAGGCCGGATAAGGTGGTGAACTGGCCGCTCCAGCGGCGTTGCAATATATGGGCCAGTTTTTCATTGCGTAATATCAGAACAACAAAGCCGGGGGAATGGCCGGCGTATTAGCTGGGAGGTTACGGTGTCACTCCGAGGATTCGCCGGGCGGATTCGCTATGCTGCGCCTTTACGCGGCTTCAGTTATCGACTGATCAAAGCCCAGGAACCCTTCTGGCGTCACTGTTTACAGTTCTTCGCGCTGGCTCTTGTTCCTTCCGTTGTGTTCTCCCTAGCGGCATGGGGAGTCGTGCACGCCCTGGGTGTCGATATCAGCCGCCTCGAGCCTCCTAAGACCGGCACAACCGGCGCGGATTTCTTCGGCACTGTCATCTTTTCACCTGTGATCGAAACGTTTGTGCTGGCCGCCCTGCTGAACCTCTTATTACGTTGCAGGTTACGCCAAATCACGATGGCGGCGATTTCGGGGGTCGTCTGGGGCCTGCTACATGCGCTGATGGGCCCGTTATGGTTCTTCGGGACCGCCTGGAGTTTTTTCATTTTCTCCTGCGCGTACCTGGGGTGGCGGGAGCAGGGCTTTCGCCGGGCCTACCTGGCGGCGGCGATACCGCACGCACTGGTGAACCTGTCGGCGATGCTGGCGGCAGTTGCCGGACAGCACTTCGCTTCTTAGTTCGAGGATCGTAGAGGCCCAGCCCCGGAAGCTTGCACCCCCACAAAAGAGAGCCACACATGCGCATGCCTGACAATCGCGCGAACCGGAATGCGCCCTCCGCCCTCCGCCTTTCCCTCTCCGGAATTCGCGGTTACTATGGAGTAGTCGATAATCCGGTCCGGTAGCCGGAATCGAACGGTGCGCCCGTCGCGGCGGCCTTCCCCAGAGGCTGAGGCGATGAACATAACCGCAATCTTTATCCGCCGTCCCGTGATGACCACCCTGATCATGCTCGGGATCGTGCTCTTCGGCGTGGCCGGCTACCGCGCGCTACCGGTAAGCGACCTGCCGAACGTGGATTTTCCGACCATACAGGTGTTAGCGAGCCTGCCGGGCGCGAGTCCGGAGACGATGGCGGCATCGGTGGCCACGCCTTTGGAGCGACAGTTCACCACCATCCCGGGGCTGGACTCAATGACCTCGTCGAGCACGCGCGGCTCGTCGAACATCACCCTGCAGTTCTCGCTCGACCGGCCGCTCGACGCCGCCGCCCAGGATGTGCAGTCGTCGATCGCGGCGTCGCTGCGGCGCCTGCCGCCGGGAATGCCCAACCCGCCCACCTTCCGCAAGGTCAATCCCGCCGACCAGCCGATTCTCAACCTCTCGCTCAACTCCCCCACCCTGCCGCTATCGGTGGTGGACGATTATGCCGAGACCCTGATCTCGCAGCGCATCTCGATGATCAGCGGAGTGGCGCAGGTGAACGTGATGGGCGCGCAGAAGTACGCTGTGCGGGCGCAGGTGGATCCCAACCTGCTGGCGGCGCGCGGCATCGCCATCGGCGAAGTGGAGACGGCGATGGCGCGCAGCAATGTAAACCGGCCTACGGGCACGCTGTGGGGGCCGCGCCAGTCGTACACCGTGCAGGCCACCGGGCAGTTGCTGACGGCGGCGGCGTTCCGGCCGATGATCGTCGCCTACCGCAACGGGCGTGCGGTGCGGCTGGAGGAGCTGGGTGAAGTGGTCGATAGCGTGGAGAACAACAAGGTGGCCGGGTGGTTCAACGAGTCGCGATCCATTGCCCTGATGGTGCAGAGGCAGCCGGGCACCAATACGGTGGAGGTGGTGGACCGCATCCGCGAGCTGCTGCCTTCGTTCCGCGAGCAGATGCCGCCGTCGGTGAACCTGGACATTCTGTACGATCGGTCGGAATCCATTCGCGAATCGGTGAACGACGTGAAGTTTACGCTGGTGCTGACGGTGGCACTGGTGATCCTGGTGATCTTTCTGTTCCTGCGGAATCTGTCGGCGACCGCTATTCCCAGCCTGGCGCTGCCGCTGTCGATCGTCGGCACGTTCGCGGCGATGTCGCTGGCGGGGTACACGCTCGACAACCTCTCACTGATGGCGCTGACGCTGTCGGTGGGGTTCGTGGTGGACGACGCTATCGTGATCCTGGAGAACATCGTCAGGCACATGGAGATGGGGAAACCGCGCATGCAGGCGGCGTTCGAAGGTGCGCGCGAGATCGGCTTTACGATCCTTTCGATGACCCTGTCGCTGGCGGCGGTGTTCATTCCGGTGCTATTCATGAGCGGCATCATGGGCCGGCTGTTCCACGAATTCGCGGTCACCATCAGCGTGGCGATTTTGATTTCGGGCTTCGTCTCGCTGAGCCTGACGCCCATGTTGTGCAGCCGCTTCCTGAAGCCGATGGATGCGCGGCAGAACGCCTTTCAGCGCGGGTCGGAGAAGGTCTTCGAGGGTTTGAAGGATCTGTACGGCTGGAGCCTGCGGGGCGTGATGCGGCATCGCCTACTCACCATGACGGCGGCCGCGGGAACCCTGGCCGCGACCATCTATCTGTATGGCGTGGTGCCCAAGGGCTTCATCCCCAATCAGGACACGGGGCAACTCGCCGGGTCCACGGAAGCGCCGCAGGACATCTCCTTCGATGCGATGGTGACGCGCCAGCAACAAGTGGCGGCGGTGTTGCGCGAGAACCCCAACATCGACGCGTACTCGTCGAGTGTGGGTGGCGGCGGCGGGGGAGGCGGAGTTGGCGGCGGAAATGCGGGGCGCCTGTTCGCGCGGCTGAAACCGCGCGAGCAGCGAACGGCCACGCCGGAGCAGATCATCGAGCAACTGCGTCCCAAGCTGAACGCCATTCCAGGCATCCGCACCTACATGCAGAATCCGCCGCTGGTGCGGATCGGCGGGCAGGTGAGCCGCAGCCTTTATCAATACACGCTGCAGGCGCCGGAGATCGATGTGCTGTACCGCGCGGCGGCCGATTTCGAGAAGCGCATGCGCGAGGTGCCGGGCCTCACCGACGTGAACAGCGACCTGCAGATTTCGAGTCCGCAGATTATCGTGGATATCGACCGCGACCGCGCGTCGGCGCTGGGAGTGACTGCCGACGATGTGGAGAACACGCTGTACGATGCCTACGGGTCGCGGCAGGTGTCGAGTATCTACACCCCGACTGACGACTACCAGGTGATCCTCGAGTTACTGCCGAAGTATCAACTGGACCCCAGCAGGCTGGGGCTGTTGTATGTGGGGACGTCGAAGCAGAAGCTGGTGCCGCTGGAGACGGTGGCCAAGCTGCGGAACGAAACGGCGGCGCTGTCGATCGCGCACCTGGGGCAATTGCCGGCGGTGACGATCTCGTTCAATCTGCAGCCGGGGATTTCGCTGGGCGAGGCGGTGGACCACGTGCAGGAGGCGGCGCGCGAGTATCTGCCGGACACGGTGCGGACCAGTTTCCAGGGAGTGGCCGCGGCGTACCAGTCGTCACTGGGAGGGATGGGGTTGCTGCTGGTGATGGCGATCCTGGTGATCTACATGGTGCTGGGGATTCTGTACGAGAGCTTCATTCACCCGATCACGATTCTCTCGGGGCTGCCCTCGGCGGGGCTGGGGGCGCTGGCCACGCTGCTGATCTTTCACGACGAACTCAATATCTACTCGTTCGTGGGGATCATCATGCTGATCGGCATCGTGAAGAAGAACGCCATCATGATGATCGATTTCGCGCTGGAGGCGCAGCACGCCGGGGCGGCGCCCGCGGCCGCGATTTATGAGGCGTGCCTGGTGCGGTTCCGCCCGATCATGATGACGACGATGGCGGCGCTGATGGGCACGCTGCCGATCGCGCTGGGATTCGGCGCGGGGTCGGAGGCGCGGCGTCCTTTAGGGTTGGCGGTAGTGGGAGGGCTGGTGGTGTCGCAGTTGTTGACGCTTTACATTACGCCGGTGTTTTACTTGTACATGGAGCGGTTTCGGGGTGTGGGCGGGAAGCGGCGGAAGTCCCGCCAGGAGCGCGCCAGTGAGTCAGTGGAGGCGCATGCCTGAGGGTGGTAAAGACAGGAAAGATACTCGCCACCGATGAACACGGATGAACACGGATAAAAAACAACTGCGCCCGCTCTCGTGAGATCCTGTGAGTGTGGCAGCCGCCACTCCTCTTGAACTGAATGTGCCCCGGGAACAGCTCCGACCTGCAATTCGTTGCCAATCTGAGGACCGCTACCGAAGCGTATCTGCGGGCGGTGGACGATTGGGAGAAGGCCTACCAGAAGTATTACCGGATGCCGGGCTATGCTGCTAAGGCGCCACACGATCTGGAGCCCGAGGAGCAGGCTTACCTGGAGCGGCGCCGCGAGCTGGAGGAGTTCCTGCCGCGCGTGCGACGCTTATGCCTCAAGCACAATCTGCGCGATCCGTTTCCCGGGCTGTTGCGCATTTCGCTGGGGCGCTACGCTCCCCAGCACCGCGTGGATCCCGCGATTGGGCGCAGCGAGCGCAGCCAGGTGACCTACTGCCTGGTGCGGTTGAGTGACTCCTGCCGGGAATGGAACCTGCCTCGCGAGAACGCGCCGGCGACGGGGCCGGAAGGTTGCCGCCCTTCGCTGCTGAGGCGGCTGATGGACTACTTCTATTAGTCCCGTAGAATGAATAAAGATGAAGCTTCCGGCGACGCTGCGCGCGCTGCGGTACCGCAATTTCCAACTCTTCTTCTCGGGCCAACTGATTTCGCTGGTGGGCACGTGGATGCAGAATGTGGCGCAGGCGTGGCTTGTCTACCGGCTGACGGGATCGTCGGTGCTGCTGGGGGCCATTGGGTTCGCGAGCCAAATTCCGATCTTCCTGATGTCGCCCCTGGGCGGGATTGTCGCCGACCGGTATTCGCGCCACCGGGTAGTGATCGCCACGCAGACCATCTCCATGCTGCTGGCCTTCGCGCTGGCGGGCCTGACGCTCACCAACACGGTCCAGATCTGGCATATCTTCGTGCTGGCGGCGCTGCTGGGCGTGGTGAGCGCGTTCGATATTCCGGCGAGGCAGTCGTTCATGGTGGAGATGGTGGGCCGGTCCGATTTGATGAACGGCATTGCCCTGAACTCGTCGATGTTCAACGGGACGCGCGTGATCGGGCCGGCGATTGCGGGAATGCTGGTGGCCAGCATCGGCGAGGGCTGGTGCTTCTTCGTGAACGCGGTGAGCTACATCGCGGTGCTGGTGGGGCTGTTCCTGATGAACGTGCCGCGCGAGCAGGAGGGGCCGCCGCCGGGCTCGCCAATCGCTCACATGGTGGAGGGCTTCCGCTTCGTGACGCAGAACCCTTCGATTCTCGCGATGCTCTCGCTGCTGGGCTTCGTGAGCCTGATGGGCATGCCCTTCACGGTGCTGATGCCGATTTTCGCCGACCGCATTCTGCACGGCGGCGCCACCACGCTCGGCTGGCTGATGGGCGCGTCGGGCGTGGGGGCGCTGGCGGCGGCGCTGATTCTGGCCAGCCGGCAGAGCCTGAAAGGGCTGAGCCGCTGGATCGCGGTCTCGGGAATCTGCTTCGGCATCTGCCTGACGGTGTTTGCGTTCTCCAAAGTGCTGTGGCTTTCGCTCGTGATCCTGGCGGTGATGGGCTTTGCGCTGATGATCCAGATGGGCTCCACCAATACGCTGATCCAGAGCATGGTGCCCGACCGGCTGCGGGGGCGCGTGATGTCGGTGTACTCGATGATGCTGATGGGGATGGCGCCGATCGGCGCGCTGCTGGTGGGTGCGGCGGCGGACCGCTGGGGCGCGCCGCTGACGGTGGGTTTCGGCGGAGTGGTGTGTGCTGGGGCGGCGGGGCTGTTCTGGACGAAGCTCTCCCACATTCGCGGACACGCGCGCCAGTTGATCTTCCAACAGCAGCAGCAGATCTCGCTCAGCGAGCCGCCGGCGCCGGTGGAGCAGGCTCAAGAATAAGCCGGTCGTGGGGCAGGTCGAAGATCAGCTTGAACTGCTTGAGGAAGCCGCTGCCCAGGTTGCCGTCGAAGATGGCGGGGTCGCCAAACTGGAAGTCGTTCAGGCCCACCAGCGCGTCCGGTATGGTGACTTTGCCGATTTGCAGGGCCTGGATGCGTCCCTGTTTCTGCGGCGTGGTGCCGGTGAAGGCGGTGACTGCGGTTTCGGTGACGCCGTGCGCCCCCTTTACCATTTCGTTCTTTTCGACGAAGCTCTTCCAGAGCATCACGGTGGCGCCGGCGCCGCCGGTATCCACCTGCAGGCGCACGGGGATGGGCTTCGCGTCGTAGGGCGTGATCACGCCGGTAACGATGGGCAGGCGGCGATCGTAGGTGACGGGGAGTGCTTCGCCGGTGCCGGCGTAGCGCCAGCCGGCGGGCTGGAAGGCGCGCACCAGTCGCGCGGGGTAATCGACTTCCACCACGTACTTGCGCAGGAATTCCACGCCGAGGATGCCATCGATGTGGCGGCCCACGCGCTTCGACACGAAATCCAATGGGTAGGAGAGCAGCAGCGGCTCGGTGACGTCGAGCCCGCAGAAGTGGATGGCCTGGTCTTTGATGATGGAGACCTGCTGCATGCCTTTGGCGCCGGAGCTCTGCGCCTTCATACTGAGGTCGAAGCCGAGGCGGGTGGCGACGGCTTCGTCGAGGGTGGTGCGGATGGTGCCGGAATCGAGCACCATGTCGAGAGGTCCCGAATTGCCGATCGAGGCTTTGACGAAGGCAACGTTGCCTTGCATCTCGATGGCGGCGGTCTGTGCGGCCGAGGGCGCGGCGAGCAGGCAGACCAGAAGAACCGTACGGGTCATTTAAATTCTGACACCGCGATCCGAATCGTTGTTCCCGGAATTGTTGCCTGATCTGGCCGGATATCTGGGGAAGCCGGCGAAGGGCGCCCGAGTCCGTGCGCGGCATCCTGCCGGGCTTCGGCTACCAGGTGGGGGTCTTGCTATCGAGCTACGGCGGTGGGGCCGGAGCGGCACGCGGTCGAGTTCGGGGAATCGCCAGGAGCTTGACCATTTCAGCGGTGGCGCGTCGGATGTCGTCGCGGCGGCCGAAGCGCTCGGAGATGTGGTCCAGGCATTCGATAGCGAGCAGGGCGGACTTGCGGCGTAGCGCGCTATCGGAGCTGTCGCGTGTTACCTCGCGGAGGATCTGATAGGCCCGCCAGCGCTCCTCCTGCTGGTCCTTGAGCTGGCGCTCGTGGCTCATGGTGGACTGGCGTTCGGCGCGGGTGAGCCGGCTGTCGGTGGAGCCGGTCATCGCATAGGTTTGGTAGCCGTGCCACAGGAGGTCGTTGAAGTAGATGGCTTCGGGATGGCGGCTGAGGAACTCGGCGACGCGGTAACGGCCTTCGGGCGTGGAGTCGCGATAGAGACCGGCGAGTTCGCGGAGGCGCGTGGCGCGGCGTTGGGCGTTGATGGCTTGGTAGACGCCGGCGGCTTCGTCGTAGCGGTTCTCGCGGGTGAGCCGGACGGCCAGGGAGTAGCGCACCAGGCGGATATCGGGCACGCCGGGATTCTGTTCGACGAACTGCTGGAGCGCCTCGAGGGGGGCTTCGCTATCGAGCAGGAGGGCGAGGTCCCAGCCGGAGGAGGCCCAGTAGACGGTCATGTCGGCGATTTCGGCGGGGTGGCTGAGGTAGATGCCGTTGGGCGCGGCCTGTGTGTGCAGCCAGAGGGCGTAGCGCAGTTGGCCGGCGACGTTGCCGCGCTTCTGATAGACGCCGCAGAGTCCGTAGGCCGCCGCGGCTTTTTGCCCGGGGGTGGCGCGCGGCGAGCGGAAGAGGGCGAGGAGCGGCGATTCGGCGGCGGCGTAGTTGCCGCTGAGGAAGCGGGACGACGCGAGCATCCATTGAAAGTCCGGATCGCGGCGGATGGCGGAGGCCGCGGGCACTGCGGCGGCGAGCTTGAGGGCGCCTGCCGGATCGCCGGAGCCGAGCTCCACCCGCATGGCCACGAGCGCGAGGGCGGCGGGTCCGGTGGCCGTGCGCAGGAGATCGGCGTGCTTTTCGAGCAGCTCTTTGACCGGGCGATAGCGCGCGCGATTGCTGGATCGCTCTACCGGGCGCGGTCCAAAGCCGCGGTCCCAGTGCGGATTGGTGGCCAACTGGATGGCGAAGGCCGCGTGCTCTGGGGTGTCGAAGTAGTCTTCGAGGTGCTCCATCAACTGGGCGCCGCCATCGTACCCGTAGGTCATCTGCAGGGAAGTGAGCAGGGTCTCGCGGCTCAGGTTGGAGCCATCGCGATTGAGCTCGTCAAGGTAGATCTTGCCGGCGGCTGTCTGGTCGCCGAGTCGGTACAGGACGTGGGCCAGCCAGCCGCGGGCCTCGCTCGCGAGCTCCGGGGTGCGGGCGGTGGCGAGGAAGGCTTCGAACTTCTGGCGCGCGCCGGGGAGTAGTTGCGGGTCGGCGCCTTCGGCTTCGGCGGCACGCATTTCAATTTTGGCGTCGATGAGGCGGACTTCTTCGCGATCGCGGGGCGTGAGGGAGGCGTCGGCCTGGGTGGCGGTGAGGAGTTCTGCGCGCTCGCCCGCATCCACTCCGCCCACCTCTGCTACCGACCGGTACAACTCGCGCAGGCGGGCCAGCGGGCTATCGCCGCCGGCGGTCATCCCGGCGTAGGGCACTGACACGCGCCGCACTTTGGTCCGCTCGAAGGAGTGCGGCCGCTTGGCGAACGGCAGCCAGAAGCGCGCGTCGAGATACTCGCGGAGGGTGTTGTCGAAGCCGCAGCAATAGAGCAGGCCGACGGCTGCCAGGGCGAGGGCGGCGCGCTTCATGGCCGCTCCTCCACGCCAAAGCCGGCAGGTCGTGCGGTGACGGCGCGGCCGAGGAAGAGCAGCCCGCGCGCGCAATATGGGGGCAGGGACAATTCGAGGTCGGAGGCGCCGGCCATGCGGACCGGCATCTTCGCTTCGGGCAGGAAATAGTCGAGCTCCACCGAGCTGTGGATGCGGTAGTGGGTGGCGGTGGGGGAGAACGGGCTGGCGGCCCGGAGGTAGAGATCCACGCAGCGGACCGCAGCGCAGTGGCCATCGCTCACCAGGAGGGTGGGGGAGCTCGGTGTCGCGCCGAGGACCTCGTCGGGCTGCATGGCGAGGCTCTCTTCCGATTCCGGCCAGCGGAAGAAGACCACGCCCGCCACATAGCCGCCCATGGCGCGGGCGCTCTCGACGGCCGAGCGGACGGACTCCGGGGTGGCCAGCGTGAACTGCACCGAGTCGCCAGGCGCGAAGGAGTTGTAATCGAACTCGGCCTTGCGCGCGGCGCGGTAGGTCAGCACGAGTTCGCCCGCCGGGCTGCGAGACGCTTCCAGTTGGAAGGCGGGGTTCACGGCGAGGTCGAGCGGCTTGAGATCGCGAAAGTACACGTGCTTGGCCGCGGAGGCGGCGCGGCCGAAGCTGGAAATACCGATGCGGAAGCGCTTGCCGAAGCGGTTGAACTCCGGGCTCCAGCGCGCCGTGTCGATCCTGGCCGCGATGGGGTTGCGCGCGGGCAGTTCGGCGCCCTGGCCGATGTCGTAGAACTGGGGCACGAACTCGTCCACCGCGTGGACCACCTCGTCGATGGCGGTGCCGGGGCGGAACCAGTCGAGCAGCGCGGTGATGGAGATGCCGAGGTCGGGGGGCAGGGAACCGCGGAGTTCGCGGAGGAAAGCGGCGTAGGCGCCGAGCGACGCGGTGGGGCTATCGATATCGAGCTGCACTCCCGCCACCTTCAGGTGACGGCGCGAGGCTGCGGCGCGCAGCGCGTTGACGCGCTCGGCGATCGCGGCGGCGGCCGGCGTTCCCGGCACGGACTGGCGGTCGAACCGGAACACCAGCCAGTACTCCCTGGCTGCGGGCAGCTCTTCCGGCAGCTCGCCGAAGGCCTGCCACTTCCCGCCGCCGGGCGGTTGCCAGAGGTTGCCCACGTGGACGTACAGCACATCGAGCGTGCCGGCCGACCAGGTGATGTCGGTGGAACTGCCGTGCCAGAACCAGAAGCCGGTGGTCCACCGGGAGGGCGGCGATTGCGACTGCCACGACTCGATGGCGTACGGCGCGGCCAGGAGGACGAGCAGGCATCCGAGCAGGGGTCGTGCATGACGGCTCACGACACTAGAATCGCACGCGAGGCATTTTCGCTTCACGTGCGTCTAAGACCAGGATGACCACCCGCAGACTCTTTCTCGCTGCAGCTCTCAGCACCGCCTGTTCGCGGGCGCAATCGGCGGTCCGCCTGCGGGCACGCCCGGCGAGCGTCGCCACGGACACCTCCAAGCCCGGCGCCACTCCGTTGAATTTGCGGCAGGATCGCGACACGCTCTTCTACGTGCCCGCGAAGGCGCCCACGCCGGCGCCGCTGGTGGTCTACCTGCACGGCGCCACGGGCGACCAGCAGCAGGGCATCCGCCGCATGAGCGCGCTGGCCGAGGAGTTTCAATTCCTGCTGCTCTCCCCCGCGTCCGAGGGCGGCACTTGGGACGGCATCCGCCCGGGCTACGGGCCCGACGTGCGCTGGATCGATCAGGGGCTGACCAGGGTCTTCGCCCAGCGCTCGGTGGATCCGAAGAAGATCGCGCTCTGCGGCTTCTCCGACGGGGCGTCTTACGCGCTCGGCCTGGGCACGTCGAACGGCGACCTGTTCGGCAAGGTGATGGCCTACTCGCCCGGCTTCGTCCCGCCCGGCAGCAAGGCTAACGGCCTGCCCGACATTTTCATCTCCCACGGCACTCGCGACCAGATCCTGCCCATCGACGATTGCAGCCGCCGCATCGTGCCCGAGCTGCAGCGCTCCGGCTACAAGGTGAAGTTCGAGGAGTTCGATGGCCCTCACACGGTGCCTCCCGAGATAGCGCGCAAGTCCATCGAGTGGTTTCTCTCCGGCAAGTAGCTGGTTCTTCGACCGCATGATGACTTTACTTTGCCAGACGACCGCTCCCTTATGGTCACGGCTCGGTTCTGAGTCGTGCGCGGTCAGCGAGCGGTGGCGGCACTAATCTGATTGCCCACGCAGCGGAAGCCCACGTCGAGGTTGCGCTCGTCGGGCGTTAACGACCAGCGGGTGCTGGCGCGCAGGTACATGTCGGAGTCGCTGCTCCACGATCCGCCGCGCACCATGCGCTCCTTGCTTTGTGCCGGCCCCTGCGGATCCACGCGCGGACCGCTCTGGTAGTAGTCCTCGCTGTACCAACTGGCGGTCCAATGGCGCACGTTGCCGAGCATGTCGAAGAGGCCGTAGGGGTTGGGCTTTTTGGTGCCGACGTGCATGGGGCCGTCGTGTTCATCGGGCACAGTCTCGCGCCACCAGGCGATGTCGGCGAGCTCGCCGTAGCGCGGCGTGGACAAGCCTCCGCGGGCGGCGCGCTCCCATTCGGCCTCGGTGGGCAGTCGCATGCCGGCCCACTGGCAGTAGGCGCTGGCCTCTGTCCAGTTGATGTTGACCATGGGCTGGTCGCCATCCTTCCAGCCGGGGTTGAACTTGGTGTAGTGCTCGGGCTCTTCGGGCATGGCGGTGTGGGTGGCGCTGGCGAAGCGGCGGTAGGCGGCCACGGTCACCGGCGTCTCGCCCATCAGGAAGCCTTTGGTCAACGTGACGGTGAAGCCGTGCCCTTCATCGTGCAAGCCGCCGTAGCTGGTCTCGCCGGGACAACTCTCGTCGTTGACGCAGCCCATCTGGAATTGCCCGCCCGGCACCCACACGTAGCGCAGGCCATCCTTGGGGTTGACCTGCGGCGGCTTGGTCATTTCGGGGGCAGGCGCGGCGGGGGCACTCTTCGTCGGGGTGACGGGCTTTGCCACCGGCCTTCCCGGCGAACTCCACGCCCACACCGCCGCGAGTCCGGCGGCGGCGTACGCCGCGACCACGATCCACCGGGCTTTCGACGCTAGCGCCACCAGCAGCAGTGCCACGCCGAAGCCCACCAACCAGACCGTGACCGCCGGCCTCGACTCCCGGATCACGCCCATCGCGATCGAGCGGGGATCCGGAGCCACGCTGCCCCGCGCTTGGGCGAGTTGTGCGCGCACATCGTCGCGCCGCAAAGCGCCGCGGTAATGCGCCGAGGCTAGGGGGAATCGCGCGTTCGAGCCATCGAACTCCACCGACGCGAGTTCGTCGCCGTGCGGCGAGGCGGAGTAGAGCAGGCTTTTTGGCAGCACCGTGATCCACTCGCCCGTGGCGAACAGCGTGGTCACCGACTCGGCCTCGCCCGTGCCGGCATTCCAGATGCGCACGGTGGCGTCGTCGCCGCCCGAGACCAGGCGCTGGCCGTCAGGGCTCCACGACACCGATTCGACATACCCGGCGTGGCCGGTCAGCTCGCGTACCGGCGCGCCCGAATCGCCGCGCCACAAACGCACCACGCCGTCATCGTGCGCGGTGGCCAATAGCTTGCTATCGGGACTCCACGCCACCGCCCGCGCCTTCACGGGGAAGCGCACGGTGATGCGTTCGAGCGCCGGCTTTTTGACTGCCTGTCCGCTGGCCAGCGATTGTTTGAGATCGGCTTCGTCCGACCCAGCGAGCCCCGCGACGCCCAGCAGGTCCATCTGCGGGTCCACTGCGACGGCGGCGAGCTTCTTGCCGTCGGGACTGTACTGCACAAGCCGTGCCGGCGCCGACTGCCGCTGAAAGTGCTCGGACACCAGTTCGCCGGTGTCGCCGCGCCAGATCTGGATGTACCCGCTGCCGGCAGCCAGCGACTGGCCGTCGGGACTCCAGGTGAGCGAGAAGATGCCAGTATGAGGCGTCGCCAGGTCCTTCACCCGCTCGCCGGTGGCCGGGTCAAAGAGCTTCACCAGCGGATCGTCGAAGCCGACGGCCGCCAGCGACTTGCCATCGGGCCGCCACGCGAGGACAACGGTGTTTGGCACGCCGTAGCGCGGCTGCTCGCCGGCACCCGATTCTCTGCCCGCGAGAGTGCGCAGCAGCGTCCCCGCGCCGGCGTCCCACAGCTTCACCGTGCGGTCACGGCTGCCGGATGCCAGCACTCGCGAATCCGGACTCCAACCGAGCGAACGGGCCTCGCCGCCGTGTCCCGCCAGGCTGCGCACCATGCCGCCCGTCGCGACGCTCCATAGCCGCACCGTGCGATCCTCGCTGCCTGACGCGATGGTGCGTCCATCCGGACTCCACGCCACCGCGTAGACCGAATCGGGCGGGCCCGACAGCGTGCGAGCCAGCGTACCGGAGTCGGCCTGCCAGATGTTGACTGCCCCGCTATCGCCGGCGGCGGCGAGGCTGGTTCCGTCGGGACTCCACGTCAGGGCGCACACACATGTCGGCTGCGCGCCGAAGGTGCGGATGGGCGTCCCGCCGGCCTGAAAGAGCTTGATCTCCTTGATCCCGCCGGTGGCCAGCGCCTGGCTGTCGGGCTTCCACGCCAGCGACGCAAAGAAATGAGGACCCTCGAAAGTGTGCCACTCGATGGCGCCCTTGTCCACCAGCCATACGTTGAGATGCCCGTAGCCCGATTCCGCCAGGCGTTTGCCATCGGGGCTGTACTGGAGGTGCTCGTACATGTTGCCGTTGGTATCGGCGCGGAGTGCCCGCACCAGCGTGCCGGTCTGGCTCTCGTACTCCTTCAACGACGTCCCGCCGAGTGCGAGCCGCTTGCTGTCGGGCGACCAGGCGAGCGCGCGCAGCGTGTCGGGGTGGTCGCCGAGTGTGGCGATCAGCTCGCCGTTATCGGCGCGCCAAATGCGCCCCAGGTGGTCGGAGCGCGTGCCCACCTCGACGATGGCGGCGAACTTCGTGCGGTCGGGGCTCCAGGCTGCTTCCACGATGGTGTCGGAATTGGTGACCGCGGTGCGTAGCAGGGCGCCGGTCACGGGATTCCAGATGGAGATGCCGCGCCGCGGCCCATCGGTGGCCAACTCCTGCCCGTCGGCGCTCCAGCCGGTGAACGTCAGCGAGTCATCGTGACCGGCGATGGTGCGCAGCAGGGCGCCCGCAGCCGGATCCCACACTTTCACCAGCGCGTCGGTCCCGCCGCTCGCGAGGCGCTTACCATCGGGACTCCATGCCAATGCGTACACCGAGCCCGAATGTCCCATCGGAATGCGGATCTCCGGCTCGCCCGCGGGCAGCCGCCCCTTGACCTTCAGCGCCAGTGCGCCGGCGGTGAGGGCGGCCATCGTGAGAGTGAGGATTGCGATTGCGTAACGCATTTGCTATTCGAGTTGTCGGCAGCGCGGCAGCGATATTGGCACGCGCGCGCCTGCTGCCTCCGGTTGGGTCCTGGTGCCGCAGTGCATTAAGCTCAAATATACAAGGAGGTGCCGATGAGATTGTTGGCCATTCTGGCTGCTGCCGGTGCTCTCGCGGCGCAGGTTGCCGACGTTCCGAGCGGTCCCGATCCGCGGGAGATTCCGATTCCGCCCATCAAGACGCCGCTGGGCAAAATGCCGGGCGTGAAGGACCTGCCGGTGCGCAAGGAACTGCCCGCGGTGCTGACCATGAACGACGGCACGCGCGTCACCAGCAAGCGCCAGTGGGACAAGCGGCGCGAAGAGATGCGGCGCATCCTGGAATACTATGCCGTGGGGCAGATGCCGCCCGCGCCGAAGAACGTCAAAGGCAGGGAAGTGAAATCGGAGACGGTGCTCGAAGGCGCGGTCAAATACAGGCTGGTGCACCTTACCTTCGGCCCCTCGGAGAAACTCGCCCTGGATATCGGCATCTTCACGCCGGCTGCGGGCGGCCCGTTCCCCGCCATCATCCTGCAGAGCGGCACGCCTCCCGGCGCCACGGCTCTGCCGCGCCTGCCGCAGGGACCGAACCAGGGACGCGGGGAAGACGTGCTGCTGCTGGTAGGGCCGGCGCCCGAGTCCGCGACGGCGGCTCCCAAGGGGCCTGGTCGCGGCGGCGCTCCACCCACGGCCGAATCGATCGCCAAACAGTATGCCAGCGTCTTCCAGCGAGGCTACGCCCTGGTCACTTACAACGCCAATGATTGCGCCGAAGACACCACGCTGCGCAATGCCGATGGCAGTTGGGCCTTCCGCACCACGCGCTTCTATCCCGCTTACCCCGGTTACGATTGGGGAGTCCTGGCCGGTTGGGCGTGGGGCGCCTCCCGCGTGGCCGACTATCTGGAGAAGGACCCCGCCATCGACAAATCCACGCTCATCATCACCGGCGCCTCGCGCAACGGCAAGTCATCGATGATCGCGGCGGCCTTTGACGACCGGCTGATGGGCGCACCCGTGGTCACGGGCGGAGGCGGCATCGGCGCCTACCGTTTCGCCGGTCCGCGGCGCAGCGAGACGCTCGACATCATGGAGAAGAAGTACCCCAACTGGTTCTCGCCCAACCTGCACGAGTTTTGGGGTCAGCGCGAAAAGCTGCCCTTCGACGAGCACTGGTTCCTGGCGCTGGCGGCGCCGCGTCCGTTTATCGCATTGGAAGGCGATAGCGACACGATCTCGCTGCCAGACGCCGTCCGCCAATCGATCCTAGGAGCGCAGCCCGCGTATGAACTGCTGGGCGCCAAGGACCGGCTGGGGGTGAACTACTCGCATCACGGCCATGCCTTCACGGCTGACGACTGGACGGCCATGCTGGACTTCTTCGACAAGCATGCGCGCGGCAAGAAGATCGACCGTACGTTCGACCGTTTCCCCACGGAGCAGGAACTCGACGCCGCCGCTGCCGGAGCGGCCCGCAAGCAGTAAGGGTTAATCGAACGGTGCTTCAAGGAGTGGAATCCAACCCGGCCATGGGTCGGCGCTCGCCGGAAATGTTGCCTCTCCGCACGCGTCAAAATCAGACAGGTAAAGCTGGGTGCCGGGCAACATCCGGAGCCCAGTGGCCGCAAGCTGAGAGCTGCAACTCTACTCTTTCCCAAAGGTTCTCAAGATCTCCGGACAATCCAGGTTGTCCTTCGCGCAGAATCCCGCCATTCCCAGGCGGATCTTGCGCAGTTCCTCGGGCGGCATCGCCTGGAGTTGCTTCTTGAGGATGGGAAGGTATTGGCGCACGGTGGGCCACTGCTTGACCACCACGGCGGGCGCCTCCAGCAGCAGGACCTTGATCTGACCGTCCATATAGCGCGCGCCCGCGTCCGAGGCGGCGCCGGCGATGTTGAAGTACTTCGACACCGCCGATTCCTGGCCATCCAGCACCAGGACGAAGAGTTCATCGATCGCCTTGTAGGCCGGACCTTTCGGCGGGAAAAGTACGGCCTCCTTCGATGACTCCAGGCTGGCGATGGCGTCCAGGTCCCAGATCATCTCGCCTGCCTTTTTGCCCGCGGGAAAGGCGTCGATAAACTCCTTGCTCGCGGCACGCTCCTGCTTGATGTAGGCGGCGGTCTGGCAAACAAACGCCGCCAGCCGGTCGCCCGCGGCGCCTTCACAGAACGACAGCGGCGGCTTTTCCTCCTTCTTGACCACCGTGTCCGACAGACACTGGAAATAGCCCTGGTACGCTTCTCCTATGGCCTGTCCCGAGGCGGCATCGGGCGTGGACGCCCTCGGGCCGCCCAGTAACTTCAGGACCTTGCGGGGGCTGCTCCCGCGTTTCTCGAGAGACAGCCACTCGTCATAGACCCCCTTTCGAATGGTGCAAGCGGCGGGAGTAGCGCCCGCCGCGCCATTGGACAGCAAGAGCCCCAGAAAAACCAGGCCGCCAGCCCTTTTCATCCCACAGCCTCCCCTGGTGCGAACCGCATACTAGTAAGTCAGCTTGAGGGCGAACTGCAACTGGCGCGGGTCGAACTGGCTGAGTACCTGCCCGAAGGTAGGATCGTTCATGATCCGGCCCACGAGGTTATAGTTCGGATGGTTCACGGTATTGAAGAACTCCGCCCGGAATTGCAGGTGCAGGCCTTCCGCCAGGCGGACACGCCGCGAGAGCACCATATCGACGTTCGCGAACGACGGCCCGATCAACGTATTGCGGCCCACGTTGCCGAACGTACCCGCGGCCGGGAGAGAGAACGCCGCGGTATTGAAGAAGCGCGCGGTGCTCTTCTCACTGTCGGAGAGCCGCCAGTCGGCGCCAGGAACGGCATTCGGACGGACGAAGATTCCACCGGTGCCGGCGCCTACGCCGGCCGTGTCGCCGCGCAGGTTCAGGGTGAAGGGGAAGCCCGATTGCAGCGTCAGGATACCGGAAGTCTCCCATCCGCCAAGAACCTTGGAGGCGAGTCCGTAGCGAAGGAAGCGCTTGTCGCGGCCAAACGGCAGTTGGAAGACGACTGTGTTGACCAGGCGGTGGCGCGTATCGTAATACGCCAGGCCGCGTTCAGCGGCCAGATTGAAGGAGTCTTGCGGAGGCGAATTCTCGGCCCCGTTGACGCCGCCGGCATTGCGGAATTGAGGCGCATTGGAGATGGCCTTCGAGAAATTGTACGAAGCCAGCCACGAGAGACCGCCCACAAAGGGCTTCTCCACGCGGGCAAACAGGGCGTGGTAGTTGGACTGCGCCGAGTGCGGCAGGTAGTTGATGAAGCCCACAGGTACGCTACTGCCCACCACCGTGACATACGGCGGGAAGACCGTCCCAGGAGCGAACTGCAAGCCCTGGTAGGGGCGGCGCGGATCGACCGCGCCCACTCCGGGCATGGCGTTGTTCGGCTGCACATTCTGCTCCAGCTTCAGTCCCAGTGAGGCCATGTAGCCGGCTTCGAACACCAGCTTGTGGGCGAACTCGCGCTGCACGGTCAGCGTCCATTGCAGCGAGTAGCTGGTTCGCTGGTTGAGATCTATGCCGGCTTGCTGAATCTGGGTGGGGCCCAGCACCGGGAGTCCGAAGACATCGAACCCGCGATATTGGGGAATGAAGTTGTTACTGGTGAGGGTCTGCGCCAGGTTGTCCGGCAGACCCGCGGCCAGGCGGAAGAGGCCGTTGAAATCCGATGCCGCGTAGAAGACACCGGCGCCCGCCCGTACCACGGTCTTGGGCTGCACCGACCACACCACACCGAGGCGTGGGGCGAAGTTGTTGTAGTCGGTATTGGCGCAGCCCTTGGGATAACCCGATTGGCCGCAAACAAACAACTGCGGCTTATAGAATGCAGTCTTTCCGGACGCGAAGATGGCTTGCGGCGAAGGCACCGTGCTGTAGTCGATGCTGGACATCTGCGAGCGGACATCGTACACCGGCGGCGCCAGTTCGTAACGCAGCCCGAAGTTCAAGGTCAGCTTGGGAAGGATGCGGAAATCGTCCTGGATGTAGGCGGAGTACAACTGCTGGCGGCCGTCGATGCGGCTCGGACCCACCGCGCGGTTGGCTACGGCAGGCAGCCCGAGCAGCAGGCTCGCCAGCGCGTCACCGGTACCGTCGTTGTTGGCGGTCCGGGTAGTGAAGCCGTTGGTGAACTGGAAATTGGCCAGCGAGTTGGGCGCTTCATAGCGGTTGTACTGCAGCTGCAAAACCTCGGCGCCGAACTTCACCGCGTGGCGGCCGTGCTGCCAGAACACGTTGTCATAGAGCTGGAAGGTGTTGTCACGCACCAGCACGATGCCGCCGCCGGTGGTGCCCACGAAGCTGCCGGCGCCACCCATGGTTGGGTAGCCGGACACGATGAACTGCGGCAGGTGGGTGCTCTGCCCGTTCACATTGAAGTCCAGCTCCGGCAGGCCATTGATCTGGCGGAAGCGGTTGAACGCCGCGCGAGTCTCGTTCACCATGGTCGGACGAAGGGTCTTCGTTACCCCAGCAGTGACGTTCTGCGGCCGCACGTTGTTGAGATTGTCGCGGCCCGTCACGGTCTGCGGAATAATGGCATCTTCGTCCGCCATCGAATACCGCGCGAAGAGCGTCAAGCCCGACGCCATCACGTAGTCCACGCGGCCGGAGTAGTTGCCATTCTGCTGTTTCAGGAGGCCCGAGGAATTGACGAACAGCGAGCCGGTCCCGACATTCGGCAGCGGCAGCGCGTTCATGGCGGTGAGCGCCAGAGGATTGAGCCGGCTGGACGGAATCTGGTTCAAAGGGAACTGCTGGCGGACGCCGTTCTGGAGCGTGTCGGGGTCAAAGATGCCGCCCTTGGTGGCGCTGAAATCGCCCCGCCGCTGTAATTCGGTGGGCACCGTTACCGAGGTGAGACCGGCGCCGGCCTGGCGCAGGCGGAGTCCTTCGTAGGAGAAGAACCAGAACAACTTGGAATGGATGATCGGGCCGCCGATGGTGGCGCCGAACTGGTTGCGGCGATATTTCGGAAGCGTCGGCGTCGGCAGGTTGAACGGCCGGGCGTCCAGCTTGTCGTTGCGCAGAAACTCATAGGCCGACCCGTGGAAGGCATTGCTGCCGGACTTGGTAACGACGTTCACCTGGCCACCGGAGGCCCGTCCAAATTCCGCGGGGAAAATCCCGGTCTGCACTTGAAATTCGGAGATCGAGTCCACCGAAGGGGAGTAGTTCAGGCTGTTGTAGTCGGGATCGAGATTGATGCCGCCATCCAGCAGGAAGGCGGTGTTGTTGGTGCGGCCGCCCGAAACACTGAGGCCGCCGATCAAGCCCTGACGGTTGGAATTCTGCTGCACCGACCGCCCGCCGCTGTTGGCGCCAGGCACCAGCAGCGCGAGCTGGAGGAACTGGCGGCCATTCAGCGGCAGGGAGACGATCTTTTCCTCACCGATTACCGTGCCCTGGGAAGCCGTCTCCGCATTGAGCAGAAGACCGGGCATTCTCACCTCCACAACTTCCGTGTTGCTGCCGACTTCCATCGACACATCCAGACGCCCGGCCTGTGCCACATTCAGCGACAACTCCTGGGTGTGATACTGCTTCATGCCGGGCGAGTCAATGGTGATCTCGTAGACGCCTGGGATCAGCAGGCTGAAGTGATACAGACCCTGGATGTCTGTGAGGGCCGTGCGCTGGTTGCGCGTTGCCACATTGCGCAATACCACCTTGGCCCCCACGATCGACGCCGCCCCCTGGTCAGTGACCGCCCCGGACAACGATGCGGTATCGGACTGGGCAAAAGCGGCAGCAGCGCAAACTGTGATGATGAGTAATAACTTCTTCATGAAAAATGTTCCCTTCTAAAATGGAGTTCGGCTTAGTCTTGGATTCTTAGCGCAGGCGCGTCACGACATCCGCTAACGGCGTTACGCCCTCAGCGCGAACGGCGTCCAGCGCCTTAGGGTCGAGTCCCAGCAGGACCAGCACCGTGGGCGCGATCTGACGCGTGGATACCGGCGCTGCCTGGGTCGCGCCGGACCAACGCGAGTACGAAACCAGCAGCGGCACGGTTGTTTCGTTCTGCCCGAAACCGCCGTGTTCCGCGAAGGTGGTGCTTCCCAAAGTCGGCTCGAAATTCACGCCGTCTTTCATTACCACTACGATGTTCGGCACCGCCGGATCGAGCGCAGGATCAGGGAAGGGCAATCCGTTCCCGTAGGACAACACCTGCGTGAGATTCGCCGCAAACGCCGGTTCGAGCAGGCTGGCATTGCGGAGAGCCGCGACTGCGTCCGCGGTCTGCGCCGGATTGGTGAGCCAGATCAGCCCGCTGGTCTTCTGGGTGACCTTCTTGAAGGGGATCGCAGCAGCAGTCAGAATATTCGTGATGGCACTGGTCAGCACGATCGTTCGCTGATTGCTTACCGGCGACTCGCCGTGCTTGGCGGTGATCACAATGGCCGTGCTGTTGGTGAGGCCCTGAGCACGCATGGCGTCGAGCATGGAGCCGATGGCCCCGTCCACATAAGCCAGCGCATTCAGCAGGGTTGCATCCGGATTACCGAGAGCATCCGCATAACCGCTGGTACGCGACGATTTCTTGGCCGAGTTGACCGCCTGGAAGTTCATCCCGAAGAGCGCCGGCTTGGGCGCGCTGTGGGTTCCGTCGTGATTGAGTTCGTTGATCTCGTTGAGAATCGAGTTGACCCGGAGCTGATCGAACGCCTCGGTCTTGGTGACGCTCTTCAGGGTGTCGTTGGCGGCGGGATTGTCGAAGGCAATCTCGGGAGTGTAGAGGTCCTGGATGCCCGTGCCGCTCGGTCCGTTGAGGAAGTCATAGGAAGGCCGCTTCTCCGAGTAGGCCGTGTACATGTGGGCCTGCCGCACTACTTCGAAGATGGTGTTCACGCGAATCATGTTGTGCGGATAGACCGGAAGACAGCCATTGGCGGGGTCCCGGGGCAGTTGGGCCGGGTCGATGCCACCGCCGCCATCAAGGGCGTGGGGGTTGATGTCGATGCCTTCTTTCAGGTCGACGACGGTGCCGACGGTCGCGCAGTTCGAGCCTTTGGGCGACCAACCGCGATGATAGGCATCGTCGTAGTACATGCCGGCCAACGCGGGACTGGCGCCCGTGAAGATGCCAACCGTCGCCGGGATGGAATCGGAGGGCGAAGTTGTCGATGCACTGGAATAGTTAATGCCGCTCGCCTGCAAACGGGCCAGCGCGGAGTTCGGATTGGACTGGACCCATTTCGCCAAGTCCTGGGAGTGCATCCCGTCAATGCTGATCAGGAGCACATGCTTGATCTTGGGTCCGTCTGCCGCAAGCAGCGCGGATCCGCTCATAAAGAAAGTCAACAGGGAGCAGGTGGTTATCAGGTTCTTCATTCGGTCTTCCTTTTGGGGCGAGTTATCGGTACAGGACCATCAGTACTCTCATGCGTTGGGATAACCTTACCTGAAATAGAATAGGGATTTGAATCTTGTCTTCGGATAGCGGGCGGAAATACAGGAGACCCCGTAAACACGGCATCAAGGAGATTAGAAAGCGCTATGTTTTCTTATTCTTGAGGGTCCCGGGAAACCCTTACGAGGGCAATAACTTTGGATAGGTTATGGGACGATATCACTAACTGCCGGAGAGAGAGTTTGACGAAAAAGCTCGCTCAGCCAGCGATGAGTTTCCGGTCTTTCGAGAGGTTCGAATAGGCGCAGCAGCTTCTCGAGGCTCTCGGCGCCGCGCTGCCGGCTTTGCTCCCGATAGAGCAGCATGCCGCGCCGGTGCGCCGCCAGCAGTACGGCGGAATCCAGTGAGCGATCGATGGCCTCGACCTCTTCGCGAGCAGCCAGGGCCTGATCGACCATCGATTCCAGGGCCTTACGGTCAACGGTAGAACCGAGGCGCTCTTCGATGGCAGCGGCACTGGCCGTGACCTCCTGGCTACGCAGCCAGGCGCGGCGGGCATGGTACAGTTCGTGCCGCGCGACGACGGTTGCCAATCCGGCATCGCTCCAGGCGAGCGGAGGATCGGCTGTGCCCCAGTAGCTGGTGTTGAGCACGATGGCGGCCGCGGGACGGAGGGACGCGCCCTCCCGCAGCAGGATGCGGCGGGTGGTCGCGAGCGCCGGACTATCAGCCCGGGCACAAAGAACCAGGACCGGCCAAGGCGCGGCCCTCTCCTGCTTCCGGGCCCTCGCGAAGGCCGCCGCGAAGGACAATTCCCTGGCGGTCCTGGGGGCACGCAGAGTATCGGCGTGGAGGCCGGCGGCATCCACCAGGACGTACGAGGGCCGATCCAAGGTACGGCCGTGGAACGGCGCGCCGGCGAGCAGTGAAAGTAAGACGAGCCGGGTTGGGAATCGCGCGGAGATGGGCCGAGAGTAACATGCGAGAAAGGAATGATCTTTAGGCGAAAGTCCCGTGTCAGTAATGGGACTTTTGTCTCAGTCACTGGTCAGCTCAAGATGCCGGTCAGGATGGCGAGGATGTCCCCCCGGGATGGGAGCGGCCCCGCGCCGGCCCAGAACGGCACCAGCGGGAGGAATACCGGCGCGGGAAGCGGGGGCTTGGAGATGCGGGATGCCAACGGCAAGCGCCACCGGGGTCATGATGCCTTGGGGAATTCCAATCCAGCGATAGCGAGGCGGGACCACCAGGTGACGGACGCCAGCATTACGGTGATGACCGCGGCAAGCGGGACGGCCCAACGACAGGGTCGCCGCCGCCCAGCGGGGACACGGTCTCGGTGTCAGTTTGGAGGTCTACTCCCAGGGTGACCTTGAGCAGAAGATGGAAGCAGTAAAGCGCCTCGAATCGAGGTGATCCAGTGATGATTGTCGTTCGGCTGGCGTTCGGAAGAAAACGGCGTAACGCTTATTTTGAATTCTTTCCAGGTTTTTGAAAAGATGGAGCGGGAGACCGGATTCGAACCGGCGACGTCCAGCTTGGGAAAACGCTCAGACATCGTGTATAGAACATCATGGCGTTTCCTGAGCATCACCAGAACCCACGCCATTTCCCCAGTATTTCGCAATCCACCGCGAATGGACTCACCGTGGACGCACGGATGCCGCATAGTCGTAGGTTTCCAGGGTCTCGCATTCTGGGCACCGGTCCGTGCAATCACACCGAGTCAGATCGTGCGGGCATTCGTCCGTGCAATCGCAGGTCATTGCCTCGGTGATGCTCACCGTGCCCCGTGCGGGGTTCCATTCCATGATGTACCGGACGCCGTTCCGCTCGATGTCATGGACAGATGGAGCATCGTGCTGTTGCTCGTTGCTCATTCTGGCATCACCTCCTCGCTGCTACCAACAACGGCTTCACCGGCAGGGCTGACCTCGCCACCGTCGATGGACGCTGGTTCTTCTCGCGCGCGACCGGCTTCGATGATGCGGTGGGCGGTCTTGATGATTCGCTGCGCCATGGCCTCCGTGAGCTCGTCCGTCCGCAGCCAGTGTTGCAGGTAGCCGCGGGCATACTCCGCCCCCTCCAGTGCGAGTGCTTCGCAGCAGAGGAGCGCGACGCCCTCCGCTTCCACTTCGCGGATGGAGGTCCCGACGGTGTTGTCACGGAGATGGTCCAGGAGGATGTGCGCTACCTCGTGGAAGAGGGTCTTGTGGGGGAGTGCCGCCACCGGGCTGATCGCAATCTCGCGTTGCGCAGTCGCGTATCCCTGCGCGTTCCCATCCGCATGCGCAAACGGAACCCGACGAACCCCGAGTTCGGCAAGTGCGAGCTCCTCGCTCCATGATGGAGTGCTTACCGGCGTGTACGCTTCGCCGTCGGTTTGCGATAGGACGAACCATCGCGCCCGGTACATGAAGAACATCCGCGACTCCTCAATTTGCATGTCATCATCATCGTTCTCCGCTGTCGCCTCCTTGGCTCGCGTCGTGGTGATGGGCACGCAGAGCACGATGGCCTTTTGCCCACGCAAGACATGACGGCCGAGTGCCTCCCACTGCTTGAACGTCGCCAGCGGCCCCGGCGCGATGCCACGGTCCAGGCACTGCGCCATCGCGAGGAGTTGATTGCGCAAGCTGTACTGGTGGAAGCGGTGGTACGCCTCGTGGATGAGACCAGGTGTCGTGATGGCCTGGCGCAAGACCGACTCCCACGATAGTGGCGGACCACGAGGACCCTGGTGCTGGGGCGTGCTCGTCATGAGCTCACCTCATCGCGGTCATCGTCTGGCGCATCGCGCATCTGCCACGCCAAGCGCCGGCAGTGCTCGCGCTGCATCCGACCGAACTCCGTATCGCTGACCACTTTGCGAATCCGGAAGACAAAAGCAAGCGCTTCATCAAAACTTGGGAACCGCTCTTTCTTGCAGAGGTTGTGCGCGAACCGCTTGGCTTCACTGTCGCTGATGACTTCCTTGTTTCCGTACTTCATGTTGATTCCTCCACGCCCCCCTTTGAGGGGCGCTCTTCGCTCTAGAAGAGCGCCCCGGAGGCGTGGAGGTCATCAAAATTCAGGGCGAGCAAGAGTCGTCGTATCAGCCTCCCCGCCGCTAGCCGTCGCGTCCGCGAATAGCGGACCGAAACCTTTACGAGCCGAGTCGAGCGCCAGCGAGCGAGCCGATAAAGGTTTAGGCGTGAAAAGCGGGGGGGGCGTGCCACCGCCGACGGGGTAGAACAGACCAACAGCGCCCCGGCAAGGGCGCACACTCGACTACGCAACTACAACAAGAGCCAACAACAAGGTTCGCCTTACACGGGCCTGCCTCCTACAGCCACAAGCAGGGAGCGCGTAGCAATTCTCGTCCAGTATGGATCGAAGAAGCGAATGTCGGATGAACGGCCAAAAGAAGGAAGCCGCCACGACTCGCAAGTTTGGCGGTTAGTAAGTAAGAGAGTACTTGGGGGAATTCTTCTTGACGCGTCGTGTACATGTGTTGCGCCTGCTCGTTCTTTGCCGGAGTCGACCCCGAGGCCCAGCTTCTTTCGCAACGTGCCGCTAAGTATGGCTTCGTTATTCCTGACGCGTACGCAACCAATAGTCGACGATGTCCTGCGCGTCATTGAGGACTTCAGTTGATGCTGCGAGGGCTGCTTGATCAGTGGCGTCGTCGTGGCCAGTCCAGCCGCAGGAGTCGAGGAACGCTTCTTGTTCGCCCAGGCAATTCGCGTCGCAGTGGTCATGCAGGTCTGCGAACCTTCTAACTGCACGCAGCACGGGATTGTCGGCGACTTGGGTAGCGATCGTTTTTGCGATTTCCGCCGCGCGTGCCCACGCTTGGGCCGCGCCCTCGTCCTTCCCAACCCAGAGTGCCACCTCGATTCTTGGCTCGCTCCGGAAGCGGTTCCGGAAGACGACGTCGTAACATGCCCTGATGGTGCGGTCCGTCGTAACCGGGCCGTACACAAAGAACTTCACCACCGGGGCATCACCGGATTCCTCAGGTGTCAGAAAGAGCGCGGCTTCCGCACAATCCGTCGATCGGGAGACGTCATGCCACAACGTCCCAAGGAAGCGCGGTCGTGCAATACCGCAATTCCGAAAGAGTCCCATGATGTTGACCGTACCTTACTTCGCCCGGAACCCTCTTTACGAATCGGAGGATGCGAGATCAAAAACGGACGACGGGGGGGCAAGCGCCCAAAAAGGGATTGACATGAAATCGACAACGACGGACCGGGCTGCTCCGTCGCGAAGTGATGGAGTGTCTGTATACGCCTGGTGGTGTTCCCGGTTGCATTGCTGGTTCCAGCTCGTTGCCGTCGTTATCTGCCAGTACTGTTATCCGGTTCCGCTTTCCGACCGGCTTCTTTTTTCTCGGCCGCTCCGACGGGTTCCGTGTTGCGGGAACCCTAGCCGAAATCCTCGAGGCAGGAAGCCCTCTTTCCGACGAGCCAATGATTCGATGTGCTACATTCAACCATTAACACGGACGTGGACTCCGAACTGCAATCCGAATTCAAACTGGCTTTTCGCCCGCGGGCACGCTTACTGCAATTGCTTGGGGACCAGCTTATTGGCACGCCTCGCCTTGCCGTCTTTGAACTCGTAAAGAACTCCTATGACGCGGACGCACAGAACGTCATCGTCACGCTTGACGGCCTTACGCGTGGCTCCCCAACGATTACCGTCGATGACGACGGCGAGGGCATGTCCCTGGACACGATCAAGAACATTTGGCTCGTTCCCGCGGATGATCACCGCCGTCAACAACGCCAGGAAGGACGACGGACCCGTCGCCACCGGCTCCCGCTGGGCGAGAAAGGTCTCGGCCGATTCGCCGCTCACAAACTCGGCGACGCGATTCAACTGATTACGCGAGCGGCCGACGACCAGGAAATCGTCGTCACGATCGACTGGGAACTGCTGATTCAGCACCCGTTTCTTGCCGATGCCGAAGTCACCGTTCTCACAAGAGCCCCACAAGCATTTACCGGCTCCCACACGGGAACGAGCATTGTCATCTCCAAACTCCGAGAGAAGAACTGGACGAGGGGCGACGCGCGACGCCTCATGCGGCAGATAACGTCGATCTCATCCCCGTTCGCGCAGCGCTCAACAGAATTTGAAGCGACACTCGCCGTTCCGGAGCACCCGGAATGGCTCACCGGGATTCCCGACATCCGCGGCATTCTCGGCCGTGCACCATGGCACTTCCGCTTCACCTTTGACAAAGGGCAGTGTGACTGGGAATATCACTTCCGTGGCGTGCCCGGAATCAAGCTCGCACCCCGCGATACCAGCGCGGCGGGAGTCGCCCTCCAGATTCCACCGGAGCGCGACTTAGATGCGCTCGGCAATGATCAGGGGCCAAGAACGGATCGACCACGCACGGTCGTTGCAGACACGACGATGTCCACGGGCATCGGCCCCATCAAGGGTGAGTTCTACGTGTTCGATCGGGACCGAGAAGTCCTCGCCCACCTCGGCGACAGCTCCCTCATTCAGAACCTACTCGACGAAAGCGGCGGGGTCCGAATCTACAGGGATGGGATACGCGTGTACAACTACGGAGAATCAGGGGACGACTGGCTCGGTCTTGACCTTCGACGGGTACTTACCCCCGTCAGGAATATCAGCAGGAACATCATCATCGGCGCGATCGACGTTTCCCTCGAAGCGAGCCGCGAACTCGTTGAGAAAACGAACCGCGAGGGATTCGTCGAGAATGACGCCTACCGACGACTGCGACAGATCGTACTCGGTGCGCTCAGCATTCTGGAGATCGCACGCAAAGATGACAAAGAAAAGATACGCAATCTCACAGGAAAGGGCAGAGACCCGGAAACCGAAAGGATAAAACGGCCCCTGGAAGAACTCCGGACGATTGCCGAAAGACACCGCGTCGCCAAGGAATTCGACCCGTACATCAGAAAAATCGAGATCGACTACGAAGACATGCGCGAGACCATGCTGCGGGCAGGCCTGTCGGGATTGGGACTCGCCATCGTCTTCCACGAGATCGAACATGGGGTTCGCGCACTCTACGCGTCCATGGAAGCAGGCGAGAGCACCACCGTGGTGCGCAACCAAGCCCAGGAACTCGTACGAATCCTCGATGGATTCTCCGAACTCCTGCGCAAAGGAGACCGGAAGGCACACAACCTCCAGGTCCTGCTCCGCCGCACCAGGGACATCAACCGCGTTCGGTTACGAACGCACAATATCCGACTCGTGTGCCCCGCGCTCGAACACGAGAACGATCAGGACCGCGCAACATTCATTTTCGGACTCGCGCTCGGCGCCGCCAACAACCTTTTCGACAACGCGATTCACTGGCTCAAGGTCCGCTGGCCACAGCACGACGAGCGACCGTCGCCACGAGCCATCTACCTCGACATCAACCGCGACTTCCCCGAAGGACCGGCGCTCATCATCGCAGACACCGGTCCAGGATTCCAGGACGAACCCGAACGCTTAACGAAGCCCTTTTTCAGCCGACGACCCGACGGGATGGGGCTCGGACTTTACTACGCCAACATCGTCATGGAACTCAATGCAGGACATCTCATCTTTCCCAACCGCGACGATGCTGGGGTTCCAGAAGCGTTCGACGGGGCCGTTGTCGCTCTCGTCTTTCCAAAGGCCAGTCAATGATGTTCACCCCACCACGATTCCTCGCGATCGACGATAACGCCGACCATCTCAACGCCATTCTGCAATCATTCCAACTCATCGGTTGCCCCTGCCTGCTTTCCAGCACATTGGGATCCTAAGCTTAGAATTCCACGTGGACAAGTTGTCGCG
>JADMIO011124144.1_pt1 | contig 42552 bp, 37 predicted proteins | sample 8958161 | NCBI WGS metagenome assembly JADMIO01 (sample SAMN16585339, study PRJNA669376) | soil metagenome | isolation source: Crop rotation soil | place: USA: Cullars Rotation, Alabama | collected 2011 | reverse complement strand
ACCCCTCCCGCCTGCGCTGGGCGAATTCGAAGATTTGGAGTGTGTGATGGGCTATCGCGTCGTCGTCGTTGGCGCCACCGGCAATGTCGGCAGGGAGATGCTGAACATTTTGGCTGAGCGGGAATTCCCCGCCGATGAGATCGCCGTTGTCGCATCTCCGCGTTCGACGGGCATCGATATCGAATATGGCGAAACCGGCAAGACCCTCAAATGCCGCAATATCGAGCATTTCGATTTCGCCGGCTGGGACATTGCGCTGTTCGCCGCCGGCTCCGGTCCCACCGCCATTTATGCACCCAAGGCCGCTGCCGCCGGTTGCGTCGTCATCGATAACAGCTCGCTCTACCGCATGGACCCGGATGTGCCGCTGATCGTGCCGGAGGTGAATCCCGAGGCGATAGACGGCTACAAGAAGAAGAACATCATCGCCAACCCCAACTGCTCGACCGCGCAGATGGTGGTGGCGCTGAAGCCGCTGCACGACGCGGCGAAGATCACCCGCGTCGTCGTGTCGACCTATCAATCGGTCTCCGGCGCCGGCAAGGTCGGCATGGACGAGCTGTTCGAACAGTCGCGCAACATTTTTGTCGGCGATCCGGCCGAACCGAAGAAATTCACCAAGCAGATCGCCTTCAACGTCATTCCGCACATCGATGTCTTCCTGGACGATGGCTACACCAAGGAAGAGTGGAAGATGGTCGTCGAGACCAAGAAGATCCTCGACCCGAAGATCAAGGTCACCGCGACCTGCGTCCGAGTGCCTGTCTTCGTCGGCCATAGCGAAGCGATCAACATCGAGTTCGAGAACGAGATTTCGGCCAAAAAGGCGCAGTCGATCCTGCGCGAGGCGCCGGGGATCATGCTCGTCGACAAGCGCGAGGACGGTGGATACGTCACGCCGATCGAATGCGTCGGCGACTACGCCACTTTCGTCAGCCGCGTGCGTGAGGACCCAACCGTCGACAATGGCCTGGTCCTGTGGTGCGTGAGCGACAATCTGCGCAAGGGGGCGGCGCTGAACGCTGTGCAGATCGCTGAACTGCTCGGCCGCCGGCATCTCAAGAAGGGCTGATCGAAGGGAGAAAGGCATGTCGGGCATCGATGGCGCGGTAGCGGCCAGCGGGACCTTCGCGATTGGCGGGACAACGCCGGTTCATCGCATGGGGCTTGGCGCCATGCGCCTGACCGGTCCCAAGGTCTGGGGCGAGCCCGACGATCCCGACAATGTCCGCGCCGTCCTCAAGCGGGCGGTCGCGCTTGGCATCGACCTGATCGACACCGCCGAGGCCTATGGCCCCGAGGTGAACGAGCGGCAGATCGCCGACGCCCTCATGCCCTATGCGCCGAATCTGGTGATCGCCACCAAATGCGGCCTGGAACGCTATTGGCCCGAGGGCGGTCGCTATCCGCTGAGCCGGATGAAAGGCAGTCCGGCCGCCATTCGTGCTTCGATCGAGGGCAGCCTCCAGCGGTTGAAGCTGGACACGATCATATTGTATCAGCTCCATCGCATCGATCCCGAGGTACCCCTTGAGGATACGATCGGCGCGCTCGACGATCTGCGGCGAGAGGGCAAGATCCTGCATATCGGGCTGTCGGAGATCGATATCGATCAACTGGCCGCGGCGCGGGCGGTGGCGCCGATCGCGACGGTGCAGAATGTCTATAATCTGTTCGAACGGATACACGATCCGGTACTGAAAGCCTGTGAGGCGGCCGGCATCGGTTTCATGCCGTGGTGGCCGCTGAGCGGCGGACCCGCCAAGCTGGCCGAGCATCCGGATATCGCCGCCACTGCCGCAAAGCACGATGTTCCGGTATCGCAGATCGGCCTGGCCTGGCTGCTGGCAGTCAGCCCGGCGATGCTGCTGATCCCGGGCACATCGTCGATCAAGCATCTGGAACAGAATGTCGGCGCCGGGCTGGTTCGCCTGGATGCCGAGGACATGGCGCTACTGGCCAAGGTGGAAAAGCCCGTTTCATGATGGCCGGCGGCAACTATGCGGTGGAAAGCATGCTGCCGGCCTGGCGGGACAGCACTCATCTGCCCGGAACGCGGTCGGAGGAGAATAGCAATGTCGTCGATTGCTGGATGAGGGCCTGTGGCAAGCTTCCCGACTGAACACCGGACGACGACCGTCGCCGGCGCCGACGGCCAACCGATCGCCGTCCATGAAATGGGCGATGCGGACGGCCGGACGGTGTTGCTGATCCACGGTTATTTCTCGACCGCCTTCGTCAACTGGATCCGCTATGGCCATGCCGCCTTGCTGGCGGCGCGCGGGTTCAGGGTGATCATGCCGGACTTGCGCGGCCACGGCCAAAGCGCACGGCCGCATGACCCCGCCGCCTACCCACGAGACATATTGATGCGTGACGGGCTCGCGCTCGTTACCGCGCTCGGGCTGACCGACTACGATCTTGGCGGCTATTCTCTGGGCGCGCGGACGGCAGTGCGGATGATGGCCCATGGCGCTGCGCCCCGGCGCCTGATCCTGTCGGGCATGGGTCTGGAAGGGCTGGTGCAGACGGCGGGCAGGGGGGATTATTTTCGCAATGTCCTGACCAACCTTGGTAGCTTCCGCCACGGCTCGGCCGAATGGATGACCGAGGCGTTCCTCAAGACGACCAAGGGCGATCCGGTCGCCATGCTCCATATCCTAGACACCTTCGTCGATACATCGCGAGACCAGATCGCGGCGATCGGATGTCCGACGCTGGTCGTCAGCGGCGAGGATGATGATGACAATGGCTCGAGCAAGGCGCTGGCCGACGTTCTGCCCCACGGCCGCTATGTCGCCATTCCCGGCAATCATATGAGCGCTGTGATGAAACCCGAGCTCGGTCAGGCGATCGCGGATTTCCTGACCGCTTGACCGCACGCGCCGCCGGAGCCACCCTGGGGCATTCGTCGTCCGCAGGAGAGACGCTATGAAAACAACGATATCGGTGCTGACTTTGGCTGTTGCCCTCGCGGGCCTCACTGGTTGCAGTCGCGCCAATTCGGCCGAGGGCCAGGAGCCGCTGACCCCGGCCGGCGCCCATGCCTTCCTCGACCGGGTCGAGAAGGACTATGCCGATATCTCCGTCTTCGCTGCCCAGGTCGCCTGGATCAACGCGACCTACCTGACTGACGACACCGACGCGGTGAACGCCAAGGTCGGCGCGGACATGACGGAAAAGGGGGTTGCCTATGCAAAGCAGGCAGCCCGGTTCCAAGGCGTCGCCGGCCTCGACCCGCTCGACGCCCGCAAGCTGGACCTGCTGCGCGGGGCGCTGGTGCTGCCGGCGCCCGAAACGCCGGGCGCGGCCAAGGAGCTCAACACCATCTCGACGCGGCTGGAGTCCAGCTACGGCAAGGGCAAGGGCCGGCTCAAGGGCAAGGAAATCAACGGTTCCGATATCGAAGCGGCGATGGGCACCAGCCGTAATCCCGATGAGCTGAAAGAGATGTGGACAAGCTGGCACGACAATGTCGGTGCGCCGATGCGCAAGGATTATGGGCGGCTGGTCGAGATCGCCAATGCGGGCGCCAAGGGGCTGGGCTATGCCGACACCGGCGCGATGTGGCGCAGCCAATATGATATGAAACCCGATCAGTTCGCGGCGCTGATGGACAAATTGTGGAATGACGTGAAGCCGCTCTACACCGACCTCCATTGCTACGTCCGCTCGAAGCTGAACGAGAAATATGGTGAGGCGGTCCAGGCGAAGACCGGGCCGATCCGCGCCGACCTGCTGGGCAATATGTGGGCGCAGGAATGGGGCAATATCTACGATGTCGCGGCACCCAAGGGCGCCGGCGACCTGGGCTACGACATCGGCGACCTGTTGACCGCCAAAGCCTATGACCCGGTGAAGATGATGAAGGCGGGCGAGGGCTTCTATACCTCGCTTGGCTTCGCGCCGTTGCCCGAGACGTTCTGGCAGCGGTCCCAGATCATCAAGCCCGAGGGGCGCGAGGTCGTCTGTCATGCATCGGCCTGGGACATCGATAACAAGGACGACCTCAGGGTGAAGATGTGCACCAAGGTCAACAGCGACGACTTCGTCACCATCCATCATGAGCTCGGCCATAATTTCTATCAGCGTGCCTACAAAGAGCAATCGAACCTGTTCCAGGGCGGCGCCAACGACGGTTTCCATGAGGCGATCGGCGATTTCATCGCTCTGTCCGTGACCCCCGATTACCTCGTGAAGATCGGCCTGCTCGATTCCGGCCGGGTTCCGGGACCGGACAAAGACATCGGCCTGCTGCTCCGCAAGGCAATGGACAAGGTTGCCTTCCTGCCATTTGGCCTGCTTGTCGACAAATGGCGCTGGGGCGTGTTCGACGGGTCCATTCCCGCGGCTGGATATGAAAAGGGCTGGAACGACCTGCGCCTGCAATATCAGGGCATCGTGCCGCCGGTGCCCAGGGACGAAAGCCGGTTCGATCCGGGCGCGAAGTTCCATATTCCGGGCAACACACCCTATGCCCGTTATTTCCTGGCGGCGATGCTGCAATTCCAGTTCTATGAGGCGGCTTGCCGTCAGGCCGGCTGGAAGGGGCCGCTCCATCGCTGCTCATTCTATAACGACAAGGCGGTGGGCACGAAGCTGAACCAGATGCTCGCCCTCGGCGTGTCCAAGCCCTGGCCGGATGCGCTTCAAACATTCACTGGCACCCGTGAAATCAGCGGCAAGCCGATGCTGGACTATTTCCAGCCACTGTCGGTGTGGCTCAAGGCCCAGAACAAGGGCAAGACCTGCGGCTGGTAGCGAAATGGTGGCTGGACTCACGGTCGCCGCTGTCTATGGCGCGATACAGTGAACAGCGCGCCAATCATCCTTTGCGTGCTGGCGCTCACCAGCCTGATGCTGTGCGGCATGATGACCTTGGCTTGGCACCAGCTTGGCCGGCAGCGGCATGCCGCGACCTGGGCGATCGCCTATGGCTGCGCTGCGACGCAGTGGGGGGTCACGGGCCTGGGCAGCGCCTTGACCGATGTACGGCTGGTCGCCGTCGGCGCGTTCGGCGTCATTGCCAGTTGCGTGCTGCTGATGATCGGCGCTCGCCAGCGCGCGGGCCTGGTCACGCGGCTGCGCATGCTGGTGCCGCCGGCCATTCTGGTCGCTTTCGCCGTAGCGCTGTTGATCCTGATCCATCAATTCGCGATGCGCGCCGCCTTGCTGACCGGTATTGCGGCAATCTCGCTGATCGTTGCCGCGCGGGCGGTCCTGCCGCGCGATCGTCCGGTTCGCGCGGCGGAGGCGGTGTTCGCGACGATGTTGATCGCGCTGGCCTTGTTCATGGCGGTGATGGGACTGATTGCCGTGTTCAACGATACCGGCGGCACGATGGCACGGGATAATCCCGCGTTCTTTTTCAGCTTCATCATCGGTTTTCCGCCACTTTATATCGCGACCGGCGTTACAGCGGTTCTGCTGATCGCGGGCGACGTGTCGGCGCTGCTGCAGCTCATGGTCACTCATGATGAACTGACCGGTGTCCTCAATCGCCGCGGGATCGAAGAGGCCGCGATGCGGGCCATCGCCAATGCCCAGCGCTATGGCCAACGTCTGGCTGCGGTGATCTGTGATCTCGATCATTTCAAGGCGCTCAACGACGCCCATGGTCATATCGCGGGCGACGCCGCCCTGCAGGACTTTGCCGACATCGTCGCGCGGCGCCTGCGCAGCGGCGATCTGGTCGGGCGGCTGGGTGGCGACGAATTTGCGATGGTGCTGATCAACAGCGATGCGCGGGAGGCGGGCGAAGTGGTCGAGCGTATCCGGACCGCCATGGACGGCATGCTGAGCGCCAGTTTCGGCGTCACCGACATGCGATCGGGGGACAAGGTGTTGAACGATCTCGTCGATCGGGCGGATCGGGCGCTGTATCTGTCCAAGAAACAGGGACGCAACCGCATCACCCTGGACCAGGCGCAGGGCTGATCAGCGAAACGGGGGTTCGTTGAACGCCCTGAGTTTGCGGCTGTGCAGCCGCGCGCCTTGCTGCCGCAGCAGTTCGCACGTTTCCAAGCCGACCCGCAAATGACTGCCGATCGCTTCCTCGTAGAAACGGTTGGCCTGGCCCGGCAGTTTCAGCTCGCCATGGATCGGTTTGTCGGACACGCAGAGAAGAGTGCCATAGGGCACGCGGAACCGATAACCCTGGGCAGCGATGGTCGCGCTCTCCATGTCGATGCCGACGGCGCGCGACAGGCTGAAACGCAGGGCCGAGCGGCTATATTGCAATTCCCAGTTGCGGTCGTCGGTGGTGACCACCGTGCCGGTGCGCAGGCGCCGCTTGAACTCATTGTCGCTGCCGCCGAGCACCGCCTCGGCCGCGCTTGCCATCGCGACCTGGACCTCGGCGATCGCCGGCACCGGGATTTCAGGCGGCAGGACGTCGTCCAATATGTGATCGTCGCGCAGATAGGCGTGGGCCAGGACATAATCGCCGATCCGCTGGCTGGGCCTCAGGCCGCCGCAATGGCCGATCATCAGCCAGGCCTCCGGCCGGATCACCGCCAGATGGTCGCAGATCGTCTTGGCGTTGGCCGGGCCGACGCCGATATTGACCAGGGTGATGCCGCTACGGTCCGGTGCGATCAGGTGATAGGCGGGCATCTGATGCCGGCGCCATGCGCTGTCGGCGATCATCCGCGCGGGATCGGCTGTTTCGGGCGTCACATAGACGCCGCCAGCGCCCGATAGCGCCACAAAGCGGGAGTCGGGTTTTTTGAGTTCGGCGCAAGCCCAGTCCACAAATTCGTCGACATAGCGATGATAGTTGGTGAACAGGATATAGCGTTGCGCGTGTTCGGGCGGGGTGCCCGTATAATGTTTCAACCGCGCCAGCGAAAAATCGGTCCGCAGTCCGTCGAACAGCGCCAGGGGATAGTCGTGGCCGGCCTCCAGGACATAGAGGCCATCGGGAACTTCGTCACCGATCTCGGCAAGCTCGGTCGCGGGAAAGTGCCGCGCCAACTCTGTTGGCGGCACGCCTTCCAGAGCGGCGATGTCCAGACCGTCCAGGACGTAGGGAAAGGGAATCTGCTGGGCGCTGCGGCCAACCTCGACCGACACGCCATAGTCGCTGACCAGCAGGTCGATCTGCTCGGCCAGATAATCGCCGAACATCGCCGCGGGCCGCGTGACCGTTGTGACATATCGACCGGGCCGGGTCAGACGGGCGAAGGACCGGCCCGATGGGACACTGTCTTCCTCGCCATTATAAGTGATCCTGAGCTCGGGATAGCAGAAGCGACGCTCGGTAGCGGTGTCGGACGGCGGAAGTTTGCCGCTGCGGGCATAGTCCAACATCGCGGCGCGGAGATCCGCGATCGACTGTTGATAGATGGCGTCGAGCTGGGCGACGGCGGATGCGCCGATAGAGGGTTCGTCGGAACGGTTCATCCGTTCCCTGCTATCGGTTTTGACCGCCGAGAGAAAGCGGAACGTCAATCCGCCGGCTGCAGCTGATCCAGCATGAAGTCCGCCGCCGACACCCGGAATTCGCCGGGCGCCTCGACATTCAATTGCTCGACTACGCCGTCATTGACGATCATCGAGAAACGCTGGCCTCGGACGCCCATGCCGAACTTCGATCCGTCCATGGTCAGCCCCAGTGCCCTGACGAAGTCGCCATTGCCGTCGGCCAGCATCGTCACCTTGCCGTCGGCGCCGCCCGCCTTGGCCCACGCGCCCATGACGAAGGCGTCGTTCACCGCTGTGCAGGCGATCTCGTCGATACCCTTTGCCTTCAGCTCGTCCGCCTTGTCGACGAAGCCGGGAAGGTGGCGGGCGGAGCAGGTCGGCGTGAAAGCGCCCGGAACGGAGAAGAGCGCCACGCGGCGGCCAGCAAAAAAGTCGGCGCCATCGACCTGCTCGGGGCCGTTTTCCGTCGGCTTGCTGAAGCTCGCTGAGGGTAGCCTGTCGCCTTGCTTGATGCTCATGGTCCGTCTCCCGATGGGTTGACCCGTCAGGTCGGCACTCGTCAGGTCCGCGTCAAGGCGCGACGAAAAATATCGTGGAGACGGCAGGGCGAGTGAAGCCGCGCTTGTCCCGACAACATCAGTGCCTATTCTGGGGGCGATGGACGCGTCCCGATATTTCGCCGGCAACATGCTGCTCGCCATGCCGGGCATCGGCGATGTCAACTTCAACCATTCCGTGATCGCCTTGTGCGTGCATGACGAACATGGCGCCTTCGGGCTCGACCTGGGTGGCGAGATGGAGGGAGTCACGCTTCATACCCTGTTCGAGCAGTTTGATGTCGATGCCACCCATGTGCCGGACCGTCCCTTATTGCGCGGTGGGCCTGTCGAGCCGAAGCGCGGCTTCGTCCTCCATTCGCTGGACTGGGGCGGTCAGGATATGGTGGCGGTCGGCGGTCAGTGGGGTTTGTCGGGGTCGCTGGACATATTGAAGGCGATTGCCGCCGGAACCGGACCCAGCCGCTACATTGTCGCCCTCGGCTATGCCGGCTGGGCGCCCGGTCAGCTGGAAAATGAGATGGTGCATCACGGCTGGTTCGTCGCCCCGGCGACCGACGCGCTGCTGTTCGACACGCCGGCGGAGGCGCGCTGGGCCACTGCATTTGCGTCAAGCGGTGTCGACGCCCGCATGATCGCGGTCGAAGGCGGCACTGCCTAGACTTCCGCGCCCTGCATTCCTATGGCCGGCGCTCAATCCAGCGATACAGGTCCATGCCGTGAAGCACGCCCTTAACGTTACCCGCGAACAGGATTTCGCCGCCTGGTATCAGGCCGTCATTTCCGAGGCCGATCTGGCGGAGGAATCGGGCGTGCGCGGCTGCATGGTCATCCGGCCCTGGGGCTATGGAATCTGGGAACGGATCCAGAAGCTGCTCGATGATCGGATCAAGGCGACCGGTCATGAAAATTGCTATTTTCCGCTGTTCATCCCGCTTTCCTACTTCGAAAAGGAGGCGGAACATGTCGATGGGTTCGCCAAGGAGATGGCAGTCGTTACCCACCACCGCCTGATTCAGAAGGACGGCCGGCTGGTTCCCGACCCCGAAGCGAAGCTGGAAGAGCCGCTGGTCGTTCGCCCGACCAGCGAGACGGTGATCGGCGCCGCGTTCAGCCGCTGGGTCCAAAGCTGGCGTGACCTGCCGGTTCTGATCAATCAGTGGGCCAATGTCGTTCGCTGGGAAATGCGGACCCGTATGTTCCTCAGGACAAGCGAGTTTCTCTGGCAGGAGGGCCATACCGCTCATGCCAGCGAGGCCGAGGCACGCGAAGAGACGTTGAAGATGCTGGAGGTCTATCGCAGCTTCGCCGAGGATTGCCTGGCGCTGCCGGTGGTGGCAGGCGAGAAACCGGAGAATGAGCGTTTCCCGGGTGCCGTCGCGACCTATTCGATCGAGGCCATGATGCAGGACGGCAAGGCGCTGCAGGCCGGCACCTCGCACTTCCTGGGCACCACCTTCTCCCAGGCGCAGAATATCCGATTCCAGAATGCCGAGGGGCAGCAGGAACTGGCGCAGACGACCAGCTGGGGTGTTTCCACCCGGATGATCGGCGGCGTTATCATGGTCCATGGTGACGATGACGGTTTGCGCGTGCCGCCGCGGATCGCGCCCTGGCAGATCGTCGTCGTGCCGATGCTGCGCGATACCGAGGAAGATGATGCGATTCTGGCTTATTGTCAGGATCTGACCGACAGCCTGTCGAAGCTCGACGCGTTTCGCGAGCCTGTCCGCGCCCTGCTCGATCGCCGCCCGGCTAAGGCGGCGAACAAGCGCTGGGGCTGGGTCAAGAAAGGCGCGCCGATCATCGTCGAGGTAGGGGGTCGCGACGTCGCCGGTGGGAATGTGTCGATGGTTCGCCGCGACCGGCTCTACAACGATGCGGGAAAGCTCGACAGCGCGGTTGTCGCCAAAGGCGATTTCGTCGCGGGTGCCGCCAAGATGCTGGAGGACATCCAGCAGGCGCTGCATGGCCAGGCGCGCGCTTTCCTGGACAGCAATATCGACCGGTCGGTTACCGACATGGCGGCGTTCAAGACCTATTTTGCCGCGAAGAAGCCGGGTTGGCTGGAAGTCCAGTGGTCAAAGCCTGGCGGCGCAGCGCTGGACAAGGTCGTGGAGACGTTGAAGGGCATGAAACTGACCCTGCGCAATGTTCCCAGTGACGCTGCAACGGCTGACGGAACCTGCATTTTCACAGGTGAGAAAGCGGTGGAGCGGGTGCTGGTCGGCAAGGCGTACTGAGCTGAGCGTCATTGTCTTCGTCATGCCAGACCTGATTTGGCATGACGACAGAGCTGAAACAGGGTGACGCCGCCGTTCAGCCTGCCTATCTGCTATACATGCCTTCCTCTCGAAAGCCTCACCGCGCCGGCATGCCGACCCGCGACAAGATCCTCGAATTTATCGAGACATCGCAGACCGCGATCGGCAAGCGCGAGATCGCCAAGGCGTTCGGCATTCATGGCAATGAGAAGATCGCGCTGAAAGTCCTGCTCAAGGACATGGCGGACGAGGGGCTGATCGACATCGGTCCAGGGCGTGCCTTTCACAAGATGGGCGGCGTTCCGCGCGTGACGGTATTGCGGGTGGTCGATGTCGATGGCGGCCAGACAATCGCGGTGCCCGAGCGTTGGGAAGCGGAAGGAATTCCACCGCCGCGCCTCAGGGTGATGGAACGCGGGCGCAAGGGCGCGCTGGCCATCGGCGATCGGATATTGGCCCGGACCGAGGATGCCGGCCGCGGCATGGTTGCCCATCCGATGAAGCTGCTGGCGAAAAGCAGTGAGCAACTGTTGGGCGTGGTCGAGAAGGGGGAGGGCGGCAAGCTGTGGCTTCGCCCGGTCGACAAGCGGGTACGCCGCGACACGCCGATCAGCGATGCGGGACAGGCGACGCCGGGTGATCTGGTGCTGGCCGAAGCAGTGGGTCGACCACCACGGGTTTTGGCGCGGGTGGTCGAAATCCTCGGCGATCCCTTTGCGCCCAAGAGCTTCAGCCTGATCGCCATTCACAAATTCGGCATTCCCAACGCCTTTTCCGATGAGACGCTGGCGGAGGCGGAGAAGGTCGCCGGCCTGCCGCTTCACGCGGAAAAGCGGGAGGATTTGCGCCACCTGCCGATCGTCGCCATCGACCCTGTCGACGCGCGGGATTTCGACGACGCCGTGTGGGCGGCGCCGGACGACGACCCCGCCAACCCGAACGGCTGGCGAGCCATCGTCGCCATTGCCGACGTCAGCTATTATGTCCGGCCGGGCGGCAGCCTTGACCGCCAGGCGCGCAAGCGCGGCAACAGCGTCTATTTCCCCGATCTGGTGGTCCCGATGCTGCCACACGCTCTGTCGTCGGACATGTGCTCGCTGAAGGCGGAACAGGATCGCGCGGCGCTTGCCTGCCACCTGGTGATCGACGCGACCGGCAAGGTCACGACATGGCGCTTCACCCGCGCACTGATCCGCGTCGCGGCCAATATTCCCTATGAGCGAGCCCAGGCGGCAATCGACGGCGTCGAGGATCATCCATTGCTGGAGACCGCGCTCGAACCGCTCTGGGCATGCTGGCGCGCGCTGGCGAAGGCGCGCGCGGCCCGCGACCCCCTCGATCTCGATTTGCCCGAACGGCGCGTCGTCATCGACGATGCCGGCCGGATCGCCAGCATCGCGGTCAGGGAAAGGCTCGATGCCCATCGGCTGATCGAGGACTATATGATCGCGGCCAATGTTGCCGCCGCCAAGGCGCTGGAGGCGAAGAAGGCGCCGGTGATGTATCGCGACCACGAGCCGCCTGGCCGGGAGAAGCTGGTCGCCCTCAAGGACTATCTGGCGACCTTCGATATCGGCTTTGCCCTCGGCCAGGTGATCACGCCTTCGACCTTCAACCGGCTGATCGAGAAACTGGGCGACGCAGAATATCGGCCGGAGGTGATGGAGCAGATTCTCCGCAGCCAGACCCAGGCCTATTATGCCCCGCGCAACACCGGCCATTTCGGTCTGGCGCTCGGCAGCTACGCGCACTTCACCTCACCGATCCGCCGCTACGCCGACCTGCTGGTCCATCGCGCCCTGGTCGGCGCCCATGGCCTGGAGATGCCGGCGCCGAAGGATCAGTCGATCGAGCCGACCACAACCCTTTCGGGAGAGGATTTCGCCGACATGGCCCGGGTCGGAGAGTTGATCAGCCGGCATGAGCGCCGGGCGATGGAGGCGGAGCGTGAGACGATCGATCGCTATGTCGCGGCCTATTTGTCGACGCGCATCGGGGAGATGGTGGCGGCGCGAATAACCGGCGTGCGGGATTTCGGTTTCTTCGCGACTGTCGAGGGGCTCGGCGGCGATGGCCTCGTTCCCGTATCGACACTGGGTGCCCAGCGCTTTCACTATGAGGAGGCGTCGCAAAGCCTGATCGGCGAGCATAGCGGCACCACATATCGCATGGGCCAGAAGCTCGAGCTACGCCTTGCCGAGGCTAACCCGATCAGCGGAGCCCTCCGCTTCGAGGTCGGCGACGCAGATGACGGGGACGGTGGGCCATCACGCCGTCCGCGGGTGACCAAGCGGCGCGGGCGGCCGGCCAATATCCGGCACATCGGATCGAAGCGGGGTAAACACCGCTGACCTGTCTCACGAAAGCCGGTCGATATCCTCGCGGCTGAGGCCGCCGGGAATGATCATGACAGGGCAGGGCAGGTTGCCCGCCTCCGCGCCGGCGAAATGGGTGACCAGCGGTCCCGGCGCGCCGCTGGCGGCGGCGCCCAGAACCAGAGCGTGGACATTCTCCAGCTCATCAAGCATCTTGCGTACGACGGTGATCGGCTCGCCCTGAACGATGCGAACCTGGGGCTTGATTCCCGATTCTTCCATCAACGTCCCGGCGGCGCTCGCGATCAGCGCCTCGGCGCGCTGGCGTGCCTCATCCTCCATCGTCGCCTGGACCCCGCCCCAGGTGACGAATTCGGCCGGAGGGATGAAGGACAGGATGGTGACGGCCCCGCCCGTGCCAGCCGCCCGTCGGGCCGCGAAGCGCAGTGCGATCTCGGCCTCGCGGGTTTCGTCGACGACGACCAGATATGTGCGCATCTCAATCCCCTCTCGACCATGAATCTCGCCGAAATCTTGGCCTGAGGCAAGCATCGGGGTTGACCCCCTTCGGCTAAGGCGCAAGAGCACTAACGTCAACGACAGCGAAAGGTCCGCCCCCCATGGCGATCAACATCCAGATGCCGGCGCTATCCCCGACGATGGAAGAGGGGACGCTGGCCAAATGGCTGGTCAAGGAGGGCGACAGCGTCAAGTCGGGCGACCTCCTGGCCGAGATCGAGACGGACAAGGCGACGATGGAATTCGAAGCGGTCGATGAAGGCACGATCGCGAAAATCGTCGTGGCCGAAGGCGGCGCGCCGGTGAAGGTCGGAACGGTGATCGCCGTGCTGGCAGAAGAAGGCGAGGACGCCAAGTCCGTGAGCGCCCCGGAAGCGAAGGCGGCTGACGCGTCGCCCACGCCAGCACCCGAAGCTAAGAGTGAGGAAAAGCCGGTGGAAGCGACGAGAGCCGTGGCGACCCCACCTGCATCGCCGTCCGCGGATGGCCGGGTGAAGGCGAGCCCGCTTGCCCGCCGCATGGCCGAACAAAAGGGCGTCGATCTCGGCGCCGTCAATGGCTCCGGACCCAATGGCCGCATCGTCAAGGCGGATATCGATGGCGCCAAGGCCGGGACCGCGCCCGCCGCGAAGCCCGCTGCTGCGCCGGCGGCTTCTCCGGCGCCCACCGCTGGCCAGGCGGTTGCGCATGGCGGCCAGGACTTCGGCATCCCGCACGACGTCGTCAAGCTATCGGGCATGCGCAAGACCATTGCCCGGCGCCTGACCGAGTCGATGCAGCAGGCCCCGCACATCTATCTCACAGTCGATATCCGGCTGGACAAGCTGCTGAAGCTTCGGGGTGAGTTGAACGCCAGCCTGGCAGCGCGTGGGGTCAAACTGTCGGTCAACGATCTGCTGATCAAGGCGCTGGCGCTTGCGTTAATCCAGGTACCGGAATGCAACGTCCAGTTTGCCGGCGACACGATGCTGAAGTTTACCCGGGCGGATATTTCCGTCGCCGTGTCGATCCCCAACGGCCTCATCACGCCGATCATCACGGCTGCCGACACGAAGGGCATCGCCGCGATCTCTACCGAGATGAAGGACCTTGCCGAACGTGCCCAGGCCGGCAAGCTGCAGCCGAACGAATATCAGGGCGGTACCGCCAGCATCTCCAACATGGGCATGATGGGGATCAAGCATTTCACCGCGGTGATCAATCCGCCGCAGGCGATGATCATGGCGATCGGCGCCGGTGAAAAGCGGCCCTATATCGTCGACGACGCCCTGGGCGTCGCCACGGTCATGACCGCCACCGGCAGTTTCGATCATCGGGCGATCGATGGGGCGGACGGTGCCCGTCTGATGGCGGCGTTCAAGACCTTGGTCGAAAGCCCGCTGGGGATGCTGGCTTGAGGAAACGAAGCACTCTCCCCATGGGGAGGCTGTGGGAGAGGGGCGGCAGGCACAGAGTTTCAGTTTGTGCGCCCTAAGGACGAAGACATTTCAATCAGAGGTTGGCGTGCGTGGCACCCCCTCTCCCCCAACCCCTCTCCCCGAGGGGAGAGGGGCTTGAAGACAGGAGCTGACCGTGGCCGACCAATTCGATCTCATCATCCTTGGCTCCGGCCCCGGCGGCTATGTCGCCGCCATCCGTGCCAGCCAGCTGGGCCTCAAGACCGCGATCGTCGAGCGTGAGTTTCTTGGCGGCATCTGCCTCAACTGGGGGTGCATTCCGACCAAGGCCCTGCTGCGGACGTCCGAAATCTTTCATTATATGAAGACAGCGGCGAATTACGGCCTGTCGGTCGAGAAGCCGGCTTTCGACCTAGGCAAGGTGATCGAGCGTTCGCGCGGGGTCGCCAAGCAGTTGAACCAGGGCGTCACCGGCCTGATGAAGAAGAACAAGGTCACGGTCTATTTTGGCGACGGCAAGCTGACCGGTAAGAACAGCCTGACGGTCACCAAGGATGGCCAGGCGACCAATATCGAGGCGAAGAATATCATCATCGCCACTGGTGCTCGTGCTCGCGACCTGCCCTTTGCCAAGGCGGACGGCAAGCGGATCTGGACCTATCGCCATGCTATGGTCCCGGCCGAGATGCCGACCAAGCTGCTGGTGATCGGTTCCGGCGCGATCGGCATCGAGTTTGCGAGCTTCTATAACGACATGGGCGCCAAGGTGACCGTCGTCGAGATGATGGATCGCATCCTGCCGGTGGAGGATGCCGAGGTCAGCGATTTCATGGCCAAGGCGCTGACCAAGCAGGGCATGACCATCCGCACCTCTGTCGGGGTCAAGAAGATCACCGACACCGGCAGCGGCGTTTCCGCCGACATTGCCGACAAGGATGGCAAGGTCACGACGGAAGAGTTTTCCCATGTGATCGTCGCGGTCGGTATCGTACCCAATGTCGAGAATATCGGGCTGGAGGATGTCGGCGTCGCCCCGGACAAGCGGTATCACATCCAGACCGATGCGCATTGCATGACCAATGTGCCCGGCGTCTATGCGATCGGCGATGTCACTGGCCCGCCCTGGCTGGCACACAAGGCCAGCCATGAGGCGATCATTGCGGTCGAGCATATCGCGGGTCTGAACCCGCACGCGCTGGATCCCCTCAACATTCCGGGCTGCACCTATTGCCATCCCCAGGTCGCGTCGGTCGGCCTGACCGAGGCCAAGGCCAGGGAAAACGGGCGTGAGGTCAAGGTCGGTAAATTCCCGTTCATCGGCAACGGCAAGGCAATTGCCCTCGGCGAGCCCGAAGGCTTCATCAAGACCGTCTTCGACGCCCAGACCGGCGAGCTGCTGGGCGCGCACATGGTCGGCGCCGAGGTCACCGAGCTGATCCAGGGCTATACGATCGGCAAGACGCTGGAGACGACCGAAAAGGAACTGATCGAGACCGTCTTCCCGCATCCGACGCTGAGCGAGATGATGCACGAGAGCGTGTTGTCGGCCTATGGCCGGGTGATCCACTACTGAAGCCGACGGGGAGGGCCGCCATGGTGTCGCCGTCCCGCCGATCGCGCCTGGCGATCATTGGGTTGGTGCTGTTCGGGCTGGTTATTGTCATCGGCTTGCTGCAGCCGCGCGGGCTGTTCATGCCGGTCGATCGCTGGGCAATGCTCGCGATCGGACAGGCGCGGGGAACCGTTGCCGGCAATGCGATCACCGGCCCGATGATCGCGCTCAGCCTGATCGGCGACACGATCGGTCGGCTTGTCCTGCTGTTTGGCGTCTCGGCCTATCTCTATCGTCGCCACCGCATGCGCCAGACGTTATGGCTGATCGGTGCGGTCGTCGGCATGACCCTGATCAACAGTGCGCTCAAGGACTGGTTTCAGGCAGTACGGCCCGCACTGATCCCGCATCTCGACCCGGTGACGAGCTACAGCTTCCCCAGCGGCCATGCGTCGGGCAACATGGCTTTCTTCGGGGCACTCGCATTGCTGTTCCGGCACCGCGCCATGATCCTGCTGGCGGCGGCAATGATCCTGGCGATCGGCATCAGCCGGGTCTGGCTGGGCGTGCACTGGCCGAGCGACGTCGCTGCCGGCTGGATCGCCGGCGCAGCTTGGCTAGCGCTATGGGGCGCCGGGTGGCGGTCGCGGGAAACGACGGGGGAACCATAAGCTCCATCGGCGATTGAATTGTCGCCTGAGATCAAGGAGTTTTCCCTAAATGAAGTATGTCATTCTGGCCGGGGCCGCATTGGCCGCCGGGACTCTCACCCTGTCGCCCGCGTTCGCGCAGGAGAGCGGATCGGAAAGCTGGAGCGGCCCGTATGTTGGCGCATCCGTTGGCAAGAACTGGGTCGGAAAAGGCAAGAACGAAACGATCCTGTTCGATACCGATCTAAACGGCAGTTTCGACAACAATGTCACCACCACCGCCAATGCCAATGCCTTCTCACCCGGGTTTTGCGGTGGCGCCGCACTGACCAACGCACCGGCCGGTGGCTGCCGGAAGGACAAGGGCGGCCTGGATTGGGCGGGTCATTTTGGCTATGATATGCAGACTGGCGGTGTCGTCCTCGGCCTGGTTCTGGAAGCGGGTAAGAGCCGGGTACGCGACAGCGTCAGCGGGTTTAGCACGACCCCGGCCAGTTACACATTATCCCGCAGGCTGAACTGGAATGCCGCCGCCCGACTGCGGGTGGGTGTGCCGGTCATGGAGCGGACGCTTGTCTATGGCACCGGCGGTTTAGCTTACGGCAAGGTCGAAAACGCGTTTGCGACCACGAATACTTTCAACAGTTTCACTGAGCGGGGCGCGAAGGATAATGTCTGGGGCTGGACCGCTGGTGGCGGTGTCGAGCACCGGATCGGGCCAGCCCTGTCGATTGGCCTGTTGTATAAATATACCCGGTACGGCGCCGACGACTATCGCGTCAATGCCGGTCAGGGCACACCGGCCTCGACCACCAATCCGTTCGTGCGGCCGGTGGCGACAGCGGGCAGCACGGACTTCGCCCGCAGCCGTTCGCGGCTGTCGACCAGCAGCCTTTCGGGCACGGCCAGTTTTCGCTTCTAGCTCATGACGCCGATCCAAAGCCGGGGCACGATCCGCAGCCAACGGATCTGCTCTGGCTTTGCGCAGTTCGGTAACGCGCGTCAGTTGTCGGCGGCCATCTGAAAGCTCTTGCCCAGATGTTCCATGAAGCCGGTCGGCACCGGCTCGAAATGCCATAGCTTGCCCTTGTCGCGGATCGCGTCGAGATTGTCCGCCACCTCGTCGATCGTCCAGTCGGCGCGATAAAGGCCTTCCGTCTCCGCTACATAGGCACGGGCGACGCGACCAGCGACCGATACGAACATCTCACCCGACACGGCACAGTCCTCATGACTGAGATAGCCGACGACCGGTGCCACCTTTTCCGGGCCCATGGGTGGAAACTTGCTGGTGTCGAGCCCTTCGGACAAACGCGTAATGGCGCCCGGGAGGATCACGTTGCTCTTGATGTTCCGCTCGGCGCCTTCGATGGCGATGATATTGCTCAGGCCGATCATCGCGGCTTTCGCCATGCCGTAGTTGACGACGCCGGCATTGCCGTAGATCCCGCCGATCGAACCTGTGAGGACGAGGCGGCCATAACCCGCCTCCTGCATCAGCGGAAAGGCCGGCCTGACGAGGTTGAACGCGCCCATCATATGGACGTCGATCACCGACCTGAAGTCCTCATGGCTGATCTCGCTCAGGCTGCCCCGCCGGACATTGCCGGCATTGGGGATGAGGATATCGATCTTGCCGAATGCGTCGATCGCGGTCCGGATGATCGCCTCGCCGCCCTCACGGGTCGCGACGCTGTCGGTCGATGCCACCGCTTCGCCGCCTGCGGCACGGATTTCCTGGACGACCTGGTCGGCAGGGCCGGCATCGACGACGTCGCCGCTGATCGGCGCACCCAGATCGTTGACCACCACCTTGGCGCCGCGCGAGGCGAGCAGCAGCGCATAGGCGCGGCCCAGTCCGCGTCCGGCGCCGGTGATCACGGCCACGCGGCCATCGAATCTGTGTTCAGTCATGAATGTTGTCCTCTCTCGACTATGCCTGCCGTCATACCGGCATGAATATGGGTGCGCCGCGTTGTTCGCGCAGCGACGGGATCGTCCGACCATCAACATCGGTGATGCCATAGTCAGCAGCCAGTTCCGGGGCGATGAAGGTGCCGCCGCTCAGCCGCATGATATCCGGGTCGGCGAGCACCGCCGCGATCACCCGGCCGGGAAATTCGACGGAGGTGCCGGCGGCACTGTTGAGCTGCGAGGCCATGCCCGCGACGGTCTTCAGATTTTCCCGCGCCCGCTCGGTGTAGGTGAAGCCCTGCCACAACGAGATCGACGCGACATGATGTGGTTTCAACTCGATGGCCATGTCACGCGCCATCCGGTCGGTCGCGGTCTTCGCGGTGCCGAAGATCACATTATAGGTATAGGTGACCCCGACATAGCCGGAGATGGCCACGATCAGCCCCGACTTTTGCGGCACCATGATCCTGGCTGCCTCTCGTGCGGCGACGAACGCGGCACGAACGCCGATGTCCCACATTTCCCAGTTCGAAATCGGCTTTTCCCAGAAACCCCCGGGCTGGGTCAGTTCGGCGGGAATGGCGATGGCATTGTTGACCAGCAGGTCGAGCCTGCCCTGTTCGCGCTTCACCCGGGCGAAGAGCGCGGCGATCTGGGCGTCGTCGCCATGGTCGACCTGGACGGCAATGCCGTGGCCTCCGCGCCGGTCGCATTCCACGGCGGTCTCACCGACGGTGCCCGGCAGGAACGCACTGCCGTTGGCCACCGTCCGACCGGTGACGTAAACGGTCGCGCCCTGCTCGGCGAGGGCGAGGGCGATACCCTTGCCCATGCCCCGGCTGGCGCCGGTCACTATCGCGATCTTCCCCGACAAGGCGTTCACCCGCGCCTCCCTAGCCCAGCGGCGGCACGAAGCGCGGCCGGAAATTTTCGAGCGGACGGCGATAGGAGATATCCTGTCGGTCGCGGGCGACGACGCCATTGTCATTGATACCCGGAACCATTGCCAAGGGGTTTTCGAGCGTCGGATGGGCGATTGACCATTCTATGACCGTGTTCCGCGTCGCAACCCGCCAGGCGCCGTCGCGCCGTTCAAAGCGATCGATATAGCGGCCGGCAGCCAGCATGTTGGTGTCGTCAGGATTGGCGGCGATGTAGAGATAATAGGTCTCGCAATGCGCGACGTCGCCGCCGAGGTCGCAATGATGGTTGAGCAGGCCATGCAGGGTGCCCTTGTGGATGGTCTGCTGCAGCTGTTTCGACCAGTCATAGAGCTCGGCCGCGTTGCCGACGAACGGCCCGGCCGCGATAGTGGCGTCATCGTGAAAGGCGGAAACGAAAAGATCGCGGTCGAACCGGTCGGTGCCGCGCTGTATCCGCACCAGGCAATCGTGGATGTCCTGGCGGTCGAGCAACTGGTCCAGCCGCGCAGAACGGTTGATGTCATCGGCCATCGGCGTCACTCCCGGCAATCGCTTTCCAGATCGGAGCGCCGCGCGTCGCCCGGGCGGATGCGATGATGCTGCCGTCAATGTCGGTCACACCATAATCTACGGCCAGCTCGGCGGTGACATATTCGCCGCCGGACAGGCGCATGATGCCGGGATCGCCGGCCATCGCCGCGATGACCCGGCCCGGATGCTCTACACTGCTCCCGTGCATGCTGGTGATCGAACTGGTCATGCGATCACCCATCTTCGCCAGATTGTCGCGTGCCTTTTCCGTCAGGGTAAGCCCCTGCCACAGCGTCACCGCAGCGACCCCATGCGGCGCGAGTTCGACCGCCATGTCGCGCGTCATCCGGCCGACAGCCGATTTGGACGTGCCGAAGACGACGCCATATGTGTAGGTGGTTGCGGCGAAACCAGAGATGGCGACGATCAGACCGGACCGCCCCGGCACCATCATGCGGGCGGCGTGCCATGCGGCGACATAGTTCGACCGCACCCCGACATCCCACATCTCCAGATTGGAAAGGGGCTTTTCCCAGAATCCCGATGGCTCCAGCAGATCGTCGGACAGCGTGAAGGCATTGTTGACGAGAATGTCGAGCCGGCCCTGCTCATCGGCCACGCGATCGAACAGCCCCGCGACCTGGGCGTCGTCACCATGGTCGCAGGCGACGGCAATTCCCTTGCCGCCGGCGTACTTTCCACGCTCTGTACATTCGGCCGCCGTCTGGCCGACGGTGCCCGGGAGATAATAATCCCCCGGGGTGACCGTGCGGCCAGTGACATAGACCGTCGCACCCTGCTCGGAGAGGACAAGCGCCACGCCCTTGCCGATGCCGCGACTGGCACCGGTGACGATCGCGACCTTGCCGGTCAATAGCGCCATCGTGGCTAGCTCCGGCGCCGGGCCATGGTCAGGCGTCGACCTTTTCGTCCAGCTTCAGCCCCTCAAGGTCGCCCTTGTCCCGCCATGCCTGCAGCATGTCGCGGAAATTGTCCCAGCCATAGCCCCAACCGCGGAAAAGGAACCATTTGGGCTGGCTGTCGCCCTCGTTGGTGAAATAGCTTGGCGTACATTCCTGCAGGAAGGACGACAGGTCGAGCGCGATCTCATTGAACTGGTTGACGTAGGCGTCCTGCGCTTCCTGGGTCGGTTCGACCGCGGCGACACCGCGCTTCAGCGCCTGGCTGATGATGTATGCCGCGTGATAGCCCTGGCTGCCGAATTGCTCGGTGGTCGTGCCGTTAAGACCGTTCTGAACATAGCCGGTGAAGAACATGTTGGGGAAGTTGTGCGCCATCGATCCATGCAGGGTCAGCGGGCCGTTCGCCCAATAGTCATAGATCGACACGCCGTTGCGACCTTCCAGCGTCTCGAAGCCCCAGCGGCGTTTCAGGTCGCTGGTGACCTCGAATCCGCTGGCAAAGATCATGCAGTCGATCTCATACTCGACGCCGTCGGCGATGAAGCCTTTCTCGGTCATCGCTTCCAGTCCCTGCGTCGCGGAGACGTCGATCAACTTGACATTGGGCTGGTTGAAGGTCGCGTAATAATCGTTGTTCGACAGCGGACGCTTGCACATGAAGCGATATTGCGGCTTCAGAGCCTCCGCTGTCGCCTTGTCCTCCACCAGCGTGTCGACGCGGCGGCGGAGCCGCTCCATCACGCGAAAATCCATCAATTCCCGACGGGCGAAGAATTCCTCCATCGTGATCTGCGGCCAGCCCTGGGCTTCCAGTTCGGCATTGAGGTTGCGATTGATCTCGGTCCAGATGTCGCAGATCAGATCGGGGTCGCCCGGTGGGATGATCTCGTTGGCGGCGCGGAGAAAGTTCTGGATCCGCGCCTTCTGCCAGCCCGGCTCGAGCGTCTTGACCCATTCAGGGTCGGTTGGCGGGTTCGGCCGCTCGTCGACGCTCGAAGGGGTGCGCTGGATGACGTAGAGTTGCTTGGCATATTTGCCGAGATAAGGAACCGCCTGGATCGACGTCGCGCCAGTCCCAAGGATGGCGACGCGCTTGTCCTTCAAATTGTCGAGGACCGGTTTCTCCCATTCGCCGCCGGTATATTCGAAATCCCAGCGCGAGGTGTGGAACATCTTGCCCTTGAACTGGTGAACGCCGGGAACGCCGGGAAATTTCGGCGTGCTTAGTGTGCCGCCAGCCATGATGATGAATTGGGCGCGGATATCGTCGTCCCGGTTGGTCGTGATCCGCCAGCGCTTGATGCTCTCGTCCCATTTGATCGAGGTCACCAGCGTGTGGAAGATGCCCTTGTCGCGGAAATCGAACTTGTCCGCGATCGACTGGATGTAATCGTAGATCTCCTTGCCGTCGCTGAACTTCTTAGACGGCATGAAGCCGGTTTCCTCGAGCAACGGCAGGTAGCAATAGGCGTCATTGTCGCACTGGATGCCAGGGTAGCGGTTCCAATACCAGGTGCCGCCGAAATTGCCGGCATGGTCGATGACGCGAAAGTCGGTCACGCCAGCCTGGGTCAGGTGGTAGGATGCGATCACGCCGGTGAAGCCGGCGCCCAGCACCGCCACGTCGATCTCTTCGGACAGCGCATCCCGGGGCACGACTGGCGTAAACGGATCGTGCTCATAAGTGTCGTGGGTCAGATGATCGCTAGACGGCGCATATTGCTCGCCGAGGGCCGGCTGGACGCGCTTTTCGCGCTCCTGCCGATATCGCTCCTTCATCGCCGGGATGTCGATTTCCTCGGACGGCGGAAGGTCGGTCACTTGGCAGGTCATAATCTCTCCCGATAAAATCTCGATTGCGCCGACTGATGCGCTCAGCTCGTGCGCCTTATAGCTGCGGTCCGCCGGCGCGGAAGAATTTTTCACTATGGTCGCCGTGGGCACGGCCGGAAAAATACTCGGCGCTGAACGGCATTCCCATCACCCCCTGCGACCAGTCGATCGCCTTGCCCCAGTCCTGGAACCAGTCGTAGAGCATCGTCCGTTCGGCGATCCGCCAGCTGCCTTCACGCTTCTCGAACCGATCCAGATAACGGCCGCCGATGCAGGTGTCTTGCTCCTGGCTGCCGTAATCCACCCGGTGATAGGAGATCACCTGCGTCTCCACCTTGGCGCTGTCGCCGTCGAGGACGATGAAGCTTTGGCCGATCATATGCTGGGTGTTGGTGATCGTGTCGGCGCCGGGGACGACCCAGGCAAGATAGTCGTCGAAGCCGCCCTTGAACACGCCATAGTCAGTAACGGAGTCGGGCCAATAGCTCGCTGTGATCAGCGCCGCGTCGCGGCGATCCTCGCCACGCGCCAGGCGAGCGATACAATCGCGGATCGCCTCGCGGTCAAGCAGGGAGCTCAGTTCCTGGTCGATGCCGGTCATCGCTCTGCTCTCCCGCGCTTTGGCTCATGCCCTGGTCACGGTGATAGCGCCGGGCGAAGAGGTGCCGCTTGACGGATTTAGACAAATACGGTTGGGCGGGCGCGGGCGTTTGGGAGCATCGGCGTGACGAGCGGAAAGAGCGGTCCGAACGAAGCCGGTGACACGTTCGACGTCGTGCACGCGCATGAGCTGGACTATTTCCCTGATGCGGTGCGTGCCCTTGGAGGGGATCCGGACACGCTGCTGAGACAGGTCGGGCTGGTCCCTGCCGATCTGGCGCGGGCAAGCTACCGATCTACTGTCGAACTGCTGGAGCATGCGGCTGCCAGCCTGGCCTGTCCAGACTTCGGCATGCGGCTCGCGACACTGCAAAAGGGCAGCGCGACCTTCGGTCCGCTGGGTCCGGTGATGCGCAACAGCCGGACCTTCGGGGACGCGCTCAGATATGTGGCCGACCACAGCTATGCGCACAGCCTTGCCGCCCGCATCTGGCTCAGGCGGTCCGCCGACCATGACGGAGTCTTCGTCGGCCACGACCTGTTGCTCGACCGGTTGCCCGATCGCAGCCAGGCGATGGAGATGGTGATGCTTCACGGCCATCTTGCCGCGCTTGAGATGACCGGCAATGTCGCGCGCGTGCGGCGGGTTCATTTCAGGCACCAGGCCGTTTCAAAGATCGGGGTTTATCGGCGCTATTTCGGCTGCGATGTGCATTTCGGGCAGGATGAGGACGGCGTGTTCTTTTCCCGGCGTGATCTTGTCAGCCCGATGGCCGCGCCCGATGCGGACGCCTATCGGGACGCTACCGCGCTGATAGAGGCGAAATTTACCCGTCACCGGCCGCCGCTGCACGCGCAGGCACGGGGGCTGATCATGCGCCTGCTGCGCGACGATTGTTCAAACGACCGGATCGCGGCGGAGCTTGGCCTGCATCCGCGCACCATGCACCGGCGGTTGAGGGCGGAAGGTACCAGCTTTCAGCAGGTCAAGGATGAGGTGCGGCGTGACGTCATGCTTTATTTTCTGGAGCGGACCGACCTCGACTTCGCGCAGATTTCGGAGCGCCTGGGGTTCGCCGAACAGTCGGTGATGACACGCAACTGCAACCGGTGGTTCTCCGCATCGCCCACCCGGGTTCGCCAACATTGTCGAAATCGGTCAAGTCGGAACGATTAACCCTGGCGCACCATGGGGGCATGACAGATCATGTCTATGTCGCCGACCCATCGCTTTCGATCGTCCGGGCGCCGCCGCTGGAGGATGAGCCAGGGCTCGGCGAACTGACGATATCGGGTTTCCTGCGTGATGTCGTTTCGCGCTTTTCCGGCCATGAGGCGCTGGTCGAGCATCGGCCCGGCGGCCCGATCCTTCGTTGGACCTATGCCGATCTCTGGGCTCAATCCCTGGCTGTCGCCCGGTCCCTGATCGCGTGCGGACTGGGCAAGGGCGACCGGGTCGGCGTGCTGATGACCAACCGCGCGGAATTTGTGGCGGCCGTCTTCGGCACGGCACTTGCTGGCGGGGTGGCCGCGCCGATCAGTACCTTTTCGACCGCAGCCGAGCTGGAACATCTGGTTGCCAGTTCCGCCTGCTCGGTGCTGCTGCTGGAGCAGCGGGTGCTGAAGAAGGATTACAGCGAAATGCTGTGCAGCCTCGATCCGGCAACCTTCGGTTCGGCCACGCATGGGCTGAGATCGCTTGTCTTCCCATTTCTCCGGCACATCGTCATGGTCGATGGCGAGACGTCCGAAGGTGGCATCGAAAGCTGGAACAGCTTCCTGGCACGCGGCGAGGCGATCGAAGAGGATCGCGTCCATGCACGATCGGCCGCCAATGCCCCGGCCGATCCGGGCATGCTGTTCTTTTCATCGGGTTCGACCAGCAAGCCCAAGGGCATATTGAGCGCTCACCGCGGGGTGGCGATCCAGATGTGGCGGATGCGGCGGCAGCAGGGGTTGGATGAGGGCGTACGCAGCTGGACCGCCAACGGCTTCTTTTGGTCTGGTAATTTCGCCATGATCGTGGGCGCGACACTTGCGGCCGGCGGGACCCTGGTATTGCAAAGGACCTTTCAGGCCGAAGAGGCGCTGACGCTGATGGAGGCGGAGCGGGTCACTTTCCTTTTCTGCTGGCCGCATCAATGGGCGCAATTGGAAAGCGCGGCCAACTGGGCCGATATCGACCTGTCGGCGCTGGTTCAGATCGACGTCGATTCACCGGTAGCCCGCCATCCGACGGTGACGACGCGGTGGGTCGAACCCCGCCACGCCTATGGCAATACCGAGACGTTCACCCTGATCGCCGGCTATCCGGCCGGGACCTCGCGCGAGGACGCGGGGGACAGCCATGGCCTGCCATTTCCCGGCAACCGCCTGAAGATCGTCCATCCCCTGACTGGTACGTCCGTTCCCGTTGGCACCCGCGGCGAGATCGCCGTCAAGGGACCGACGCTGATGCTGGGCTATGTCGGCATCCCGTTGGATCAGTCGGTCGACGAGCAGGGATATTTCCGCACCGGCGACGGCGGCTATGTCGATGGCGAGGGACGGCTTTTCTGGGAGGGGCGACTCAACGACATCATCAAGACCGGGGGTGCGAATGTATCCCCGGTCGAGATCGATAGCATCGTCCAGGATTGTCCCGGCGTGAAGCTCAGCCAGACGGTCGGGATACCGGACGACTTGCTCGGCGAGCGGGTGGTCACCTGCGTCGTCCGCCATGACGGCACGGAGATCGACGAGCAGGCGGTACGCGCGTTCGCCCGCGAGAGGCTGGCGAGCTACAAGGTCCCGCGCCACGTGCTGTTCTTTGCCGAGACCGAGCTTCAGATGACGGGATCGGCCAAGGTCAAGACCAGCGATCTGCGCGCCTTGGTCGCCGACCGCCTGAAGGCTGCGGGCTGAGACGTCGCGATCAATCCGCGAAGAAGTCGAGGACGAGCGGTGCCATCAGCGGCCAGCGTTCGAAGCGGCCACGCCGTGTCGGAATATCGTCGGGGAAGGTCGAGACGATGTTCCATTCCTGATCCGGCCACGGGGGTTCCGCCAGGGTCGCGTTGGGCAGCAGTTCATGCACCCATTCGCTCGTCCGCCGCGTATGGAACATATCGCTGAGGCCGCTGCGAAAGACCAGGACCGGCATGGTCAGCCTGGCAAAGTCCTCCGGCGTGATCCCCGGCATCGGCGTGTCGTCGCGATAGAGAAAGGCCTGCCCCCAGCGCTGCATCGTCTCGATAAAGGTGTCGCGGTCCTGGCGCAGCAATATGTCGCGCACGCGCGGGTTACGGCGGATCTGGTCGGCCCAGCTCGGCAGCGCCGCCACCGCCTTCATGCCACCGGCCGCGGCGGCATTGAGCTGATCGCCGCAATAGTACCAGGCAAGGCCGGCAAGGCCCACCGGCCCACCGCTCAGCCACCAGATCGCGACCCTTCGGACATTGTCGAGCATGCGCGCCGCCGCCATCAACGATACCCGCGACCCGGCAGACCCGCCGACCAGACATATGTCCCTCAGCCCGAGCGCATGGACTAGGCCGACCAGCGCCTCGGCGTTCATCACCGACTCGCTGGGTGCGGTAAAGCCGATGTCCGACGCCCCGCAACCCGGCCGATCCCACAGCAGAACCCGGTAGCCGGCATCGGCGAATTTTTGGCCCAGCTCCGGCACGCCCGCGGTATCGCGCGGATAGCGTCCGCCAGGCGTGATGGCGAGGGTGGGGCCATCCTCCGGCCCGAGCAGTTCATAATCGAGTTCTAGTCCGTCGACCGCGATCCGCGCCATTCAACTTCCCTCTGGGTCCTGACCCTGGACCTCTGATCCTAAACCATGGTGTTTTCCAGGATCGCTCCACCGATGCCGTCATTCTCGAACCGGCCGAGGCCGTAGTCGCCCCTGATCGTCGTGCGCTGCATGACCCGTTCTTCCTCGGGAGGGCTGCCGGAGACCGAGTGGAGCATCCGCCAATTGTCCCAGATCAGCATATCGCCCGGACGCCATCGATGATAATAGGCCGATGTGGCGCCAATGCGGTTGATCGTCTGGGCGATCTCCTCGGACAGCGCATCGCCTTCGTCGTCCTCGGCCCCGATGATGCCCTGGGCCATGTAGGGAGAGACGTGCAGTACCTTTTCGCCGCTATCGCGGGTCCAGACGGCAGGATGGATGGCGCGCGGCATCGCCATGGCCTGGGCGAAGAAAGCGGGCGGAATCTCCTTGGGCCGGATAATCTCCAGTCCTTGCGGTCGACCGAAGCGGTTGGCGGCATATTGGGTGTCCAGCCGATAGGCGATCTCGCGCCCGTCGATCCGGTCGCGCAGGGAAGGGGGGAATGCCCGATATAACTCGATCCCGTCGAGGAAGCCGGTGATGCCGCCCTGCGCGGTGATGACAGTCGCCCTCAGAACCCCCGCCCGGTTCAACTCGTCATTATAGCAATGGTCGAAATGCCAGGGCAGCCAATGCGCCCGTTCCAGCCCGTCATATCTCACCAGCCCGCCGCTGTTCGCCTTGATCCGTATTTCGATCACCCCGGGCATCGCGTCGCCGTCAACCTGGGTCACGCTGGCGACCGGATGGGGCTTCAGAGGCCCGAACACGAGGCTGAGCTTCAACTGCATAGCGTCGCTCGCCTCGACGTCCTCGAAGACGATCATGCCATGGGTTTCGAACTGCTGCCTGAGTGTCGCTCGAACGCCCTCCCGATCCAGGAGATCCCGAGTGATGTCCCGGATGCGCACGCCGAACGGCAAGTGTTCTTCAAGGGGGCGAATGTCCATTGGACCTTCATAGTCCTAATATGCGCGTAAAATCCACCCGGGCCCGAATTGCAAAAAATGTAATTGGCTATAATCAATGCCGCTGCCGTGAATGTTCGGCGAAGAATAATGAAGATGTGGGGGATTAGATGCGTACGACTCGCCGGGCTTTCCTTGCGACCACCGCCTGTGCCGCGACCATGCCGTCGATCGGCTGGACTCAGGCCAAGGACGGGCTGGCAGCCAATTTCGCAACGCCGCCCAACTCGGCGCGGCCGCGCGTCTGGTGGCATTGGATGAACGGCAACATCTCGCAGGACGGCATCGGCAAGGACCTTGCCTGGATGAAGCGTGTCGGCATCGGCGGAGTACAATGTTTCGACGCAGCGCGCGCAACGCCGCAGGTCGTCGCCAAGCGCCTGCCCTATATGACCCCGGAATGGCAGCAGGCCTTCCGCTTTGCCGTTCAGAACGCGCATAGTCTCAATCTCGAATTCGCCGTCGCTTCCTCTCCCGGCTGGTCGGAAACCGGTGGCCCCTGGGTCAAGCCCAAGGATGCGATGAAGAAGCTGGTTTGGAGTGAGACGATCGTCGCGGGTGGCGCACGTGTCGGCCAGCCGCTTGCGCAGCCGCCACGCACGACGGGCCTTTTTCAGGATGTCCGCACCCTGTGGGAAGGCGGCGAGACATCATCCGTGGAAACGGACGACTATTATGCAGACGTCGCGGTGCTCGCCTATCCTGTCGCGGCACAATCCGTTCTGGCGGCGCCCCAGGCCGTCACTGCAAGCGGCATGCCGATCGATGCCGCGCTACTCGATGCCAATCCGGCCACGGGCATTCCGCAGCCGCGTGCGCAGGGTACTGAGCCCGCCAATGTGCGATACAGCTATCAGGACCCGCAGACGGTGCGGTCGGCGACTATATTCGTCGAGAACCTGTCGCCCCTGACCGCTGCAAGCAGCCTCAATGCGCGGCTTGAAGCGAGCGACGATGGCTCCGCCTGGCGACAGATATCCCAGGCGCCGTTGAAGGGCGTGCCGTCGACACTCAGCTTTGCGCCCGTGACGGCCAGACATTTCCGGCTGCTGCTTCAGAGCGTGCAGCAGCCCATCGATCCGTCCTTCACCTCGATGGCGCCAGGCGTCGATCCCAGCGGTGTCGTTGGCGGGCTGACCGGCGGAGGGGCGAAGTCGACACGGCTGGTTCAGTTCCAGCTGTCGCCCGAGGCGAAGGTCAACGGCTTCGAGACCAAGGCCGGCTTCGCCATTGCCGAGGATTATTTCGTGCTGGACGGCGCCGTCGGCGGGGACGTTCCGGGCGTGCCGCTGGCCCAGGTCATCGACCTGACCGCCCGCATGACGCCCGACGGCCGCCTCGATTGGACGCCGCCGGCCGGACGATGGAAGATATTGCGTCTCGGCTGTTCGCTGACCGGGCGGAAAAATCACCCGGCCAGCGCCGAAGCGACCGGCCTGGAGGTGGACAAATATGATGCCGCCGCCGTCGGGGCCTACCTGAAAACCTATTTCGATACCTTCGCGAATGCGATCGGCACAACCAGCCTGAGTCGGGCCGGCCTGAACGCAATCGTCAACGACAGCACCGAGGTGGGGCCATCCAACTGGACGCCGCGAATGTTGGAGCTGTTTCAGCGCCAGCGCGGCTATGACCTCAAGAGCTGGCTGCCCGCGTTGACCGGAGAGATCATGGTGTCACGGGCGAAGAGCGATGCCTTCCTATACGATTTCCGACGCACCTTGGGTGAGCTTCACGCCAGCGAACATTATGGCACGGTGGCGCGCTTCGCGCACGAACGCGGCATCACCGTGTATGGCGAATCGTTGGAATCGGTCCGCGTCACCCTTGGCGACGATCTCGACATGCGCAGCTATGCCGACATTCCGATGGGCGCGCTCTGGACCTATTCGGCGCAGGCCGGGCCGCGGCCAGGGCTTCTCGCCGACCTCAGGGGGGCGGCGTCGATTGCGCATCTGACCGGCAAGTCGCTCGTCTCATCGGAGACGCTGACGTCCATCGGCCACCCCTGGGCGCATTCCCCCAGTGACCTTCAGCCGATGATCGACACCGCTTTCCTGCATGGCGTGACCCGCCCGAACATCCATACCTCAGCCCATCAGCCGACCGACCAGGCGCCGGGTCTCACGCTCGGCGTCTTCGGCCAGAATTTTACGCGCCATGAAAGCTGGGCTGAGATGGCGGGGCCATGGATCGATTATATCGCGCGCAATGGCTATCTGCTGCAGCAGGGCCGCAATGTCGCTGACGTTGCCTATTTCTATGGCGAGGATAAGCCTCTCGGAACGCAGGCGACACGGGCCTACTTCACCGATGTGCCGAAACGCTATGCCTATGACTTCGTCAGCGCGCAGGCGATCCTCAACCTGCTGACAGTCGACAAGGGCGATCTCGTCAGCCGTGGTGGTGCCCGCTATCGCCTGCTGTATCTTAGCGCCGCGACCGACCACATGACCCTGGCGCTGCTGCGCAAGCTGGCCGCGCTGGTGGAAGCGGGGGCGACGATCCTGGGCAACGCGCCGAAATTCGCGATCGGCTTGCAGAGCGACGAGGCGCAATTCGCGGCCCTGGTAGCACGCCTGTGGAAGGACGGCGCGGTGACCCAGGTCGGGCGGGGGCGAGTGATCGCCGGCAAGTCGATCGAGGATGCTCTCACCCAGATCGGCGTCGCGCCCGATGTCGAAACGCCGTCACGGCCGGACACGGTGGGCTTCGTTCATCGCAAACTGGCGCAGGGAGATCTGTATTTCGTCAGCAACCGGACCAACCAGGCGCAGAAGCTGGATGCCCACTTTCGGGTCTCGGGAATGGCGCCCGAATATTGGTTTGCCGACACCGGCACCAGCGAGCCGGCGTCCTATCGCCGGGAAGGGGCGTATACGATCGTGCCGCTCAACCTCCGGCCCAATCAGTCGCTGTTCGTGGTGTTCCGGAAGCCAGCCGCTGCTGCGTCCGGCCAGTTCGCGCGCCAGGCACCGCAACAGGTCGGGGAAGTCACCGGACCCTGGCGTGTGGCGTTCCAACCGGGTAGGGGAGCACCCGCCGGCGCAAGCTTCGACAAGCTGGCGTCGCTGTCGCAGAATGCAGACGCGGGGATCAAATATTTCTCCGGCATCGCCACCTACACGACGGAATTCGATCTGCCCGCCGCGCCTGCACGCGGTGCGCGCCTGATCCTGGATCTCGGCAAGATCGGCGACGTTGGGGACGTGCGGGTCAATGGACGTCCGGCCGGGGCAGCGTGGAAGGCACCCTATCAGGTCGATATCGCTCCGTTCGTCCGAGCGGGCCGCAACACGCTGGAGATCCGGGTGGCAAACCTCTGGGTCAATCGCCTCATCGGCGATGCGCAGCCCGGCGCGCAGAAGATAGGCGTGGCGGGAATCCCGACCTTTACCGCGCGCGCGCCGCTTCGTCCCGCTGGCCTGATCGGGCCGGTGACACTCTGGCGTTGATCGCCTTTGTTTAAATGCCTATCGGCGTCCTATTCATGAGAACGGACGCCGACAGTCGGTGAGCGAGAGGGATGCGGGATGATACACGGCAAGCATTTTCAGAACGCCTACATCACCCGTGACATAGACAAATGGGTCGAACGTTTCCGTACCCAGGCCGGCGTCGAGGATGCGCGCTCGTTCGAGGTATCGGTCGAGTTCAAGACGCCCGCTGGCGTCGGGACCAACAAGCTGGCGTTCATCTGGATCGACAATCTGCAATATGAGTTGATCGAGCCGGTGTCCGGCGCGGTCGACATCTATGCCGATGATCTGCCCGACGACGACAGCCTGAAATTTCACCACATCTGCATGCGGGTCGACGACTGGGATTCGTTCCGGGCGGAGGTCGACCGGCAGCCCTATAAAGTCGTCCTGGAAGGCGGCGGCGACCAACTGCGCTTCCTTTATCTCGATGCCCGCGACTTCCTCGGCCATTATCTCGAATATGTCTGGATGACTGACGAGCGATGGGCGCAGGTCGGCGGGCGCTGACTCTTAGATCCGGCGTAGCACGGGCACCGACACGGACCAGCGCGCGGTGCCATGGACGGCAGCCCTGATCTCCACTCTCCGCGTCGCCCCGGTCAATTCGAAGCGCCGGACAAGCAGGCGATCCTCGCGGAATTGGTCGGCGCCCAGCTCTTCTCTAGAGATGATCGTTTGCCCGATGTCAGCGGCGACATCGAGCGCGATATGCCCGCCATCATTGGGCAAGGCACAGCGGATGACGGTCGAATATTCGTAGATACCCTCGGCCAGATCGACATAGGGTCCGAACATCAGCATGCCATCGCCCGCCAACGCCTGACGAAAGGCAGGGCGGCCATGAATGCGTGTCGGCTCCCCGACGATGGTCGCATAAGGCCCAGTGATGATCTCGTCGCCGACGTGCAGTTCGTTGAGGCCCATGGCGGCGGCCTTCGTTCTGATCCCGTCCAACCGTTCCTCGTCACGCGCGGCGATTCCGATTTCGCTGCCGGTATAGCCCCCTGAAAAGAACAGCAGCGTAAAGCCGCTACGCGCGAAACATGCGCGGATGAAATCCGCCGACCAGCCGGACTCGAACCAGCCGAAGCGCCGCGCGACATAGAGGGATTCGAGGTCGAGGCGCAGGCCCCAATTGCGCCACCAGATTGTCTGTATTGGTTCGCCGGTGAAGGCGATGATGCCATCTGGTTCCAGCTTGCCGGCCAGATCGGCGATAAGCTGCCAGGGTCGAAGGCAATGATGCAGGGACTGGTAAAAGAAAGCGGCCCGATACGGCCCATCCTCGATCGCCGTAGCCTGATCGAAGTTCGTGATCGAGCACTCGACGGAAAATCGCCGCTCAGCAGCGCGATGGTTGGCAAGCGCGGCAAAGAGCGGGTCGATGTCGACTGCCCGTACCTGGCAGCCGGCCTAGGCAAAGACTTCGGAGCTGAGGCCCGCACCAGCACCGAAATCCAATATGCGGGGATGATGGCCAAGCGATGCCAGTGCGAGCACCGCGGAGAGCGCGCATATGATCCGCGGTATGGCTTGGCTCGGAATTGCCGGTCGGATTGGCGCTGTGGGCCAGTTCCTCCACCGCGAAAGGATGGAGCTCCCCCAAGGCCTGATCGAGGTCCCGTCCCGCCACCTCGCGATAGAGGGCCAGTTGGCAATCGAAATAGGTTTGGGAGAAAGGGTCGAGAGATTGATCGACGACTGTGTCGTGGACCAGTTCCATGGGCACGAAGCGCTCCTGAATTTCGGGACGATCGAAGCTGGCGTTGGCGGCGCTGACGAGCGCGACGAATTGGTCCAGTTCGCGACTGTGGGTCGGCATCATCACTCCGCGCGCTGGACAGGTCGTTATACGGCCAGCGATCCCACATCCTATCGGACGAGTCGAGACTAAGGGACGTGGCCCTGGCTATCTCCGCGGGGCAGCGGCACGGCATCCTCGCGGCGTTCCGGGCGGACATAGACAGAAGAAATCTGAGGGAATTCGGCCCGCAATCGCTCCTCTATCTCCTCGATAAGCCGTTCTCCATCTCCCATGCGGATATTGTCGTCGAAATCGGCACTGATCGCGACGAACACCGATTCCGGGCCGCTGTGTACGGTTCGGACATGGTTGACCGCGGTTATGCCCGGGCTAAGGCCGACCATTTCCCGAACCCGTTCCACCATCGCAGGGTTGGCCCGCTCGCCGATGAGCAATCCCTTGGCTTCGCGAGCAAGCAATGTCGCCACGGCCGCGAGTAGGACTCCGATCAGGATCGATGCCGCACCATCGATCCTAGGGTCGTTGAAGGCGTGGCTGGCCCAAACGCCGAGCGCGGCAAAGACGAGGCCTGCCAATGCGGCCGAATCCTCGAACAGGACGATGAATGTCGCCGGATCCTTCGAATCCCTGACTGCGGCCCACCAACCCGTGTTGCCCTTGGTGCTGGCGAAGTCGCGCATCGCGACTGTCCAGGACGTGCCCTCCAGCGCCGCAGCAATCACCAGTACCACATAGTTGATGGTGGGATCATGCAGCGGCTCTGGTGTCCTGATGTGCAGCCACCCTTCGTAGATCGAAATTCCGGCGCCCAGGGAAAAGATCAGGATGGCGACCACAAAGGCCCAGAAATACAGTTCCCGGCCATAGCCGAAGGGGTGTTCCTGGTCGGGGCGCCGTTTTGCCCGGCTCTGGCCGTAGAGCAAGAGAATCTGGTTGCCGCTGTCGACCAGCGAATGAAATCCCTCCGACAGCATGGACGACGAACCGGTGATGCCCGCCGCGGCGAATTTCGCGATGGCAATGCCGATATTCGCGAACAGCGCCGCGTAGAGCACAATATTCGTCCGGATGGTGCGCAGGTCCATCGGCGCGCCCTATGACGCGTCGTGCGTACGCGCACAGGCTGTGCCGAGCCTTGGCGGAATCGAAAAGCGCTTCACAATCGACGTCATCATGCCTCAACAAGGCACCGCGACGATCGATCCGGTGAAGCCCTTCCGCCTATGCCGCGAGGCTGTGCACCTCCGCCGGGGCCGATGCGCCTTGGTCGATCACCCAGCGCACGCTTCGCCGCATCGGCTCGATGCCATCATGCGGCACCCCCGCTGGCAGATTGTGAATGCTGCGGAACACCCGCATCGGATCACCGCCACCGAGCGGGACCAGGCGCTGGACACCGGCAAGAGACAATGGGTCGCGCAGCCGCTCGCGGATAGATTCGGGGTAGATGCCTACCGTCTGGGTCGTGTCGTCGCACCATTTGACGACGTCGAGCAGGTTGGCGACCGGCACCAGGTTGACGATCCGGTTGTTGAGCTGGTCGTAAAAATCGACCCGGTCGGCGAACCGCGACACGACTACGCCGCCGTGGATGGTGTCGCCCTCAACATGGTAGAATTCTTCTTCCAGCGAGATGGCGTCCAGTTCCGCGTCCAGAGCCGCGTTCGCGCTGGCGGCGGGGGTCGAGATCAGATCGGGCAGGTCGCGATAGGCCGCAACGATCCTGCTGCCCAGTGCGATGACCTTTTCCAGGGACTCGTCGTCCGTGCCGCTCTCGACATAGACCAGCCGCGTGTTGGCGCAGGCGCTCTGGTTGTAGAAACCCGACAGCGTGGCGAGACCGACGGCCGCTTCCTGCATCGCCGCCTCGTCTTCAAGCGCTTCCTTGCCGATGATCGACATCGAGAATTTGGGGTTAAGCGCGGTCAGGTCGATGCCTGGCGTCAGGAACTTCTGGATGTGCCTGACCGAACTCATCCCGCCCCAGGCAGTGATCTTGTCGATGCGGGTCGTCCGGACGACTTGCGAATCCATATATTCATCGCCGCCTTTCCAATAGGCGACCGCAACATGTTTCGTGACCGGATGGGCCGGATCGAGGTCGATCAGCGTCCGCGCGATCGCATTGGCGGTCAGCGGGTCGTTCGATGGCGATTTGATCAGGCAATCGGACTTGGCCAGTGCCGCCCGGACGATGGTCAGCGCCGCGACGACGGGAACATTGCCGGCGGTAATGTGCAGCTGGCGCGTGCCCATCGCGCGGACGCGCACGTTGGAATGCGGAGCATCGCTGGCTACCCAGCCATCGAGATATTCGATGCCGATCGTCTCGGCGAGGGCGGTCATCATGCCGCCATCGAACATATAGGGAAGCTCGTCATAGACGCCGCGCAGAACCGGTTCGGGCAGGCCGCCCGCCTCCAGGGCAAGTGCGAACGACCCCTGCAGATACACATTGTCATCTAGCCGCAGCTTCTTGCCGACCTCGACCAGGAAGGCGATGATGTCCCTGACCGGCAGATCCTTGAGATCGCTGAGGAGGACGGGATTGCCCAGCACCATATCCTGGATATGCTTGTGCGGATCGGGCGCTCTGAACACCGCGCCGCCGCGCCCCTTGAACTCGATCGCGTCCTCGCCGGGCATGATCACCCGCCCGCGGGCGATGATCGGTATCTCATAGCTTTTCGTCATGGCTCATTCTCCCGAGACGAAGCTGATCAGGTCGTCATAGGCCTTCTGGGTGCCGGCGCAGGTGATCTTGTCGTCGCCGCCCTCCATTTCCGAGAAGCGGGTGATGACCGGGCCGACAGTCGGCCCCTTCCAGCCGCATGGGCACGATTCTTCCCAATCGATCGTGATCTGATCGCCGGAGATGAAGCCACCCCAATAGGTCTGGGCGAGCAGGTCGAAGAAGCCGTAGCGCCCGGTCTGCGATCCTTGGCGCGGTAGCAGTTTCATTTCCCGGTCGAACAGCATCGGGATGGTATTGGGCATGATGTGGTAGTTGCCGGCCGTGCAGCGCCCGGTCATGCCCATCACCTCGGACATGCCGAACAGCATGCCAAGCCGAGGAATCCCGAAGTAGTCCTTGACGAAGCTCTCCCAATCCTCCGGCGCGTCCTTGAAACCCTTCATGCCGCCGCCGGTCATGATCAGCGAATTTGGTGCGAACTCCGGCTTCAGGCCCTTGGCGATGCCGCTGCGCGCGGTTCGGATCAGGTCGGCGAATGTGCCGCCGACCTTGACGCGCTTGCCGCGGAATTCTTCGAACAGCTTGAAGAACCAGGCCTCGATGTCCTGCTCGCGGCGGCGGCCTTGCGCGATCAATTGCTGGCGAGCGCGCAGGACGGCGGGGTTGATGCCGAGCTGCTCGAGCTCACCGCGATCCTCCGCGGCCTGCATCCGCGCGGCAAGCGAAAGCAGGTCGGATGACAAATGGGTCTGGTAGAGCGTGTGATAGTGCTCGGGCCCGCCGGCCGCCGGGACGTCGAACAACGACGTCATCTTCATCAACATCTGGTGTCCGCCACGGTACATGGGCGAGAAAGTGTCGATGTGATCGGTTTCCGGATCGATCCCGGTGGTAGAGCGGTTGGCCTCCCAATAGGACTTGCGCCAGGCAGGGAATTCGGTCTGGGAGCGGGGAATGAAGCTGAGCTTGCCGGTCGTGCCCGAAGAGTGTCCGACCAGCATGCCGAACTCGTCGAGCCGTGTCAGCCAGTCGTCGAGCAATTCCAAGCCCGATAGGTCGAGTGTGGAAAGATCGTGCGTGGTCAGTCGGTCGAGCCACGCAGTAAGCTTCGGGAAGTCGCGGTTCTCGATCAGGCTGAGCGGATAAGCCTTATAGATACGATGGTCGTAAAGCAGGGGCAGCACGTCTTCGACCGTGTCGACCGTGGTTACGCCTTCCTTCTTCGCCAGCCGTTGCAGCGAGGCGACAGAGTCCTTCAGTTGGCCAAAGCGCAGCTTCATCGCGGCGAGCTGGGCGCCCTCATAGTCCCGCCAGCTGAGGGTGTAGAGCTTTTCAAAGCCGTGATCGAGCCAGCTTTCCGGGGATTCGGGAGGAAGGTGGATGTGTCCGTCCTGCACTGCCGCCGTCGCCATAACCCACTCTCCCGATGCGCACCTCACATTGCCGTGCTGATCACCTTACTAGCAAATGACAAAGCGAAGGGTCAAGCCGCATCGAGCCGATGATTGACAGCGCCAAACGCGGAAAAAAGGGCAAGCAATTCGCTGCTGATCAGGTTATCAGCGCGTCAACCACTCCGACAAATCGATCGGCGTGAGCGAGGGGGGAGGGGCGATGGATGGAGTGACGCGCCGCAGTCTGGCGGAACTGATGGATGGTTGGCGACTCGTTGTCGCCTGCTTCTGCGGCTTTGCTTTCTTCTCGCTGATGACAGCCGCGACCGGCGTCTTCATGGAACCGCTTGGCCGTGAATTCGGCTGGAACCGAACGTTGCTGTCGGCCGGCGTCGCCATCGCGTCGGTAGCAACAGCGCTGTTGTCACCCTTCTTCGGGCTGTTGATCGATCGCTATGGGTCGCGGCGCGTGGCCATGCCGGGGCTGGTCCTGACCGGCATCGCAATCTGCCTGTTCGCCCTGGCCAATGGGTCGCCCAGCCAGTGGATCCTGCTTTGGATCGTCTATGCGATCATTTCCATTTCCGTGAAGACCACGGTTTGGACCGCCGCGATCAGCCGTGCCTTCGTATCGGCCCGGGGACTGGCCCTTGGCCTCACCCTTGCGGGAACGGCGGCGGCACAGATAGCCGTTCCGCCACTCGCGACCTACCTGATCGAGGGGCATGGCTGGCGCTTTGCCTTCGTTGTTCTCGGGGCCGGTTGGGGGGCGATCACTTTCCTGCTGTGCCTGTTCTTTCTCCATGATCGCCAACACCCAGAACAGACTGTCGCCGTGGACAGCCGCCAAGGACCGGCGGACCTGCCGGGGCTGACGATCGCCGAGGCGGCCCGAAGCCGGGCGATCTGGAGCATCAATATCGCCGCGTTGATCATGATGACCCTGACCGTCGGTTTTCTGGTCCATCAGGTCCCGGTCATGAGAGGTGCGGGCATGACAGCGGAGCAGGCCGCCTGGCTGGCCGCGATCGGGGGCGCCGCCGCCCTGTTGGGCAAATTGGGCACGGGCGCGCTGCTCGACTATTTCAATGCCAATCGCGTCTGCGGCATTCTGCTGGCGCTGACTGCCTTCGGCTTCGCCTTCCTGATCGATGGCATTCGCACCACGCCGTTAATGATCCTGGCGATCGCCATCAACGGCTACGGTTCGGGATGTATGCTCCAGGCGGCGAGCTATCTGACGGCCAGCCATGCCGGGCTACGGAATTTCGGCGCGATCTTTGGCGTGTTGACCAGCGTCACCGCTTTGGGGGCGGGGATAGGCCCCCTTTTCGCCGGCCGGATCTACGACCTGACCGGATCCTACGACATCTTTCTCATCGGCGGCACTATCGGCTCTCTGCTGTGCGGCCTGCTGATCCTCACCCTGCCGCGGCCTGTGGAGTTCAAATAATGCCGACACCGAACGGAAAGCTGCGCGTCATCCACTGGGGGACCGGCGTGTCCGGCGTGCGGGCCTTGCGGGCAGTGCTTGATCATCCGGCGATGGAACTGGTCGGTCTTTGGGTTCATTCGCCGGCCAAGCTTGGCCGTGACGCTGGCGACATTGCCGGGCGTGGCGCGGTTGGAATCAAGGCGACGTCGAGCATCGACGACCTTCTTGCGCTCGATGCCGACTGTGTCTTGTACATGCCGCAAGGATGCGACATCGACGAAATCTGCGCGATCCTGAGGTCGGGCAAGAATGTCGTCACGTCGCGTTTCGAGTTCAACTATCCCCCGGCGATCGACCCCGATATCCGGCAAAGGATCGAGCATGCCTGCGCCCAGGGTGAAGCGACATTGTATGGGACTGGCAGCAGCCCCGGCTTTGTCACCGAGGCGCTGCCCCTGGTGCTGCTGTCGATTCAGCGTCGGCTCGATTGCCTGACCATCGACGAATATGCGGACATGCGGGAATATGGTTCTCCCGAAACGCTTTTCGACCTGCTCGGCTATGGCCAGCCGCCCGAAGCGTTCGACGAACGCCGCATGGCGGGGGTGAAGGTCGGCTTCGCCAATTCGCTGAACCTGGTCGCCGACGCGGTCGGCCTGCCGCTCGAGCAGGTCAAGGTGTTCGGCGAGGTCGCGACCGCGTCGGATCCGGTGCCGGTTCTCGGCCGCGTGATTGCGCCCGGGACGATCGCGGCGATCCGGACGACGATCGCCGGCTATCGGGATGGGCAGTTGCTCATGCAGTTCCGCGCCAACTGGTATTGCACAAAGGACGTTCAGGCAGACTGGGATCTGCGCGATATCGGCTGGCGCATCCAAGTCGATGGTGATGCGCCGCTGGATATCAGCATCGCCAACCCCGTCCCGCGCGAACGGCTGTCGGACGTCACGCCGAACAAGACCCCGTTCCGGGTGGTCAATGCCGTGCCCGCAGTGTGCCGCGCCCCCGCGGGAATCGCAACAACGCTCAGCTTGTCGTATATCGTCCCTATGCTTGGGCGTTAGGGCTTCGCACCCGTCGGCATGTTTGCCAACAGCCACTCGATCGCGGACCTGGCATCATCATGCCCCTCGTCGACGCCCATCATTTCTTCCCTGATCATTACCAGGCGTATGCTGTAGATGATCAGTGCCGCGGCTGACGGCGTGATCGAGCCGGGCTTGATACCGTTGCGACCCCACTCCAGCGCGATCGCCTCCGCCTGAAGCTTGCGCCATTCGGTCAAGAACGCGGCCATCTCCTCGCGGAAGGTGGCATTGTGGTTGCATAGGGTCATGAATTCGAAATTGAACTTGGCGTCGATCGCGGAATTGAGCTCGCGCCAGATGTCCGCCAGCACGTCCGGCACTGGTTGTGCGCGGGCCTGCTCCAGTGCGGCGTGCGCGTTATCCAGCGCCAGTCGCGCCTGACGCTCGAACGTCGCCAGAAGCACCTCGTCCATATTCTTGAAATAATAATAGACGAGTTGCTGGGTGACCCCGGCTTCCTCGGCGATCCGCCGAGAGGTGGCAGCCGCGGCGCCATCCTCGCGGATGATGCGGATGGCGACGTTGAGCAGTGCTTCGCGCGTCTCCGACTGCGGGCGCCCCATTCTCTTCGCTAATGCCATGCGTCATCCCTGTTCTGGCGGACAGGGTGGGATTCGAACCCACGGTGGGCTTCCACCCACGGCGGTTTTCAAGACCGCTGCCTTAAACCACTCGGCCACCTGTCCAGCGCATGCGGCTTTAGCCTGTCCGGCACAAAACCCAAGACCGAAATGATATGGCGCTTTTCAACGCTGGACATCGACGCTGTCATAGACGACGACCTTGCGCCACAGCGGCTCACATTCGGCGACGAAAGCCCGGTGCGCCGGATGGTTTTGATAGGTGAGTTGATCCTCCCTGTCGGCGAACAGCATCAGTTCCGACACCGAAAAGGAGTGATCGACGACTGCGCGTTCCTCGGTCTCGGCTGGTATGCCGATATGAAGCTCGCGGATCACCTCGATCGTACGCAGTTTTTCCAGCCCAGCGATCAACGAGTCTCGGTCAGTGGTCGAGGCCGGATTCTTCAGCCAGAAAAATACCTGATGTCGCAGCATTTCGTTCGTCCGCAGCAATGTCTCGTTATCGCTTGTTCTAGTCGGTTTTCGGGCAGCGGTGCCAGCCCAGCCGCCATTTCACCTGGGCCCATGAAAATATCATATGGAGGGCGCGCTTACCGGTTCACCTGTGCCGCCGCCTGTGTCACAAAAGGGCATGCGCTCGCTTCGTCTGTTCGCCGCCGTCTTTGCTCTGGGCCTGACTCCTGTTGGTCTGGGCGGCGCGCTGGCACCGGACATGGCTATCGCGCAGTCCGATGCCGGCTTTCAATCCTATCTGATCGCGCTTCGGCCAAAGGCACGGGCGATGGGCATAAGCGATGCGACGCTGGACGCTGTCATGCCCGGACTGACGGTCAATCCGCGCGTGGTGCAACTCGATCGGGGGGAGGCGCCCACACCCGTGAATGCCCCGATCCCGGATTTCGAGCCATATCGTCGTCAACATCTCGGCGCGGCGCTGATCGCGCAGGGGCGATTGGCCTATCAGGCCAACCGCGCCCGGCTGACCGCGATCGAGGCGGAGACCGGGGTACCGGAATCGGTGATGATCGCGATTTTCGGCCATGAAACCAGCTACGGAAAGGTCACCGGCGATTTCGACCTGGCCCGCAGCCTGGCAACCCTGGCCTATGAAGGGCGGCGGCGCGATCTGTTCGAGCCGGAGTTCCTGGCGGTGCTCAAGCTGATCGACAGCGGCATTCCGCGCAGCCGCTTGGTCGGAAGCTACGCCGGCGCAACCGGCTACCCCCAGTTCCTGCCCAGTGTCTATCTGCGCCTGGCCCGCGATGCCGATGGCGACGGAAGGGCGGACATCTGGAGCAGCCAGGCCGACGCGTTGGCGTCGATCGCCAATTACTTCGTCCAGTCGGGCTGGCGCAAGGGTGAGCCCTGGGGCGTCGCGGTCAACGTCCCTGCGGGTTTCGACCGCGCGGCCGTCGCGCCGCGGACCGTCGCGGCGCGCTGCCCCCGGGTCTTCGCGCGGCACAGCCGCTGGCTGAGCATGGCGGAATGGCGGGCCCGGGGGATCAGCCCACAGGACGCCGGGCTGGACGACAGGGTGATGGCGACGCTGTTGGAGCCGGACGGCCCGGGCAAGACCGCCTATCTGCTGACCAGCAATTACCGGGTTATCCTCGATTACAATTGCTCGAATTTCTATGCGCTGTCCGTGGGGTTGCTGGCCGATGCCGTTCGCCAATAAAGTGGGAATATTGTTGGCCGTCGGCCTGGTCGCCGGCTGCGGCGGCGGGCCAAGTGGGCCGGAAGGGGCGTCGGCGCCACACGCAATGCGTCCGTCGACTCCGGTCAGTGACACGCCGGTCAGGATCGGACCTGCCTATACCGTCGGGGGCGTGACCTATACGCCGGAGGACGTCGCCGACTATGACGCGGTCGGTTACGCCAGCTGGTATGGCGGCGACTTGGAAGGCCG
>JADMIO011089342.1_pt1 | contig 42559 bp, 65 predicted proteins | sample 8958161 | NCBI WGS metagenome assembly JADMIO01 (sample SAMN16585339, study PRJNA669376) | soil metagenome | isolation source: Crop rotation soil | place: USA: Cullars Rotation, Alabama | collected 2011 | reverse complement strand
TCTGCAGAAAACGCAGCTGCAGGAGCAGGCGGAAAGCCAGCGGACGGCCGCCAGCAATCAAGTGGAAATGGCGAAAGCCGAACTGCAGGCGACGACCACGCTCGGCGTCGCCCAGGCCAAGGTGGATGCCGAGAATTTCCGCTCGTATATCGATGCGCTCGAGACCAAAGTCTCCCAGGCGCTCGATCTCCACATGCAGAAGGTCTCCGAGGCGTTGACGCGGACCCATGAACATGTGCAGAACACGCTGGATCGGCAGCATGAACTGCAGATGGCCCGGATGCAGCACCAGCACGCGTTAGAGCAGGGCGCACAGGGACATCAGCAGGCGTTAGAGCAGGGTGTGCAGCAGGCGGCGCTCGCGCCGGAACCGAAGGAAGCGGACGCGTGAGCGTCGATCAGATCTTTGAGCGGCGCTTGGCACACGCGCAGCTGCTACTCGGTTCGGACCTGTCGCGTCGGCAGACCAAGAAGAAAAAGAAGCGTGGTCACCATCGTGAGCTGGGGCAGCGGCAATGTCTCTGCGGGCACATGTTCACGTATACGACCAGAGACCCCGATCAACGCTCCTGCCGTCGTGGGTGCATCGGTTGGTATCAGGCGGTGTCAGACGGGCAGAGACGACGGCATGCGGAATGGCGGCGCGAGCTCTGGCAACGGCGCGTAGCGGACGCCCTAAAGGGCGGGAGAGTTACCGTCGGCGCGCTCGTGGATATGTGTGCTGAGGTGTATCGCGTGGGTTGGAATGCGGGTTATCGAACCCGGCGCAAAGAGGCAGGGCGATTGATGGCCGGGGTCGGCGCATGAGTCTGTGGGACATCCTTCAGCAGATCACCGCATTCCGCGATGTCCATGCTGGATTGTGGCCGTCTCGTGCCTATCTGTCACGCGACACGATTCGACAAAGCCGGATGCCAGTAGGGCCCACCTATGTGGTTGCCGAGACTGGACATATCGGCTCTCACACCTTTGGTGTCGCGGATTGGTTTACCGATCCATCTGTGCCCTTGAACGAACTGCGACTGGAATCATGAGCCATCAGGATCGCCGCGAACCGTTACCACCGGACTACCAGTTCCCGACGCCGGATCCCCGCGCCTGTCCGCGGTGTGCTGGACCTTCCCTCAGTGGCGGACTCTGTCTGTCCTGTGTGCGGGAACCCGAAGAACCGACCGCCGAAACGCCGTGGGCGGTCTGAGAAAATGCTTGTGCTGGCACACCTGATCTGTATACTAGGTATCCACATTGGCTGAGGCTGCCACCCTCGCGACAGAGACGCCAGCCGCTCCCCCGATTGACGCGGATCAGCCGGTCTCCATCGATATTGGCGACCACACGCTGACGGGCGTCGGGGAAACCGAAGAGTCCCTCCGCGAAGGGCTCGACCTTCCGCCCCAACAGCCCGAGAAACCCAAGCGCGGGCAGAAACGCTTTGATCAGCTCGCCTACGAACGCGAAGAGGCGAAGCGCGAAGCCGACGCGGCCCGCAAAGAAGCCGCTGAGCTCAAAGCCCAGCTTGAGGCGCTCCGCAAGCCTGCACAGACGCCGAGTGCCCCGCCGGCGCCCACGGCGCAGCCGGTTCAGGAGCCTGCAAGGCCCGTCGCCGCCCCCGAAAAATTCACGTTCCCGACCTTTGAGCAGTGGAGTGCCGCGAACCCGCAAGCGGCTGCCGCCTCGGACGCCTGGGAACAGTGGAGCGACGCCAAGAGCGACGCCCGGACCGACTGGAAGCTGAAAAGCGGCCAATACGTCTCACAAGCCGAAATCGACGCCCGCATCCGACAGAGCATCGAAGCGGATCGGGCCTCTCGCACCTTTGTGGAGCAGGTTCACGCCTCCCGTGAATCCGCCCGCAAAGTCCATCCGGACTTCGATGCCGTCCTGACGAGTGTGAACGACATTCAGTTTCCCGCAGACACGCTGCGGCTGATTGCCGAGATCCCGAACTCAGGACTCCTGCAATATCGACTCGCCAAAAATCGCCCTCTCGCCGAGAAGATCGCAGGCATGCGGGATCTCGGTCGCGTGGGGTTTGAACTGGCGCAGTTGATGGCGGACCCGGCTGTCGCATCCTCGGCCTCGACAGCGGATCCGGTGGTCCATGTGCCTCCACCCCCGATGCAGCCGGTCGGGTCTGGGAGCAAAACCACGGTGCTGACCGCCGTCGATCTGGCCGAACGCGGGGGAGAAGATTACGACTCCTCCGGCTTCCGCGAACAACTCCGGAAAGAACGCGGCCGACGATAGCGCCACGCACCGGCGGGTGACGCCGGTATGGCGAATACGTTCCTTACCAACAAGGTCATCACGTATAACGCGCTCGATGTGTTGGAAAACACATATGACGTGATGGCGAACATCAACACCAAGTATTCCGATCAGTTCAAGTTCGGCGGCGCGGTCCTCGGCCAGACGCTCAGCATCCGCAAGCCGCCCCGGTTCCTCGGCCGCCTCGGCCAGGCCGTGAACATCGAAGGCATCACGGAGACCTACGTCCCGCTGACCCTCTCGTATCAGCGCGGCGTCGATACCAACGTCTCGTCGCAGGATCTGACGCTCAACATCAACGACTACCGTGAACAGTTCCTGGAACCCCAGGTGGTCCGCATCTCGAACCTGATCGATCAGGACTGCGCCAACCTCGCCCAGGGTCTGGACAACTTCGTTGGCACCCCGGGCACGACGCCGACCACGCTCAGCACGTATCTGAATGCGAAAACCAAGCTGGACTCCCTCGCGTGTCCCGCGGATCGCAAGCGCTACGTGATGAACAACCCCGATGCCGACGCGTCGATCATGGACAACCTGAAAGGGCTGTTCAACGCGACGCGCGAGATTGCCGATCAGTATGAGACCGGCAGCATGATCGAGCAGCGGGTCATCGGCGCCAACTGGTGCATGGACCAGAACATGTATGTCCACACCGTGGGCACGCTGGCCGGCACACCGACCGTCACGACCTCGCCGGCGAGTGGCGCGACCTCCATCGTCACCGGCTCGTGGGGCTCGGGCGCGACCACGCTCAACGCGGGCGATGTCGTCTCGTTCATCTCGACCACGACCCCGGTCAACTCGGTCAACCCGCAGTCGTTCCAGAGCACGGGCAAGCCGGCGCAGCGCGTCGTGGCCGCGACGATCAGCGATACGACCGGGAGCATCACGATTCCGCTCCTGACCCCGCTGATTGGGCCGGGCTCGAACCTGCAGAACGTCACCAATCTGCCGGCCTCGAGCACGCCCGTCTACGTGTTCGACACGGCGCCCGCGTCGTTCTCCTCAATCAGTGGCAAGCAGTCGCCGCAGAACCTGTTTGTGCATCGCGACTTCGGCACGATCGCGATGGTCGATATGCCGCTGCCGGGTGGGACGGATAAGGCGTATCGCGCGGCGTCGCGCAAGTCGGGCAAGAGCATCCGGGTGATTCGCGACTACGTCGCCACCACGGATCAGTGGATCCAGCGGCTGGACGTGCTCTACGGAGTCGCAGTGCTCCGTCAGGAACTCGCCTGCCGGGTGGGAGGCTAACCGTCATGGCACTCACGAATACCTCACTCAACGGCGCGATCACGGCGAGCGCGACCAACGTCACCCTGACCGCGTTCACCAATCCCTCGACTGGGGCGATTGGCCCGCAGACCGTGATCGTGGTGGACGGGGAAGCGATGCTGGTCACCGATGCGACCTTCAGCCCGACGCTGCAGGTCGTCCGCGGATATCAGCATCCGACCACGGGCCTTGGCACGCTGGCGATCGCGCACAACACGCTGGCGCCGATCACCTACGGTCTGACCACGGACTACACGCAGGCCATCGGCACCGACCTGGCGGCGAGCCAGTATTCGATCGGGGTCAACGACAGCAACGTCACGTTGCCGGCGGTGGATTCGACCATCTACCTGACCAAGGCGGGCGTGCTCGCGATCACCATCAACGGCCCGAACAAGGATCAGACGAACACGATCCGGTTCGTCGCCCTGACGGCCAACGCGCACACGATCACGTATACGGCGGGCTTCTACGGCAACACCACATCCTCGGATGTGGCGACGTTCCCCGGCACGGTGGGCGCGGTCTTCACGATCGTCGCGCGCAACGGGCTGTGGAATGCCGTGGCGACGGCCGACGATGGCGTCCTGATCGGGTGAAACCCATGAAGCTGGGGGCTCCGGCCCCCGCTTCTCTTTCTTGACTGAGGAGTCTTCATGGCGGTCACCACGATTACGCGCGTCGGAGCCTTCGATAACCAGCTCGCGACGCAGATTAACGACAACTTCACCGCGGTCGGCTCGGGCGGCTCGTTCGCCAGTCCGACGATCAGCGGCACGGTCGCCGGAGGCGCGAGTTACACCGCGCCCACGCTGACCAGTCCGACCATCACCGGCACCACGACGATCGGGACCGGGGCGACGCTGACCAGTCCGACGCTGGTGACGCCGGCACTCGGCACCCCCGCGAGCGGGACGCTGACCAACTGCACCGGCTTGCCCATTGCGGGCATTACGGGGCTCGGGACGGGCATTGCGACGGGGCTGGCGGCCAACGGGGTGACCGCGGGACCGTTCACCACGGTGAGTTCGATTCGCGCCGTGGGCGGCATCGTGACGGTGTTGACCGGATCGTAGTGCCGGGACGGACGCTTGACGCGCTCGTGCAAGAAAAGCTGGGGATCACCGAGATGGTGATCCTCCGCTTGCAGTGGCAGATCGAAGACCTCCAATCGCAGAACGCAGACCTGCAGGCCCAGATTGCGACGCTCCAGGCGCCGCCTGTGACTGACGGGCCGAAGGACCAGACACCATGAATGCTCAGGCGCTGCAGAAGATTTTTCAGGACAGGTTCGGGCTCACGCTGAGCCCTGCGGAACTGGCTGAACTGACCACGAGCACCGATAGCTCGGGGCGCTCGCCGTTCCGTCCGCGGCAGCTGACGGACCTCCGCCTCGTGCCGCGTGCCGATGATCCGCGGCCGACGTTTTACGCCACGGCGGAAGTCCCGCGCGACTGGAACACGACCGAACAGCACGAATACCCGAAGTTGATGTGGTCCCCCGCGGGGGTGGAAGTCCGCATCGACGCCGGGAAGGACGCGAAGGCGCAGGAACAGGCCCTGGAGAAGAAAGGCTACCTGCACACCCCGCCGATGGATCAGTCGCCCCTCGATGCGGTGGAACGCGAGATGGCGCAGCTGTCCGACGAGGATCGCGCGTTCGTGCTCGAGATGCAGCGCAAGGCGCGCATGACCCGCCTGCAGGAGCGGATCGCGGATCTGAGTGACGAGGATCTGGCGCAGATCGCCGGGCCGAAAGCGAAGAAAGCGAAGACCGCCTAAATGGCGAGCGTGCTGGATATCTGCACGGCGGCGGCGCAGGAAATCGGCGCGATCGGCCAGGGCGAAGTCCTGTCCTCGGCTGATGCCGCCGTGTGTCTCCAGCGCCTGCAGTATCAACTGGACGCCTGGCAGGCGGACGCCCTGACCCTGGCCGTGAATGCCCAGTTGACCTACACGATTCCTGGCAGCACGAACACGTTTGCGATCGGGCCGACCGGGGACATCGTCGCGCAGCGCCCCGTGTATCTCGAAGCCATGACCTATGTCGTGCCGGGCTCCAGTCCGGAAGTCGAAACGATCATGGCGCCGATGAACGATGACCAATACGATGTGCTCTCGATCAAGAGCCTGTCCTCGTCGCTGCCGACCCAGTATTACTACAACACGTCGTTTACCTCGCTGAACGGCTCGCTGTTCGTGTGGCCGACCCCGAGTCAAGACGTGAAGGTCTACGTCTACGTGAAGCAAGGGGCGGGGGTGCCCGTGGCCTTGAGCGACACGATCCAGGGACCAGCCGGGTATCTCGAGGCGTTCGTCTATCAGCTCGCCTTGCGGTTGATGACGCCGTTCTCCAAGAAGCCGGAAGATGTCCCGCTCCTCGTGGGGCCACAGGGGATGGCGAATCAGGCGCTGGCGCGGATCAAGCGCGCGAACCTGCAACCGGGACTCCTCGGCGTCGATGCGGCGCTCGTGCCCTCAGCGGGCGGGGCTTACAACATCTTGAACGATACGAACACCGGCTATTACGGAGGCCGCTAGATGGCACGTCCGCTGCTGTTTCAAGAACTCACCTTTAGCGGCATGACCCAGGATTCGGTCGCCGTGTTCCCGAAGGTCGAACGCGGCCAATACGTCGAATACACGGTCTACGTCGAGTTCGGCGCCGGCGTGGGCGCGGGGAAAATTCAGATCGAAACGTCCTTCCCCGATCTCACCAACGGCGCGGACAAGGAATACGGCGGGAGTTGGGCCGCGATCGGCAGCACGATCGATTGGTCAGCCGCCAGTGCCCAGAAATACGCCTCGATTACCGGGGTGTTTGCGGATCTGCGGCTCCGCGTGGATACCGCCGTCACGGGTGGGACTGCACGGGCCTATGTCGTCGCCGCCTCGCATCCGGCGTAAAGGAGTCTGAATCCATGGACGCGCTCGAACTCTTGCAAGCCACGATGAACGCCGTGCAGCAGGCGAAGGCCGCCGAACAGGTGCGCGCCGATGCCCATGCTCGTCTGCAGGCCGTGACGAACGAAGCCCAGGCCGTCTTCGAGGCGGCGGTGGGGAAGGCGAAGGCGGAATACGACGCAGCGGCGGCGGCGCATCGGGACGCGCTGGCGGCCGGCGAACGGCTCAAGGCGCAGATGCAGGACGCGCTGGGGCTCGCGTTTCAGTCGGACTCGCGCGTGCGTCAGAGCCGGTAAATGAGCTATCGGCAGTCGGGCGTCACGCTGACCTCCCTGGGAGTGTCACTGCCGCCCTACGACAACTTCACCAATACCCTATCGGCGGGGGATACGACGGAAACCTACAAGTTCTATCAGAAGGCGCGGCAAGTGGCGCAGTGGGTGCTCGTCTACACCGACAGTAACCGGACGACGTTGGTCTCAGGCACCTATACGGATCTCTCCGCGTGAGTTTCACCTTTAACCCCTTCACGGGCACGTTTGATGTCACCGGATCCGGGGGCGGTGGAGGCGGCACGCCTGGCGGCCCGGATACCGCGATCCAGTTCAATGACAGCGGATCGTTTGGGGGCAGTGCGAATCTGACGTTCGCGGACGGCATTGTGGCGCTCATCGGACCCTATACCGCCAGTCAGATGAGCACTGATCGGATCGGCCCGTCGGTGGTCACGCTGAACGTGGATTTGAGCGATGGCGATCCGGGCGATGTCGGAGAACTCAATGCGATTCGCGCATTGAGTTACACGACGGTGGCAGGTTCCTCGAATGGGTCCGTCGAAGGGATTTATTCACAGGCCGGTCACAACGTTGCAGGAACGCTGCACTTCCTCGCGGGGCTCTACACCAACACCTATGTGGATACCGGCACGGTCACCGATTTAGTCGGGGTCTGGTCCGAGACCGCGGAAGCCTACGACGGTGGACACGCCGACAACGCCTACGCCTATTACGCGCTTTCACCCGATGGCGATGGCACTGGCTCGATCACCAACAACTTCGGGATATGGATCGGCGCACAGGCATCTACGAGCGCCATGCCTATCACGAATAGCTACGCCTTGTGGTCCGACGAACAGGGCGTCTTCCGCATCAAAGCGGACAACACCTTCGACAGCGTCTACCAAGCGATCCCCGCACTGTATAACCCGTTGTTCACGAAATACACGCCCGGCGCCGCCGACTATGAGCGTATTCAGTTTCACTGGAACAGCAACGTGGCGGAGTTTGGCACGATTGCGGCTGGCGCAGGAACGCTTCGCGCACTGAACCTGCTCGGTGCCAGTGTCTCTGCGAACGGCGTCCCTATCGTCACCACGACCGGATCGCAGGCCCTCTCCAATAAAACCGGCAACATCAGCCAGTGGACGAACGATAGCGGCTATCTCACGTCGGCGGGCGCCGTGACCTCGCTGACGGGGACAGCGAACCGCGTCACGGTGAGCGCGGCGACAGGGGCGATCACGCTCTCAGGTCCACAGGACATCGCCACCGGTTCGACGCCGCAGTTCGCGCGCATGGGCATCGGCGCGGCTGCCGACAGCGCGCATCTTCTCCTGATCACGCTGGGCACCCTGACAACCGATGTGCATGGGTTGCATATCACCGGAACGTGGAACAGCAGCGGCACGACGTTTGACGCACCGATCTTTGTCAACATTACGAACACCGCGAGCGCGGCCGGATCGAAGTTACTGGATCTGCAGGCTGGGGCGTCGAGCAAGTTCGCGGTTAATGCCTCCGGCGACATCACGATTCAGGGCGCCAACGCCATCCAGCGCACAACCGCGGCAGGGTTGACGCTGACAGCCGTCGGAAACGGCACCAACGGCACGTGGTTGTCGAGCGGTGCGGCGGCAGGCACAGTGATCATTGGCAGTGGGGCCGATCTGCTGCTGTCACGTGCCGCCGCAGCGGTGTTGCAGATGGGTCTCGATGCCAATGGCGCGGCGGTGTCGCAGACCATTCAAGCGGCCAACGGGATTACCGGCACCGATAAGACGGGTGGGAATCTGACGCTCGCGTCCGGCAAGGGCACCGGGGCCGGCGCGGTGTCCTCGCTGATCTTCCAGACACCGACCGTGCTCGGATCGGGCACCACGGCCCAGAGTCTCGCGACGCGGCTCACCCTCAGTTCAGCGGGCGCGACCTTCGCGGCGGGCATCACGACGATCGGTGGGGCGGTGTTCCACACCACGTCCAGCGCCTTGACGGACGGCGCCGGCGCGGGGGCGGGCACGCTGACGAATGCACCAGCGGCGGGCAATCCCACGAAGTGGATCGGCATCAACGACAACGGCACCACGCGCTATATCCCGGCGTGGTAAGGGCATCTCATGGCTTCGATCACCATCACTATTCCTGACGCGCAAGCGCCCCGCATCGTCTCCGACGTGGCTCGCTACCGGGGCGTGGACATCTCCGCGATGACCCTGGCGCAGAAAGTCGCCTTTCTCAAGTCCGATATTCGCGACTACTGGATCGACATCATGCGACAAGTCGAATCCCCAGCGGTATTGAGCACGGCGAACACCACGGCACAGAACACGCTCAACGCGGACATTGCCGCGAACGTGACGGTGAGCTAATGGCGAAACGCGCGGCCACGCTCGACGCGAAACCCGAGACGCCAACCCCGCTCGTGCTGCCGATGCGGATTGAGGACAGCGAACGCGACTATCTGAACCTCCTGCGAAACCAGATCCAGAGTCTCCAGAACTCGTTGCAGACCTTCGGCGGGTATCTCGTCTCGAAATACCAGATCAAGCAAGGCGAGAGCATCACGCCCGATGGATCGATTCAGCGCGGAGACCCTCCAAAATGAGCCCGCGTCTCGTCGCAGAGGCGTTTCTCGATCCGAGTAACACCGGCAGTTCCCTCGCGGCGTCGCCCTCCCGTGTCATCAATGAATATCTGGAAGCGGTGCCGCCTGGTCACGGCAAATCCCCGCTGTGGACGAAACGCCGGCCGGGCCTTGTGCCCTTCACCGCGCTCCCCAGTGGTCCCGTCCGCGGGTTGATCACGGTGAACGATGCGACCACCGATGCCGTGGATCGCCTCTTCGCGGTCGGTGGGGATCGGTTCTGCGAAATCCTCTCGGACGGCTCCGTGATCCACACCGCGGCGATTGCCACCGATGACGCCCCGGTGAGCATGGCGACCAATGGGTCCGCAGGGTTTCAGGTGATGGTCGTCTCCGCGGGGTTGGGCTACATCTATGACCTCAACACCAACGTCCTGACCCAGATCACCGATCCGGACTTTCCGACCTACGTGCGCTCGTGTGAGTTTATGGACGGCTACTTTCTCGTGCTGGCGGGCCCAAGTTCACGCCGTGTGCAGTGGTCGGCCCTCGAAGACGGCACCTCGTGGGACGCGCTGGACTTTCTGGAAGTCTCGGAAGCCTCCGATCGCCTGAACGCGATCATCCGCAATCACCGGGAAATCTGGTGCCTCGGCGAACAGACGACCGAAGTGCTCTACGACCTCGGAGACGTGAATAACGTCTTCGCCCCGTTGCAAGGGGTGTTTATTGAACAGGGCTGTCAGGGGAGCCATGCGGTCATCCGGGCAGATAACACGATCGTCTGGGTGGCGCACGGGGCAGACGGCTCGGGCATGGTGATGCGCGCGGACGGGTATACGCCTCGGCGCATCTCCACCCATGCGGTCGAATACGCGATTCAGCAGGCGGCGCCGGCGGACTTTGTCGCCTGTGCCTTTCAATTCGACGGGCACTGGTTCGTCTGTTTCACGATTCCCGATCTGGAGCTCTCGTGGGTCTATGACTGCACGACGGATCGCTGGTTCGAGTGGGGGCACTGGAATCCGACCTACGGCGTCTGGATCCCGTTCCTCGCCAATGCCCATGTCTTCGGGTTCAACCGGCACCTGATTGCCTCGCGGGTGGATGCGACGGTCTACGCGATGTCGGGCTCGTATTTGACCGACGAGATTACGGCGCTGAGCTGATGGCGCTCACCCTGCTCAGTCACGGGATCAATCGCGGCGCCTACATCGGCAATCCCGATGGCGCGGATCAGACCGTGGTCACGATCGATACGACGGGGGCGGATTTCCTGTGGGTGGTCTACACCGCGGCAGCCTTGCACGGGGACATTGACAGCTTTGTCGATAACGTCGGGAACAGTTACACCCAGATGCCCGGCTATCCGGGGCCGGGCGATGACCATCGCAGTGTCGGCAACTCCAGCGGTATTTACTGGTGTGTCGCTCCGCTGACCTCCGCCACGCATACCTTCACGGTGACCACGGGGAATCCGGGCGCGACCCATGCCACCTTAGCGGTGAGTGCGTGGAGCGGGGTGAAACAAACGGGCCCGTTCAATGTCCAGCTGTGGGGCAGCACCAACGCCAACCCGAGTGTCACGGGGCCACTCTCGAGCATTGCCGGGGTCGCGTTCAGTGTCTTCGTGCTGGTCGATGACGATGCCCCGCGCAACGGCACCGGCGCCGTCGATAGCGATTGGACGCTGATTGACGGCCTCCCGGCCACGGGCGGGGTCACGGGCACCCAGGGGCTCTACGTCGCTTACCGGATTCTGACGTTGCCGCAGTCGATCAGTGCATCGTGGACGTGGGCGGATGCCAGTGCCGGGTATCAGGCGGGAATGTTCGTGTTCGAGCTCTCATCTGCGCCTCCGCCTCCCACACCCCCGAGTGGGACGGTCTATCAGATTCGCCGTCAGCGGCGGTTCATGCTGCCGTGGGATGACGCGAACCGGATGAAATTCCTGTCCAGACTTGAAGTGATTCTGCAGACCGGGATCGGGACCGTGGCGATCACGAGTCCCACCGTCATGCTCCGCTTGTCGAAAGACGGCGGGAAGACGTGGGGCAACGAGCTGGATATGAGCGCGGGAGCGATTGGGGCGTATAGCACGCGCGTGTTTGCGAATCGCTTGGGGCGGGGGCGGAACTGGGTCGCGGAAATCACGGTGAGTGATCCCGTCGATTGGCAAATGTTGTCTTGCCTTATCGACTACGAAGAGGGTCTTTCTTAGGCCATGGCACGCGGTCAACAGTTTCCGGCGCCGACTGAGCCCATTGCGGGACAAGGGGGCTATATCACGCGCTCCTGGTTTGCGGCACTCAATAGCTTGTGGCAGCAGTCCACCGGAGGCACCGTGACCGGATCGGGGACGGCGGGGCGGTTGGTGAAGTGGATCACCGGCACGTCGATCGGCGATGCGAATCTCTCCGGCGATGTGAGCACGAGCGGATCCACCGTCACGACGCTCGCCAACTCCGGCGTCAGTGCGGGGACGTATGGTGACAGCACGCATGTCGCCCGGGTGACTTACGACGCGAAGGGGCGCGCGACGAGTGCGAGCAACGTGGCGATCGCAGCGACCGGGACGGTGACGCATACCGGCACGCTCACTGCGGGCCTGCCGATCATCGGGAACGGTGGGGCGGATATTACCGTGAGCCCCGCGGGCATTCTTGTGCTGCGCCATACCGTGGTCGCGACTGATGCCCAGATCAAAGCCTCGCCGACGACGCCGATCGATATCGTCCCGGCACCTGGCGCCAATCTGCTGATCCGGCCGTGGTTCACCTTCGCGCTGCTGAACGCGAGCGCCGGGGCGTATACGAATCTGGATCCCACGGTCTACGGTTTCCTGCAATACGGGAATGGAGACGCGGTGAGCAACTACCTCGCCGACGATCCGACGCTCGTCCCCGCGCGCACGTATTTCTCCGGTGCCTTCGGCGTCGCGACGAAATGGTGGTGGCTGCTCCAACCCTATGTCGATACGGTGGAGACGATCCAGTGGGGCAACTTGGCGATTATCCGGGGGCCGATTGGCGAAGCCAATACGCCGTTGCAGTGGACCGTCATCAACGGCGGGCTGGGCGATTTCACGGGTGGGAACGCGGCGAATAGCCTGACCTTCATCACCGATTACACCGTGGAGGCGGTATGACGGATCGCATCCTCCCGCCTGAGGACTGGCACCGACTCCACGGGATGGATCTCGCCAACGTCCTGCAGTATCTCCCGCCGGCCGAAACGACGGTGATCGTCGTGGAGGATGACGCGGGGGCGATCGTGGGGTGCTGGGCGACGTTTCGCGTGCATCACGCCGAAGGCGTCTGGATTGCCCCGGAACATCGCGGGAAAACGAGTGTCGCGCGGCGCTTGTGGCGACGCATGCGGGCGGTGGTGACGGAGCGGGGCGCGTCCAGTGTGATCACCGCGGCGATGGATCCGGCGATGGACGCGCTGTTGAAGAAACGGGCCACGAGTCTGCCTCAGGAGTATGTCGTATGCCTGCAATAGTGCCGTTCATTCCGCTCATCGCCGGGGGTATCGGGGCCGCAGGTTCCATCATCGGCGCGCACGAAGCGGCCTCCAGTAACACGCAGGCGGCGCAGACCTCCGCGGACGCGGCGACGAAAGCGGCGCAGATTCAGGCCGACAGCGCGAACAAGTCCCTCGATTTCCTGAAGGATGTTTACGGGACGAAGCAGGAGCAAGTCTCGCCCTACATCGGGTATGGGCAGGGGGCGCTCAGTGCGCTTGGCGCGGGGCTCGGGGTCACGCCAGTCAAGCAGCCGCCGCCCGCAGGCACGATGGCCCCCATGCCGCCGGGCACGAAAACCGCGGGGCTCCCGCAGTCGCTGAGTGGGCTGCACATCACTCCGCAAGGGATCAATCAGCCGCCGACGACAACCGTCACGGGTCCGTTTGCGGGTCTCCAGAACGGCGTGTTGCAGGACTTGGCGCAGAAGCTCCAGCAGCAGCAACAGGCGCAGCAGCAGACCGGATCGTCGGTGCAGCTGAAGGCGCCGAATGGACAGATCGGGACGGTGCCCGCGGATCAAGTCGATCACTATCTGGCGCTCGGGGCGCAGCGAGTCTGACCTATGGCGATCAACAACGTCTCACTGACCGGAATGGGCACACCGCAGACGAGTGGCGGCGATTGGTTCTCACAGAACAGTCCGTCAGGCGGCGGCCTGTTCGGGCGCAGCCTGCCGCAATACCCGGACATGCCGCAGCTCGATCCGAACATCACTGCGACCACGCCGATCGTGGGCGACACGATTTATAGCGAGAACGGGCAGCGCATCGACCCGAACGACCCGCGCATCGTCGCCTACAACCAGCAGATGCAGCAGTGGGGACTTGCCCACCCGGAAGCGGCGCCGCCGGGGAGCTTCATGCCTGCGGGGGGTGTCAGTGTGCAGCCGGGGCAGTTCAATCCCTCGGGCGGGATTATGAAGCCGGGCGGCAGCGTGTCGCCCTCCTTCACGGCCGGCATGACCCCGGATCAAGTGCGCCAAGCGGTGACGCAGTATTACGCCTCCCGCGGGGTGACCCCCAATCCCACGAGTGTCGATTACTGGACGCAGAAGTGGGGCGAGTTCGGCAACAGCGATCCGGCCTACTTCAGTCAGCGGCTCTCCCAAGCGGATGAATTTGGCGGCGGCGGGGGCATGAGCGGAGGCGGGTCGCTGGGCGGCTCACTGGGGAGCTTTGGCAGTCTGATCAATCACCTGCCCACCGGGCAGGACGCCCAGAACATGCCGGGGATCCAGTTCGCAATCGACCGGGCGCAGAACGCGCAACAGCACTCCGCGGCGGCACGGGGCACGCTCCTGAGTGGCGGGGCCTTGAAGGATCTCGCGGACTACACGACGGGCGCGGCGCTTCAGGGTTACGGCCAGTTGGCGAATCTCCAACTCGGTTACAACCAGGCCAACGTCGGCAACCTCTACAACCTGGCAAATCTCGGCCTATCCGGATCCTCGGTGGGGAGTCAGTAAGTGGCGCTCACGGATCGGATCGCGGAGACGATTCAGCACCTCGGGGACGTGCAGGCGCAGGGCGCCTTGGGAGTCGCCCAAGCGCAGGCCCGCGCCCAAGCGGCTAACGGGCAAATCTGGGGCGGCACGCTCGCGAGTCTCGGGCAGATCCCCGGCGAAATCCTGCAGGGGATGCAGCAGCAGAAGTATCGCGAGGCACAGCTCGCGGACATGCAGGCGCAAGCCGAGGAACGCAAAGCCATTGCCTCCCAGCGGGCGCAGCAGGCGAAGGATGCGGCGGCGGTGGATACCGCCATGCAGCAGGGTGGAGGGATCCGGGAACAGACCATTCAAGCCCTGGTGCAGAGCGGCAACGGACATCTCGTGCCGACCGTGCAGCAGACGTTTGACCGCGCGGACGAATCCGCGGCCAAAGCGCGTGAACTGCGCCAGAAAGCCGATGAAGCCGACCTGACCTATGCCGGGCATCTCGCCGCCGGTATCAAGGCGATGAACTACGACCCGGCCGCGGCCCAGATTGCGATCCAGCACGCGAAAGAGAAGGGCTACGACATCGGGGAACTCGAGCAGGCGTTGCAAGCCAATCCGCAAGCCCTGCCACAGATTGTGGACGGGATCATTGCCAAGGCGCAGCCGCTGATCGGGCCCAAGGACGAGGCGCCGAAGGTGATCGGGGATGCGCTGGTCTCGCCGAAAGGCGAGGTGCTCTATAAGGGCGAGCCGAAACCGCCCGCTCCCCAGCGACCGGTCGAAGTGCGGACGATGGAGAACGGCAAGCCCGTGGTGAAGTTCCTGCCCCCGGATCAAGTGGCGGGGCAGACGTTTGCCGCCCAACCGCCGGCCTCCGTGATCTATCCCAAGCCGGACAAGGCGGCGGATAGTCAGGACCAAAAGGACGTGGTTGAGTCCGTCAAGGGCATGAAGGACGGCACGGTCCCGCCGATTCTGCCCTCGCGCGCGTCCCGGGAATACACCGCGCTCATGGCGGAAGCGCACCGACAGGGCTTTGATCTCGTCAAGGCGAACGAAGACTGGACGGCGACGCAGAAATATCTGAGCACGCTGAACGGCCAACAGCAAGTGCGGCTCCGTCAGGCGGTGGGCTTCACGAAGGAATCCCTCCCGCTCGTGGAAACGCTGGCGCAGCAGTGGGACGCCGGGAAGTTTGGGCCGCTGAACAAAGCGCGGCTGGCGCTCGCCAAGCAAGGGGCACTCGGACAGGACGCGCAGAGCATCGCGACGAAGCTGGACGCGCAGATCGCCGACCTCACCTCTGAACTCGGCACGGTCTACAAGGGCGGGAACTCCAGCACCGACGAATCCCTGAAACTCGCGGCCCAGAACCTCAACGCGAATTGGTCCAAGCAAACGCTGCTCGATAACGTCCAGCAGATCCGAAAGAACCTCGCGATCCGGGAGAACTCGATTCGCGCGGGCTCCCCGGTAGCCAACGAGGGCAACCGTTACGCGCCCGCGACGGCGCCCGCCCCTGCGGCCGGTCCCCCGCCCGGGGCCAAGGTGCGCGTGTGGAATCCCGCGACGGGAAAGTTGGAATAAATGCCCGACCAATACGTGAAGCTCCCCGATGGGAGTTACGCGCAATTCCCGGAGTCGATGAGCGATGACCAGATCGCGCAAGTGATCAAGGGCACGGCGCCACATCAGGACGGGGAATCGTGGGGCGACCGGATTTCGTCCTGGCTCCCTACGGCCGGCGGCGTCGTCGGCGGGGTGCTCGGCGGCATCGCGGGCAATGTCCCGGGCGCCGTGGGTGGGGCCGCGTTGGGCGGGGCGGTGGGGGAGACCGCCCGACTCGGCCTCGACAAGCTGCGGGGCAAGCCGTCGCCGTCTGCCGGTGACACGGCAATGAGCGTCGCGAAAGAGGCGGCGCTGCAAGGGGGGGCGGAACTTGCGGGCGGGGCGATTGGCGCGGTGATGAAGCCGGCCGGCGAAGCCCTGATGCAAACCGCCCTCAAGCCCGGGCTGCGGGCCGCGGTCAAATCGGTGCGCGCGGGCGAGACGCCCCGGGTGGTGAAGACGCTGCTCGATGAAGGCGTGAACGTGACCCCGGGCGGGATCGAGAAGTTGAACCGCATCATCAGCGCCTCGAATCAGGAAATCAAACAGGCCATCGCGAGTGTGCCGTTTGAAGTGAACCCCTACAAAGTGGCCTCACGCCTCGGAGAGACGGCGAAGGCGGCGGCGACACAAGTCAACCCCGCAGCGGACTTAAATGCCGTCTCCAGGGTCGGGCAGGAGTTCCTCCAGACACACGGCGGGGCAGCGATTCCCGGGCAGACGGCGCAAGCCCTCAAAGCGGGCACCTACCGGCAGTTGGGAAACAAAGCCTATACGGGCGAACTGAAGGGCGCGACGGTCGAAGCCCAAAAGGCGCTCGCCAGGGGGCTCAAAGAGGAAATCGAATCCGAATTTGCCCAGACATTGCCCGGGGTGAAAGCCTCGTTAGGGCTCCCCGGGGGCATTGACATCGCCGCGGCGAATGCGCGCGAAGGGCGCGCGATTGAGGCGCTGGACGCCGTCTCGCGCCGAGTCGCGGTCGGGGGCAACAACAATCCGATGGGGATCGCCTCGCTGGCGGTCAGTCATCCCGTGACGTTTCTGACGGCGATGATGGATCGGCACCCTGCGGTGAAGTCCATGCTCGCCCGGGGGTTGTATCAGAGTGCCGGCGCGGCGGCGAAGGTCAGTCCGCAGTTAATTCGGGCCGCGGTGCAGGCTATCGCCACATCCCCCGCAGATACGTCCAGCCCATCCACAGGAGTGCAATGATGGCCCAGGTCCACGCTACCGGTGTCCACACGGCCCGGGATTCCGGGGGCGGCCACTGGCCGGCCAACGCCAGTCGGGCGCGGCGGTGCGCTTCGTCGTCGGTGATCTGCGACGTGCGCCAGTCGAGCCAGTCAATCAGCGCGAACCCGATCCGCAGCACGAGGACGGCGAGCAGGACGCCTCCGGCGACCGTCAGCATCAACCGGGCAGTATACACGGTCTGTGCCGCCCTCTTCGTGCTCCTGGCGACGGTGCCCCTGCACGCCCAGAGTGTGGCCGCGGTTGCCCCGGTCCCGATCCAGCAGTTTGTCGATGAGAACGGCCACCCCTACGCCGGCGGGACGCTGACCACCTATCAAGCGGGCACCTCCACCCTGGCGAGCGTCTACATGGACGCGGCCTTGACCATTCCCTGGAGTAATCCGATCACCCTCGATAGCGCGGGCCGGATCTCCGGGCCGATCTATCCCCCCACGGGGGTCTCGTTGAAATACGTGCTCAAAACGAGCACGGGCGTGACGGTGTGGACCGCGGATCTCATTGCTCCGCTCGCGATTTACGGCAGTGGGGGCGGCGGGGGTGGAGGGAGTGGCACGGTCACCGCCGTGTCTACCTCAGCGCCGCTCTCCGGGGGACCGATTACGACCACCGGCACGCTGACCTGTCCGACCTGTGGTCTGACGACACAAGCGCTCAGTCAGTTCGCGACGACCAGCGCGGCGCAGCTGCGCGGGATCATGAACGATGTGACGGGCACCGGCTCGCTGGTGTTCGCGACGAGTCCCACGTTCTTTACCCCGAACCTCGGCACGCCCTCCGCGGCGACGCTGACGAATGCCACGGGTTTGCCCCTCTCGACCGGGGTGACCGGCAATCTCGGGGTGAGTCATCTGAACTCGGGCACTTCGGCCTCGTCTTCGACCTTCTGGCGCGGGGATGGGACATGGGCGACGCCTCCCACGGGGAGTGGCGGGATCACGATCGACAGCACGACCCTGACCGGCGGCACGACGGGTTACATGCTGTATGACAACGCCGGGACGGTGGGGGAGAAGAACGTCACCGGCTCCGGATCGGCCGTGCTCGCCACGTCTCCGAGTCTGGTGACGCCCAATCTCGGGGTGCCCTCAGCGATCGATCTGACGAACGCGACAAACCTGTCCCTCGTCACGGGGATCACGGGGAACCTCGGGGTCACGCATCTCGACTCCGGGACCAACGCGGACAATACCCATTTCTGGCGCGGGGACGGCACCTGGGCGGTCCCGACGATCACGGGCGGAATTACGGTCGGCTCGACAACCATCGCGTCTGGCACGTCCGGACGGGTCGTCTATGACAACGCCGGGGTCGTCGGGGAGCTGACCACCACGGGATCCGGGTCGGTCGTCCTCGCTACCTCGCCCACGCTCGTGACCCCGGCCTTGGGCACGCCCGCCTCCGGGGTGATGACGAACGTCACCGGCCTGCCCTTGACCACCGGGGTGACGGGGAATCTCCCGGTCACGAACCTCAATAGCGGCACCTCGGCGAGTTCTTCGACGTTCTGGCGGGGCGATGGCACTTGGGCGACGCCGGCCGGCTCGGGTGGGATCACGATCAACGCGACGACGATCACCAGCGGGACCACCGGCCGCGTCCTCTATGACAACGCGGGGACCGTGGGCGAACTGACGGTCACGGGATCGGGCAGTGCGGTGCTCGCGACGAGTCCCACGCTGACGACGCCGGCCTTGGGCACCCCCTCAGCCGTGGTGCTCACCAACGGCACGGGCCTGCCGCTCTCGACCGGCGTCACCGGGAATCTCCCGGTCACGAATCTCAACTCGGGCACGTCGGCCAGTTCGTCCACCTTCTGGCGGGGCGACGGGACATGGGCCACACCGGGCGGGTCGGGGGGCATCACGGTGAACTCCACGACGATCAGTGGCGGCACCACGGGCCGAATGCTCTACGACAACGCGGGCACGGTGGGGGAAGTCGCGACGACCGGATCGGGCTCGGTCGTCCTCGCCACGTCGCCGACCCTCGTCACGCCGGCCCTGGGCACGCCTTCCGCTGCCGTCCTCACCAATGCGACGGGACTTCCGATCAGCACGGGGGTCAGCGGGTTGGGCACGGGGGTCGCGACGTTTCTCGCCACGCCCTCGAGTGCGAATCTGCTGGCCGCGCTGACCACGAAAACCGGGACCGGGAGTGTCGTCTTTGGCACCTCGCCCACGTTGACGACGCCGGCGCTCGGGACGCCCTCAGCAGTGGTCCTGACGAACGGCACGGGGCTTCCCCTGACCACGGGGGTGACGGGCAATCTCGCGGTGTCGCATTTGAACTCGGGGACGAACGCGAGCAATCAGACCTACTTCCGGGGCGATGGGACGTGGACCTCTGCGGGGCCGCAGTTGAGCAACAGCGCGGAAACCACGCCCGCCAATCTCGCCAACGGCGATTTGTGGATTGAAGCCACGGGCACGAGTCCGAGTCGCACCATCACGCTCTACATCCGGGATGGTGGGACGACGATTGAACTGTTTCACATGACCTACTGAGGCTGCATGATGATCCGCCGACTGTCGTTTGTCCTCGTCGCCTGGCTCGCCTGCCCCGCGCTGGTGGCCGCGAATACCTATTACGTCGCCACTACGGGGAGTGATTCCAACTCCTGCACCACGGCGCAGAGCAGCACCGCGATCAATGCCAAGCTCACCGTGCGTGCGGCCATCGGCTGTGCGACGGCGCAGCACGGCGATGCGGTCCGGATTCACGCGGGGACGTATACCAGCAGTGACGACTGGATCGATACGCAGACCTACACGATTCCGAGCGGGACTAGCTTTGCCAACGCGCTGACCATCAGCGGTGTGACCGGAGAATCGCAGCCGACCATTCGCGGGGGCTTTCCCGTGCGGCTCAATGGCGGAGTGACCTACCTGATCATCCAGAACATCATCTTCGACGGGGACCATACGGCGTCCGAGACGATCTACACGTTCAACGCGCCGTTTGTCCTTTTCGATGGGGTGACGGTGATCAACGCGCACGATTTCGGGGTGCATATGGTCAGCGACAACACGACGCTGCAGAACTCCTCGATTCACGACAACGGCACGAACGGGTTGGGCTCGACCAACGGCCACGGGATCTACAACTCCGCGAGCAGCACGACGATCCAGAACAACGATATCTACGCCAACTACGGATACGGCATCCATAACTATGACGCCTCGGGGCCGCTGCACACGAACAACATCATTCGGGCGAACAAGGTCCACGGGAACGGATTGAACGGCGGGACGACCTACGGCATCACGGTGACGTGGGGCAGTGGCACGCTGGTCTACAACAATCTGATTTACGACCAGACGTTCTCCGGCGCCGGCGGGATTTTGATCTACAGCAACTCCACCGGGGTGAAGGCCACGAGCAATACCCTGTGGAACATCACGGCGGGCTGTATCGATATGCAGTTCTACGGCAGTGCCCCCACGGTGCAGGACGACATCATGGGCTCGTGCGGGTCGAACATCACCGACTACGGCGGGACGGGGACGCCGGTCATCTCGAACAACGTCACGAGTGCGGCGAGCAGCAATTTCACCAACGTGACGACGCACGATTTCACCCTGACCGCGGGCAGCACCGCCTTGAACGCGGGCATTACCCAAGCGGCCTACGCGGTGGACTACATCAACACCAGTCGCCCACAAGGATCGGCGTGGGACATCGGGGCGTATGAACGGATCGCGTCGCCCGTCGTGGCGCCGCGATGGAGTGCTCCGCCGACGACGGCCTTACCCTCCAGTTGCAATACCGGGGAACAAGTCAACCTGACCACCGGATCGACGCCGGGGGCGTATGTATGCGACACGCCGAACGTGTGGCGGCGCCTCTAAGTCGATGCCGCCCGTCTACGCCTTGACCTGGGATCCGACGATCACCGCGGGGTCGGTGATTGAAGGGGTCGTGTTGCTGCTCACCGTGGTGGCCGCTTACAACGGGCTGACCAATCGGCTCGTGCGGTTTGAGACCACGATTGAAGCGCAAGCCGAACGGCTCGATCAGCATGAACACAAGCTGACCGAAGTGTCGGAGCGGATGCAGCACTTACTCGGGCGGCTGGAGAGTCGCGAAGGGCGCCTGCGTGATCATTGAGTCGGACGTGCAGACGATGGCCGCGCACTTCGGCCTCGATCCGCAACTGGTCCAAGCCGTCGTGCAGGCCGAGGGGAACATCGTCAAAGCGGTGCAGTGCTCGCTGCCGTCGGTGACGACCCGGACGCAAGCGTTAGACGTGCTCTGTCGGTCGTGTGTCCACGCGCTGAGCGATTACACCAAGGCGAATCATGCGGCGGACTTCGTCGCGTTCTGGGGCGCACGGTGGGCGCCGGTCGGAGTCGCGAATGATCCCACGGGGTTGAACAAGCACTGGCCGATCAACGTGATGCAGTTATGGGTGCCGAACCATGAGCAGCGTGTTTGATCCGGAAGGGCCCCCGCCGACGAAGGCGCAGATCATCGCGGCGTGGTGCGTGCTCGGGCTGTGTGCGCTCGCGTTTGGGGCGATGGTGTGGGCAGCGGTGCAGCGATGAAGGGCTCTCTGGCCGGGCTTGATTCCGGCTCGCATGGTGGGCCTGTCAGAGCCATCACCACCACAACGGGTTGTCGAGACCCGAAGGCTACCCGTGACAGATCGGGCCGCGTGTCCTTCCACGCCGCAGAGAGCCGATTGAGAGGATAGCACAGATGTATTACGCCGTGAGTCAGATTCCCGTCGCCACACTGAACGCCCCGCTCTTGCGCGTCAACGATCTCGGGGATGGCGCCTCCACCTTGGTGCGGATCAGCGATGAGCAGGTGTTGTCCTGTCAACCGAATGGGGCGATGGAACTGCGCCCACCGGGGACAGACGGGGGCTATGAACGCTGCGTGGTGAAAGACGGCTGTGCGACGTATAACCCGCTCGGTCCTGAGGGGATCGGGTATGTGTTCGCGCTCAAAGCGGTGCCGAATGAATAGCTCTCTGCGCCGATCCGAAGTAGCGCCGCCATGCCGGGTCGAACGGCGTAGCCACCCAATTAATCCCTTGGAGCGCCTTGGGGCTTCGTTCCCCACGCCGCAGAGAGCTGTGATGAGTATCGCATGACGAGCAGCTACCTGCTCGTGCAAGAGACGAGCACCCGCCCGTGGACCCCGTGTCCCCGCACCTACTCCGGCAACATGTGCGGCATCTACATCGATGGCCTGCCTCCGGTGCCCGGAGGGGCGGCGAATCCGGCGCTCGTGCTCTCGTGGTTCCTCGACCGCTACCAACCGGCCGATCAGGCGCGCATTAAGGCCGCGTGGAAGGCGCGCGGGCTGACCGATGTGTTGGTCTCCTGGCCGGATTCGCGGGCCGCTGGTGCCTCCGTAGGCTCGTTTGCGGCCTTCTGTGACGGGCTCTATCAAGAAGGCTTTCAACCCTGCGTCTTCCTCTGCTCGAAAGACTACGACCCGCCCTCGGTCCCGGAGATCCAAGCCCGGATCGCGCCGCTCCTGCCGCTGCTCAAACAGCACATTGGCCGGCTCTGTGTCGGGTGGGAGTTGTCCCTGTGGCTCTCCCCGACGCAAGTGCAGCAGCTGATTGACTGGCTGTCACCCCAGGTCAATCCGTGGGGCGGTCGGCTCTACGTCCATTTCCAAGTCGAATACGCCAGTTTTCAGCAGCCGGATCACACCTTCGCGGACTTCTGGAATCTGAACATTGGGAAGCTGACCGGGATTCTCTACCAAGCCGATGTGAACTGGACGCCCGCGTTTCTGCAAGCGAAGTTGAAAGACGTGCTCGATCGGTTCGCGGGGCAGTTCTTCTGCTCGCCCGATTCGGGCTTTGGGCATCCCTTCGACTGCATCGGGCTCGAACTACAAGCGGAAGCCGCGTTCAACGACAACGTCTCGGAAGCCGAACAGAACCTGTATGCCTGGGCGGCGGTCTCAACCCCGCCAACCCTCGGACCCTTCGGCCCGGTGTCGGTGATGGGGGCCGGAAATGGAGTGGCCTGACATGACATCTGTGAAGTGGGTAGCGGCCGGTGCGACGGTCGCGGTCTTGACGGTCTGGAGCGTCCCGGCGACGACGCAGACCACGACGTGTCCTGCCGGCACCACGAGCGGGACGGTCAAATCGAATACGCCGTTCTACCTCTATTGGTGCGCGCCGTCGAGTGACGTGCTCACCGGGGCGAATGCGTATGGCCTGGTCCTGAACCCGACCCCGGTGCAGAACCTGACGATTGTCGGGGGGCCGTTTGCCGATGGCCTGGTGCAGTGGCGCGGGGTGTTTCCCGCCCTCCCCAAAGGGACGTATTCGTTGACGCTGACCGATGTTACCGCGGTGGGCGAAAGTGGACGCTCCGTCCCTTTCGCGTTAGGAGTCACTGATCCGTTGGCACTCCCAGCGACTCCGATCCGGTTGCGAGTGTCGTGATTGAACTGTTGGAAATCGCGGAGAAGGGAGCAACGACGATGCAACGTGCGGCCGGCTGGGTGATTCTCATCGCCGCGCTCGGGATGATGGCGGGCTTGCTCTCGCCAGAAGTGACGGCGCTGCACGAATGGGGTGAAGCCATCGGCCCCGGCTTCGTCGGCAAGGCGCTCGGACACTTCGCGGTCGTGGTGGCGGCCTTCATCGGCGGGAAGCTCCTGCCGCAATTCGGATCGGAGAAATGACCCATGGGACTGTTGAAAAAGATTGCGGGTTACATCGGACAGGCGACGGCCATCGTGGCGGGCTTCGGCCCGATCTTCACGGCGCTCAGACCCCAGGACGCGGGCACGGTGCAGACCGTCAGCGCGGATCTGGCACAGATCGCGGACATCGTCATGCTGATGGAGACGGCATTCGCCGCACCGGGGAGCGGGGCGCAGAAGCTCCAAGCCTCGACGCCCGCCGTCGCGCAGATCATCCTGAAGTCATCCCTGCTGGCGAATCACAAGATCGAGAAGGCGGACCTGTTTCAGAAGGGCTGCGCGTCGATCGCCTCCGGCGTCGCGGACGTGCTCAACAGCCTGCACGCGGACAACGTGCAAGTGCAGGACAAGGCAGCCTAGAGGCACTGGCGTTTCGGTGGCAGTCGTGGAGTCCTGGATTCTCCGACTATTAGCCATCGGGCTCATCGTGTTGCTGGTGCGCGTGTGGCGACGAGACGATCCGTGATGTGCCCGTTTTGCACGAGTGACGATGTCGAGCGCGACGGGCAACACTGGTTCTGTCGCTGCTGCGCGAAACGCTGGTTGGCCTACTCCAAGAGTGACTGGATCTTTCTCTGGCGGGAAGTGCGCGTGGATCCGCAGGAGCCCTATCCGCTGTGACGGAGGCGGACCGCCACACGGAAGTGTTGCGCTTCCGGATGACCCCCGCCGAACTCGTGCAGGCGCAGTTGTGGATCTGGAAACTCGAGAAGGCTCGCCGACATCCGCAAGGGACGCGACGCCGGAACGATCACGAGCGCGCCCCGTTGAAGGTGTGGCGGCTGAGAAAAGGCTGGTCCCTCACCGATCTCGCCGGCGCGTTGCGCTGGGTGCGGGGCGGCGGATTGTTCAATCTGGAGACGCTCCGCGCCTTGGAGGACGGGACGGCGCCCCGATCGCAGTATGAGAAATATCGGGTGCGGATCGCAGCCGTGCTGGAGATTCCCCCGGATCGTCTCGTGTTGGGACCGGGGCCACAGCTGACCTGACGGGGGCGGCGAGGGAGCCTGTCGGCAGCGGTGAGGTGAACCACCGCTCGTCTCCAAGCCGAGAGGTAAAGTCGCCCTCGTCAGGTCGTCGTCGTCCGAGCACCATCGCGAGACACGGGAAGTAACACCCCACCAACAGCCACGGCCCCGCCCACGCGGTGAACGTATCGAGGATCGCATACGTGGACCGCTGATCAATCTCCCACGCAGCGAACGACGACAGCCCGAAGAGAATCCCCCCTTCCAGCCAGGTGCGGGGAATCAGGAACAGCAGTACCACACTGCAGAGGACAGTGGTCTGCGGGACACAGGACAAGGCGAAGAGCAGCCGCGCGCGAGGGTCGCGCCAGTTCGCAATCGACAACCCGAGAATCCACCCGCCCGGCAAGAGGATCGGCGCCTGAAAGTGCCCCGCCGTCGCCACCGCGGCACGCCACGCCGGAATCCACGTCGGCCAGATCAGGAGACTCACTGCGACCATCGCCACGGCCATCAGCGCACTCGAGACGCGCGGGCGCATGAACCAGACCGCGGCCCCGATGGTCGGTTTCCCCACCAAGAGAAAGCCGACCCAGGGCACGCTGACGGCGAGCAGTGAGGCTGCATCCCACCCCTGACTCACTTGCATCAAGTAGCGCCACGGCATGGAGAAGAACAGCAGCAAGCCGGGGGACCAACCGTCTCGGGTCAGCCACCACGCGAAGATGCCTCCGGCGAGTCCGACGACGAGCGGATCGACCACACGGATGGGGAGCCAGGCGAGCGGGATCGCGGTGAGCAGCGCGGGCAGCGGATACATCAACGCGGTCGGAAACGGCGCGGCGTCGGTGCCGATGATCGGGTAGGGATTCTGGCCGTGCAGGAACAGGCGAGCCCCTTGCCAGATCGGCCAGAAGTCCGAAGGGTAGGGTTGAGGGAGACTGCGAAACAGCCACGTCCCGCAAGCAGAAAACAGCGCGAGTCCGATGACGGTGAGCCAGCGGAGGCGCGGATCGGGTGTAGGTAGTTGTCGGACAAGCATTTAAAAGTGCTAACTCAGCCGTAGATTCGACCGTTCCCGTTTGTTACACTGCAAGCCTTCACTCGCTGGCTATCCTTCTCAGTCGTCGTGGGGCTTCCATGTCGTCGCGCGTTTCGTCCGCTGACAAACTCGACCGCCTGCGCCGGCTCGACCCCGCCGCAGCCGAGGCGCTTATCGCTTTACTGGACGACGCTTTGACCGTGCGTCTGCGTCAGCTGCGGCGCGGGGTTCCGTTGGTTCCATCCGCTGCATCCGTTGGGCGACCCGGCTCCGGGACGCGCGCTGCAGTTCGCGGAACGTCTGGCCGCGTCGTGGCAACAGCGCAATTACGTGATCGGCGCGCGTCGGGTTCTCGCGGATCAACTCGATCACATTGAGTTCGCTGGGCGTCAGGTCGGCGACGAATTCGCGCCCCCGCTGACGGACCACGGAGACGAGCGAGATCCCCGCGGCGTCGCACATCAGCACCAGATCGTCCACGGTGAACGGAATGTGGCCGTTGAGAATCTTGCTGATACGGGAGACGCGCCAGCGACGGCGCGTGTCGGCTTCGAGGCGGCGCGACAGCTCGGTCTGCGAGACGCCCACGCTGTGCAACTCCTCCCGGAGCTGCTGACGAATGTAATCGGCGGCTTTGGTCACGGGTGCCGGTAGTTTCACGCCTTTCCCCACCGCTGACAATCCATCCGCCACAGGACACAAAGAACGTTTTCGGCCTCTGCATTTTGTGCTTGACAGGGATTTCCTGTTCGGAAATACTGCCTGTCATGCAATCGCCCAACAGGAAATACAAGACGCTGAAGGACTGGCGCGTCGCGAAGGGCTTCACCATCCGGCAAGCGGCGGCCTATCTCGGGGTCTCCCTCAGTTCTTACTATCACCTCGAAGCCGGTCACAGCATTCCTCGTCGTGAAGCGATGGAGCGGATCGCGCTCTTGACCGGCGTCCCGAAAGCCGTGCTGGCGCAGGTGGCCTGATCATGCCGCCAGAGGAAACTTTGCGGTCGTCCGCCGAACATTCGCCCGCAGAAATACTGAACAAAAATGCAGGGCCCGATAATGCATGGAAGATTTCCTTGCCTGTCAGGAAACCTCCTGTGGGCTTGCGAGGGGCAAAAGGCAAGCGGCATAGCCTTGCGGACCGGCTGGCGGCGCGCACGGATCGGAGCGGCGGTCCAGATGCCTGCTGGCCGATCAGCGGGTGCGCGGTTGGGCGCAACGGCTATGCACAGATTGTAGCCGAAGCACCGTCTCGAAAAATACTGGCCGCGCATCGCGTCGCGTGGCTGTTGGCCCACGGGCCGATTCCTGACAGGAAAGTCGTCTGCCATCAGTGCGACAACCCGCGCTGCGTCAATCCGCGTCATTTATTCCTCGCCACGCAAGCGGAGAACATTCGCGACAGCCACGCGAAGGGGCGCTTCACGGCCCACTACCTGACGGGCCTCCGATTGAACGGGGAGGTCAGCCAGCGGGTCTATGCCCATCTCCCGCAGCGTCGCGTGCAACGCCAGCCGTTGTCGTCGCAAGTCGGCACGAGCCTGCTCGACCTGGCGGATGGCCTCCCGCAGTCGGTCAGCCGTTGAGGAGGACTCAGTCATGGGACGCAGTCTGACCAGCGCCGAGGCATCGCAGCCAGTCCGTTCTATGGACGGCTTACGACCCGAGATGGTGAAGGCCGGACTCGATCGGACCGCGGGGTCCGGCGGGGTCTGGGCATCGGACCCGATCGGACTGGTGGTGGAGCAAGCCGTCATCGCGCACTACGGATCGGTGAAAGCCGCGGCCTATGCGCTGAAGGTTGATCCGTCCCTGATGCAGCGCGAACTGAAGGCGGGGAAGTTGGGGCGGCTCGATGACGCCGAGGACGCGCCGATGGTCAAGTCCGTGGTGGCCGCGGCGCTGGCGAATGCCTACGGACAGCCCGTGACGCCGGACGCGCGGAAGCGGCATCTCATTCACGTGATGCGTGCGGCGCTGGATGAACTCGATCAGATTGAGGTGGCGTGACCATGACGCCGACACAGCAAGCCGCTCGCATCATCGCCCTGGAACGGGAGATTGACCGCCTGCGACGCATTCACCGGGCGATGGAAGCGGCCCACGAAGAACTGCAGACCGCCTTCCGCCAGATTGCCCATGAACGTATTGCGCCAGCGATTGATCCGGATCCCTGTCCCTGGCTCACCAAGAAACTGCGGCCGGAAACGGCACGGGAGAACGTCCATTGAACGGTGCGCTGCAGAACGCGATCGCGGCATTGGCGGATGAGCGGCGGATGGTCGCCGCGCGTCTCGACACGATTGACTTGGCGCTGGAGAACTTACGCCGATTGGAGCCGAGCGCCTCTGTCCCGAAAAAGACGGTCCGCGTGCTGGCGGAGCGTCGCACCACTGAACGTCGCCATGTGGAACGGCGCGGCGTCCCCACGTCTGAGAATCGCGCGCTCTCGCAAGCACGCATGGACGCGGTGTTGAAGGCGCTGCGCATGAACGGCGGCGTCAGCACCTCAAAGCAATTGCGGGCCGTGATGCCAAAGGAGCCGACGTTGACGGAAAAACAGCGCGCGGCGGCGTTCAGCAACACCATGACGCGTCTGAAAGGGAAGGGCGTTGTGGGTCGGACTGGTGACACCTACTCATTGAAATCGGAGTGACCATGCTGCATGAACTCCTCAACTCCCCCTTCTGGCTGCTGGTGATTGCGTGGGGCTTCTCCATCGGCGGACTGCTGATGTTCCGCGCCAATGCGAACGCGAAGCAGAAACGCGTGCGCGAGGAGATCGCCCGCGAGTTTGACGATGCGAAGGCGGCTGATCTCCAGCGCCGGCGCCCGCAGTTGGTGTTCACGGCCGTCAAGGGCGTGCAGGCGACGCAGCCCGATGAGGCCGCGTGATGCCGGTTCCCATGCTGAAAGCCGACATCGATCCGGCGGCCTGGGCGGCGCGGGAGATGGAAATGAGCGCCGTCGAACTGATGCAGGCCGTGCGGGCGGCGACCACGCCGGATCGGGCGATGGACCTGTGGAAACTCGCGCGGGTGATCGAAGCGGAAATCGCCAAGGTAGGAGACGCCGCGATCACCCGTGCGGAAGAACTCTGCGGAGAGTGATGTATGCCGATTATTGCGACGGCCGGTGACAGCAAAACCTATACGCCCGCGCCAGCGGGGACGCATCAGGCGGTCTGTGTCGATGTGATCGACAAGGGCGTGCTCGAAGTCACCTACGCCGGGAAAACGAAGAAGCAGCACAAGGTGTCACTGGCGTGGCAAATCGAAGAACTCCGCGACGACGGCAAGCGGTTCCTCGTCTACAAGCGTTACACGCTGAGCTTGAACGAAAAGGCCACGTTGCGCCATGACCTTGAATCGTGGCGCGGCAGGCCGTTCACCGATGCCGAACTGGAGGGCTTCGATGTGGAAACGGTCATCGGGGCGAACTGCCTCATCAGCGTGCAGCACAAACAGGTGCAGGACCGCACCTACGCGAACGTGACCGCCGTGATGGCGCTGCCGAAGGGGATGCCAAAACTCCAGGTGGTCGATTACGTGCGCGAACAGGACCGCACCGAAGGAGAGTCCGACTCCAGCGAACCGCTGGATGCGTCGGACATACCTTTTTGAGCAGCAGATAGACAACTGGGCGGAATACGACTGGTGGATGAGTAGGTCATGAGCACGGTTGCGGATCTGGTGGTCGCGTCTGCGTCGGTGAAGGCGGGGAAGTTGTTCATCGCCAACCGTCGCGACTTCGACCGCCAGATCGCCCAGTTCAAGGATGGCTGGCAGCTGGAAGTCACCATCCAGCGACGACGCGCGACGCGGTCGATTCAGGCCAACGCGTATTACTGGGGCGTGGTGCTGCGGGCATTGAGTGAGCACACCGGGTATACGCCCGACGAAATACACGACATCTGCAAAGCGAAGTTTCTGCCGAAGCGATTAGCGATTCAGGACGGCAACGGGGAAGTCGTGGGGGAGTTTGTCTTAGGCGGATCGACGCGGGCGCTGAACACGAATGAGTTTCACGACTACGTCGAACGCATCCGCCAGTGGGCGTCCGAGCTCGATTGTTACATCCCGGATGCTGGAGAGGAGCCGTTGTAATGCCGACGACCACGATTCGTGTGTATAGCGTCCGCAGCACGCACGTCGGCCAGCGTCCCCCGTATCTGGAGAAGTTCCAGATCATGTCCTGCACGGAGGCCGGAATTCCGAACGGGCAATACGGGACGTTCGATCCGTTCGTGGCGAGCCTGTGTGATCAGGCCGCAAAACAGCAGTTCGCGGTGGACGTGACCTGGCGCGATACGACCTATGGCCGCGACATCATCAAAGGCGGTGCGCGTCGCAGTGAGGAGGCCGCGTGACGAGCTACGACGACTGGAAAACCCGCAGCGACGGCGACGAGCCGACCTGGGGTCATCGCGGGCCGGCGCACGTCACCGTGGAGTGCATCGCCTGTCATCGCGAGTTCTGGGTGGAGGCGGATGAACGCCCGCCCTATCGCTGCCCGATCTGCGTAGGGGAACCCTGGAAAGCCACGACGGCGCGATCCACGCGCGTGCAGACGCACAACCGGAAGAAAACCGCATGAGTCGCGACGTGATCCCGCGGCATCTGGTCGCGGAACTCCGGCGGAAAGCCTGGGTGAACTGTCCGGACTGTTACGGCGAAGGCGTCGTGACCTACACCGCCCGGAATCCCTTGGGCTACACCGAAGTGCGGTGCGCGTGCGTGGATCGGGACCGCGGTGGGTTACCTCCCGAGGAACCGGAGGCGTCGGTATGGGATTCCTAAATCTCCCCACGCTCGCTGAGATGCAGGCGCAGCGCCGGGCGACGCCGAAGGGCAGTGAACCCTCACGGCTACAGAAGAAAACCGCCGAGGCGAAGGATGAACGCAAAGAAGAAGCCGCGTGGAAAAAGGCGGTCTGGACACGCGACGGCGGGCAGTGTCGCTGGTGCGGACGTGTATGCCGAAAGTGTCTTGATCTCGTGCCCGATCGTGGCGAAGTGCATCACGTCAGTGGTCGTGTCGTTCGTGCGATCCGATGGGACCGTAGGAACGGCCTGCTTCTCTGTGCAGCCGATCACGAGCGGATCACTGGCCGGGTGGCCGAGAAATTCCTGATTCACAGCAAGCACACCTTCGTGGTGGACGACATCGCGTATATCAACGCGGATCGCAAGGTCTACTTCAAGAGGGTCGTATGACAGACATCAAGGTCATTTCCACTCGGCGGATGCTGGAAACCTTGTTGACCAAGGCTCAGAAGCCGGCCTGGTGGGAACGGCTCGTTTTGATCTTGAAGGGTGACCGCTGATGGCGCGTGGGCGGCTGATCTCGAAGTCCATCGGAACTTCCCGGAAATTCCATGCGCTACTCGGAAAAGGCGGGAAGCTCGGGGAGTTCTGCCAGTTGCTGTTTCCGCTCCTCGTGGCGAACACGGACGACTTCGGACGCCTCCCTGGGGATGCGTTCACCATCAAGAATCTCGTGTTGCCGACTTCCCGCCGGCCAGAAGCGGACTTTGACCGGGCATTGAGCGTGATGCATCAGGTCGGCATCGTCGTGCGCTACGTGGTGGGCGACTCGCAATACCTGCAAATCGTTGACTTCGATGAACATCAGGTCAATCTCCACAAGCGGACGAAGTCGATTTACCCGGAACCTCCCGCCAGTTCCCGGAAAGTCCCGGAGATTCCTTCTGAATCTAACTTAACTCAAGAGAACTTAACGGAACGGAACTTAAGTGAACTGCGTGAGACGCGCCAACGAGAAGCGGACGTGCTCTTTGAGCAGTTCTGGGCGGCCTATCCGAAGAAACGCGCGAAGGACGAAGCCCGCAAGGAGTGGGACAAGCGTCGCCCCGATGCGGGGCTCCTCGACGTGATGCTGCGGGCGTTGGAGATTCAGAAATCCTCGCCGGATTGGCAGAAGGACCGCGGCCAATACATCCCCCAGCCGAGTCGCTGGTTACGCGGGGCGCGGTGGACGGACGTGATTGAGCCGGACATCGTCGCGCCGGGGCCGTCCGAGACGTGGCGGCACAACGAGGCCGCCGTCAACGAAGCGGTGCGGCTCTTGACGGGCACGGAGGGGTGATGACGAGCGACCAGATACAGGACCTCGGCCGGCGCCTGGTGGCCCTGGCGGAAGTGTTTGACAAGAAGCTCACCACCCCGCAGACGATGCTCTACATCGAAGCCCTGAAGGATCTGCCGTTTGAGGCCGTGGTGGGGGCGTTGAATCAGGCGGTGAAAGCCTCGAAGTATTTCCCACGCCCGGCGGAGATCCGCACCTACGCCCTTGGGGACGCGGAGGACGTGACGGAGAACGCCTGGATAGCCTTTCGACAGGCGATGGGGCGGGTGGGCTCCTATGCGTCCGTGATCGTCCACGACGCCGCGCTGGCCGAAACCGTGACCGCGATGTTTGGTGGGTGGGTGGAAGCCTGTCACGCGGAATTCACCCCGGAGATGTGGGCGGCGAAACGCAAGGAGTTCGGGCGGGTCTACCGCGTGATGCAGGGCCGGCGCTTGGACGGGGCGCGGTATCTCACGGGACTCAGCGAACAGCAGAACAGCGCACGCGCGTTACAGACGCGGTTTATCCCGGTGGGGCGTATCGGCCGGGACGGCAGCGTGCGGGCGCATCTGTCTCACGCGGAATGCGAGCAGGAGCGGCTGTTGATTGCGGCGCAGGCGCACGGGTTACAGGGGATTGGCGACGGGCTGCAATCGCTGATGCCCCGGCGGCTCGAGAACCACACGGATGGGGCGGCATGAACGACGCGATCCTGGAAGGGCTGCGGCTGTTACGGGCGGTGTTTGAAGCCCAACGGGAGTTGGATTTTATGACCGGTAAAACAGGCCGCGAAGCCGATGCGGAATGGTGCCGGAGACGTGACGCGCTCGACCTGGCCGAAGTGAGGCTCGCTGAATTTGAACATCGTCTAGCCACGGCGGATCTCGCGCGCGATTGGAAGGCCCGACAGGTGGGAGAGGACGCATGAGTGATGAGGCCCGTGTCTATGCCGTGCTCCTGCGGGTGGGCTGGTTATCCACGACGGAAGTCCTGGCCCGTGTGCGGATGGATACCTCGCGAGCCTTAGCGGCCTTATGGCGCTTAGCCGATGTGGGCCAAGCCGAACGGCAGATCCGGTACTCCGGGAAGCGGGGGAAACCCGCGCAGGTGTATCGGCGAGCGACGCAGACGAACCAAAACATGATGGCTGCGCTCGATCCCATCCATCCGCTTCGCGATGTGCAGGTGCCCAAGTGATCAGCGTGCGACTCAGGAGCGTTAGAGCGTGCTGATTCAGGCGGACGCGCGGTTGATTCCCTTGCGGGATCAGTGCGTGCAGTGCTGCGTCACCTCGCCGCCGTATTTCGGGTTGCGTGATTACGGCCATCCGCAGCAGATCGGGCTGCAGAAGGACGCAGCCGAATACGTGGATGAATTGGTGGGGGTGTTTCGGGAAGTGCGGCGGGTGCTCGCAGACGATGGTGTGCTCTGGCTGAACCTTGGTGACACCTACAACGCCTATAACGGCAATGCGGGGCCGTCCTCGAGTATCAGCCGCGGCCGACACGATGCCGCGCGTCCGGACCTTGCGCGGGGACATGGGCTGCTGTGGAAGGCGCGCAAGCCGAAAGACCTGCTCGGGATTCCGTGGATGGTCGCGTTTGCCCTGCAGGCGGACGGCTGGTATCTCCGCTCGGACATCATCTGGAGCAAGCCCAACCCGATGCCGGAATCGGTGACTGACAGGCCGACGAAAGCGCACGAGTATCTGTTCCTCTTTGCGAAGTCCGAGCGGTATTTCTACGACGCGCAAGCGATTGCGGAGCCTGTCAGCGTGGCGATGCTGGAGCAGATGGAGGACGGATACGAGGGCCTCGGGCTCAAGGATTACGAGTCGGCTGGTGTGCAGAACCCGTCCAGCGTGAAGGCGCGGATCATTGCGAACGCGAAAGCCCGATACAAGGCGGCAAACATCCCAGGGCAGTCGCCGCATGGATATACGAGGCGAGAAGGCGGCACGGCGATGAAAGAGAACGCCATTATGCGGAATCGTCGCACCGTCTGGAGTGTCCCCACAAAGCCGTACGTGGGGAGCCACTTCGCGACGATGCCTGAGAAGTTGGTTGAGCCGTGCATCCTGGCGGGGTCACGGTTCGGGGATCGCATCCTCGATCCGTTCATGGGTTCCGGCACCGTGGGCGCAGTAGCAGAGCGGCTCGGGCGTCAGTGGGTCGGCCTTGATCTCAATCCCGCGTATCACCAACTGGCGAAGCAACGCACGGCGCAACGCGGTTTGCGCTTTGATGCGGGCGACGGTCACCTTGGTGACTTGGGAACCGACCGTATCGCGGTACAGCCGTGATGGGATCGAGCGCAGCCATCATGGATTTCTTTCTTTTCTTTCTCGTCCAGTCTTGGACGCCCGCGCAGGGGGCGGCATGAGGGATCGGGAGGCGTGGACGATGGCTGATTTTTGTGGACCGTGGCGATTAGCACACCGCGATTCTTCGATTGGTCCGGGCTTTAACGGTCAACTGGAATACGTGGTGGATGCGAGGGGCGAGGAAGTGTGCGGCCCGATCAGCCATGTGGACATGCTGACGATTTACGCTCGGGAGGACCAAGTCGCCCGCGTGGCTCGTGGTGAATGGGGACCTTTTCGTGTGTATCGCGACGGGGAACCGTTCCCTTATTCAGCAAATGCCCACCTCATCGCTGCCGCGCCGGACATGCATGATCTCCTGTCCCTCATTCTTCATCGTCGTCGGGCTATTGAGGATGGGGAGGGATTGACCCTGCGGCCGTGCCGCGTTTGCGGGGAAGACACAGGATGGCCGGTGAATGACCCCGCCGAGACGGAATGCGAGGAGTGCGCCATCGCGGCGGTGCTCGCCAAAGCTGAGGGTCGCTCCTAATGTCCTATCGCCGTCGCGCGGGAGGCGGCAAGCGGGATATCGCTGAAAAGGCCATTTGCGACGCATTAGAGGCGATAGGGGCGCTCGTGTGGAAAGTCGGAGGCACTGGCAACCCGGATCTCGTCGTGCGGTTCCAGGGCGTCTGGACGCCGCTTGAAGTGAAATCGGGGAAAGCGGGACGGCTCACGAGAAATCAGATGGACCTGTCGTGGCCGGTGGTGCGAGACGTGGACGAAGCCTTACGAGCTATAGGCGTGAAAGCGTGACGTGGACGCTGAGTCACCGAGCCGACCCCGCTTGTTTACCAATTGCGGATCGGCACTACAACCGGCAGAAGGTGGGCTCGCCGCAGTTTGTGCCGCCCGGCCGGTGCTTGGTGCTGAAGCAACGGGCCGCAGTGTGGGTGACCTCGTGGCCGTTTCCCGAATACGTGAGGCACGCATGGGCGGGAGCGTGGGTCAATTCGATGTTTCGCAAGGAGGACGCGGCATTATGCGCCAGCACTTTGATCCGCGAAGCTGTCGCCGCGACGATTGCTGAGTGGCCGGAGGTTCCCGCGCGCGGGATGGTGTCGTTCATCGATCCGTTAGAGGTGACCCCGCGCCGGATTCGCAGTCGGCAGACGTGGGGGCATTCCTATTTCGAGGCGGGCTTCGTTCATGTCGGCTACACCAAGGCTGGGTTATGGGTGATGCAGTTGACCCCCGACCATATGCCGCCAGCCGAAAAAGCGTTTGTGGAAACGCCGCTGTTTGATGCTGATGGTCCACCCTCGTTCGACGTGGAACTCAATACACGCTCTAGTGCTGAAGACGTGGAAGGACCGCATGACGACGCTACGAGATGAGGCACAGCACCGTCTGACGCAGCCCCTATCGTCTTTGTTTTGTTCTATTTCTCAGTGGATGAGCGCGATCGGAGCGAGGCGATGAGCGAGCCACAGAATCCAGTTAAGCCGATCGTCTGGTTGGACGCCGATCGGATGGCCTGTCGCGGCGCGGCTACGCAGACCGTCTGGTCTAGCACCGGGGACATGGAGGAATGCGGCGCCTGTGGCACCCGGATCGCGTGGGATCGGGTCAATCATCCGGTGATCGGGTTCCAGGTGACCTGTCCGTTTCGCGCGGTGCCGATTGTGGAGGCGTCCCCCGCTCCCGACGGGGGTGAGTAGGTAGGAAGAGGTAGAGCAGATGCATTTGTATGGCTGCGAAACGATCCGGCTTTCAGCGTGCTCATAGGTGACGTGTGGGTTCCCAAGTGACCGTCGTGCGACTAACTGACAGTAGAGCGAAGAGGTAACGCGAATGGCGTATAGCGATTACGGCGGATATGCATATCGCAACGGCGAGCGAGTTCTTGAGCGGAGCGATTGGACACTGACGCCTGATGGAGGGTTTGGCACACCGGGGTCATGGCCGGGATTCGCGCTGATCGCGGCAGGCAGGCCGGAGGCTGAGGTGCGCGAGTTGGTGAATCGCCCACACTTTCATGCGGCGCTCGGTGACGGACCGTTATATGTCGGCCTTTACAAACAGTCCACGGTGCAACTCTATCTCGGGATGGACCAAGGAGATCTCGATCCGCTCGTGCGTGCGAAGTATCCCGACGCCGTCAAGCCGTGGACCTTCCGAGAGGGCGATTACGTGGACGATGACTACTTCCGCGACAAGGACATCCCGTGCGTGGTGGAGGTGGACGGCCACACCCTGTCGATCCGCCACACCCACGAAGACAACTACTACGTGTATGCCGAATTACGGCAGCCGGACGGCGTGGTGTGGCATGGATTCAGCGGCTATGGGGTGGGCGCTGGTCTGGAAGATTGCGGCTACGGCTTCAGCACTGGTGCTCGCGAAAGGATGCTGTGGTCGTTCTTTGAGCGTCCTCGCGTTCCGGCGCTCTAGTGGTGGTTCCGGTCAGCGCGGGGACTTGGGAACCTCAGTGCATCGAACCGAGGAACCTGCAAGGCGGATCGAACGCAGCCAAACAAAAGAAACGAATGTCGCTCATGACTGACTCTCTCCCCCCAGACGGATCACGACCGATCGATCCGTGGAAGGCTGTCAAGACCTACGACTACTACGTGTATGGCGATGGCTATGCGGAGTGGACCGGGTATGACAACGATCCCGAATCCTATCTCCGCGGCGATTGGATGAAAACCGAGGATGTTGACAAAGCTCTTGCAGTGGAGCGCCAGCAACTCGCGGAAGCCCGAGAGGGAGAGCGCCAGCAGATCGCCCGCCTGCAGGCCGAGCTAGCTGCCGAACGCCGTGAGCACGAAGAGACGCAGCATCAGTGCAGCGAGTTGAGCACGGCGAAAGCGGAAATCATCGCGCGATTGGAAGCCGAGATCGCGGAAGCGCGCGAAGCCTGCCCGTCAGTGCGGATGCAGGACCACTGCGACAAGCCGCTGCTCGCGTTGGTGAACTTGGAAGTGTCGCGCGGGTTCAACCGAGACGCGGAAATCATCAAATTGCAGCACCAAGTCCTGCATGATGCCGACGACGACAGTCCCTACGACGTTGACGGGGTGATCTACTGCGGGCGGTGTCATATGGCAATCGATGTTATCGTCAAAGCGATTGAGGCGCTCCGCGAGAACGGCGGGACGCAGGTCAAGCAGGGGCTAGCGGCGTCGATTGCGATGACTCTGCGGTCGATGAATGCGACACGCGAAGCCCTGATCCAGCGCGCGGAATCTGCCGAAGGCGACGCACGCTGTTATGCCGACGCCGCCAAATTCCAACGCGAGCGCGCCGAGCAAGCTGAAGCTGAACTCGCTGAAGCCCAGCACCAAGTCGAGACGCTGTCCGCTGAAAACGAACGAATCAATGAACTCACGAAGGCCCGACTGACGGCCGTCGCAGTTCCGTCTGTGACTCCGAAGGACCAGGTGAGGGGTGATGCGATGTCGGATATCACTGAAACGCTGCGACCGTTTGCGGAGCGATTAGCCGAGGCGGTGACGGCCTTGGACCACTTCCGGTATGCACGCCGATGGACGCCGGAGGACGGGCGGACGCTGCACGCGATCTATTGGGTGCTCCGGGATGCCGCCGCCGCACTCGTGAGCGATCAGCCCGAATACACATCCGGAGCGACCGAAGGTCCAGAGTTTGACGAGTGGTGGCAGGAGTTTGGCCCGGCTGTGGAACAAGCACAGCAGCCGCAGATGATCGCGATGGCGGGCTGGTCGGCGGCTCGCACGCGAGCCTCGCAAATCCTTCGTCACCACGTCGAGACGCTGTCCGCGGCGCAGGCGCAGCTCCAGCAGGAACTGGCGGAAGCGCGCGCGGCCCTACCGGAGCTTCGCAAGGAGTTGTCGGATGGGCAGCGGCTGATCGAGGAACGCGACGGCGCACGCCTCGCCTATCGTGGCTTTGCTGACCGGCTAGAGCAGGCAGAAGCCGAAGTCGCCCGCCTCACCGCTGAGAAGCAGCAACTGGAAGCCGCCTATCGGGCGGTCGAGGCCCGCATTCCCTACGCGAACGAATACGACGACATGGAAGCTCGGGTCGCCCGTCTCACCGCCGAGCGGGACGCCCTCCAGCAGCAGGTCCAGGACTTAACGGAGACCCGATGAGTAAACACGCCCCTCGAGGCCCCGTGAAAAGCCGCCCCGACCTCATCACCGTTGGTAACCCAATGAACGTTGAGCACTTACGGGGCGCCCCGCCGCGCTGCACCGCCAAAGCGAAGGGCTCCGGCGAGCAGTGTAAGAATCCGGCGATTCGTGGGGGCATGGTTTGTCGCACACATGGGGGGAGTGCTCCCCAAGTGCAGGCCAAAGCGTTGGAACGGCTCATGGCGCTGCAACCGCAGGCGATTCAGACGCTTGCGAACCTCTTGCAGCGGGATGAATTCCCCACCGTGCAGCTGGGCGCGGCGAAAGACGTGCTGGATCGCACGGAAGGCAAGGCGATTGACACGGTGAAGCATGTGGGGGCGGACGGGGGCGCGGTGGAATTCGTGATCCGGAAGCCGTGGGCGGATCAGGAAAATCCTTAGGAAAAATGGGGTAGCCTCACGGTATGGAGACTGCTAACAACGCGGACGTGGTTTTCTGCGACGGCGGCGTGCCGATGACGAAGGGCCTGCGCGTGATCTCGGTGACGCAGGACATCGGGAATACGTCGATCCGCATCGAAGTAAATCCTGGCGAGCATCTCGTGTGGCATTTGGATGGGAGCCCGCTCCCGGGCTGGATCAAGCCGGATGTGCGTGTGCGCTTAGCGTTGATGCATGCCGAAGATTGACCTGCTCTACGAGCCCCGTCCGCACGCCATTCCCATTCATCGCGGGATGGACCGCTGTCGCTTTGGCGCGGTCGTCGCGCATCGGCGCTTCGGGAAGACCGTCTGTGCCATCAACCATCTGATCATTGCCGCGCTTGAGTGCAAGCGGGAGCGACCCCGCTTCGCCTTCATCGGGCCGACCTACACGCAAGCCAAAAGCATCGTCTGGGATTACCTCGTCCACTACAGCCAGCCCGTGCCAGGGGTCGATCCAAAGGTCTCCGAACTCGCCGTGAACTATCCCGGTGGGCGTCAGGTGCGGCTGTTCAGCGCGGACAACCCGGACAGCCTCCGCGGCTTGTATTTTGATGGGGTGGTGTTGGATGAATATGGCCTGATGCCCCCGCGCATCTTCTCGGAAGTGCTGCGGCCGGCGCTCTCGGATCGGCAAGGGTGGGCGCTCTTTCTCGGGACGCCGGCGGGAAAGAACCAGTTTTACGACGTGATCCAGCAGGCCAAACAGGATCCGACGTGGTATCACGCGGAATTCAAAGCCAGCGAGACACAGATCATCGCCCCGGATGAACTCGAGGCCGTGAAAAAGGACATGACGCCCGATGAATACGCCCAGGAATACGAGTGCTCCTTTGAAGCCAGCGTTAAGGGGGCCATCTTTGCCGCCGAAATCGCTGCTGCTCGGCATGCTCAGCGGATCACTCGAGTCCCTGTCGATCCCATCCTGCCCGTGGATACCGATTGGGACTTGGGTGTTGGAGATTCCACTGCCATCTGGTTCTCTCAGAGTCTCCGTTCAGGCGAGCTTCGAGTCATCGACTACTATGAAGCGAGCGGAGAAGGGCTCCCGCACTACGCCGCGGTCCTTAAAGCCAAAGGCTACACCTACGGCCAGCACTGGGCCCCGTTCGACATCCAAGTCAAAGAGCTCGGCTCTGGCCGTTCCCGGCTCGAAACGGCGCAGTCGTTAGGCATCCGCTTTCAGATTGCCCCGAATGTCCCGCTCGAGGACGGGATTCACGCGGCGCGCATGCTCTTTCCCCGCTGCTGGTTTGATGAGACCAAATGCGCCAAGGGCTTGGAAGCGTTGCAGCACTACCGAAGGGACTACAACACGCGGTTGAACGAGTTCAAAGCCACCCCGGTGCATGATTGGGCCTCACACGGAGCCGATGCCTGGCGATATCTGGCGCTGCGGCAGAAGACCCCGAAGACGGCGACCACGACGACCGTAGTGCCGCGGCCGTTCACGGGTGGGCAGGGATGGATGAGATGAACTGAATTTTCCTGTTGACCTGCACGGATGAGTGTGGATACTTAGTATCCAGTGCCGAAGTTCCTTGAAGACAAGCTCAAGGCTGAATATCCGCACAACCCACGCGCGGTCTACGGCACTCTGAACAGCCTCGGCGCGATGCATGGCAACAAGGAGACCGCCAAAGGGCGGGCCATGGACGCCAAGCACGCGCGCAACGTCGGCCATCCTCATCGCAATCTCGGCAAATACCTGCATCCGAAGCGGTCGAAGTGAGCGATACGAAAGATATCGCCGCCTCGTCCCTCGGGGATCTCCCCAACGCGGGCTATGCGACCACTCGCCAGAAGCAAACCTCCGATCTGGTGATGTTCTGGCTCCGCGAAATCGAACGCAATCGCCATCTCCTGCTCCTGATCGTGCTCGACGGTTGGGACAAGTGGCGCAAGACGGCCGGCAACGCGTGGGACGTGAACCGCGGGGGCCGTTCGACGGCCATGGGCACCGACCTGTTGAAGCTCGTGTGGGATTACATGGTCAAGCTCGCCGGCCCCAATCCCGCGCAACAGTTGATCATCCTCGAGGGGATGAAGCGCCGGCAGGCGCTGCATTGGGACTTCCGGAAAGCTACGGCGCAAGCCCTGATGAAGGCGCAGATTGACGCCCAGATCGACCTGGACCGGGAACAGCGGAAACCGCGCACGTTCTACCTGACCTAATGGCCGACGAGGTCAAGCGCGACGACATCGTTGAGGAAGCGCGGAAACGCTGGCTGCAAGCCGACGAAGCCGAACGCGCGCAACGGGAATCCATCCTGGCCGCCAAGGAATTTCGCGCCGGCAATCAGTGGCCCGATGCCATCCGCATCCAACGCGAAGGCGGGCAATCTCTGACACCCCAAGCCGCCCAGCCGGCTCGCCCCTGTCTGACCATCGATCGTATCTCCCAGCCCGTCCGACAGGCCAGTAACGCGGTCAAACAAGCGAACATCGCGATCACCGTGCTGCCGAACGGGGAACACGCCAACGATGAGACCGCCCAGGTGTTCACCGGGTATCTCCGGCGCCTGCAGAACATGGCGCGCGGGGATGCGCCGATTGAATGGGCGGCGGATTCCGCGATTGAATCGGGCATTGGCTGGCTCCGGCTCCGCACCACGTATGTGACGCAGGAGTCGAAGGCCGCGGACCGGAGCCTGTTCGATCAGGAGCTCATCGCGGAGCGGATCACCAACTCCCTGTCGGTCTACTGTGACCCCTCAAGTGAGAAGCCGACCAAAGCCGACGCCCAGTGGATGATCCAAGTCGAGGATCTGAGCAAGGACGAGTTTCGCCGGCGCTGGCCGAAGGCGCAAGAAGTGGGCGTAGAAGACACGGTAGGCGATACGTCCAACTGGAAAGACTGGGTCCGCACCGACCAGATTCGCATCGCCGACTACTGGCGCATCGTCTACACCGCGGAGTCGTATTGCCTGCTGAACGATGGCCGTGTGGTCCCGTTGAAGGACGCTCCGGACCAGAAGGCGATCCTGCAGACCCGCGCGGTGGAAGTCCCGCAAGTCGAGTGCTACAAGATCAACGCGAAAGAAGTCTTGGAAGGCCCGGCCATCTGGTTGGGGCGACGGATCCCGCTGTTCCCGATTCTGGGCGAAGAACTGAACGTGGATGGCCGGAAGGTCTACCGCGGGATCATCCAGTCCGCCATGGACGCCCAGCGGATGGTGAACTACCTGTATTCGGGAGCGGTCGAGACCGCCGCCTTAGCCCCGCGGGCCCCGTGGGTCTTAGCCGAAGGGCAGGACGAAGGCCATCCCGAGTGGCAGCACGCCAACACCTACAACTACCAGGCGCTGTATTACAAACCCGTGAGCCTCGGCGGGGAACTCGCCCCGCCTCCGAAGCGCAATATCGAAGAACCCCCGATTCAGGCGCAAGTCGAACTGCTGCACCTGTCGGAAGAGGCGATCAAAGCGACCACGGCATTCTTTGACCCAAGTCTCGGCAACTACAACAGCGCGGTCAAATCAGGCCGGCAGACCTTGGCCCTGCAGAAACAGCAGGAACTGTCCACGTCCAACTTTCTGGATAACGTGACGCGGACGATGATCGAGATTGGGAATGAAGCGGTCGCGATCATCCCGAAGATCACGCGCAAAGGGCAGTTGCTGCACATTCTCGGCGTGGATGATGTGCCCGAGACCATCATCGCGGGGCAACACTTCATGCAGGACAAGGGGCGCGCGGTCCCGATTCCCGCGGAGCAGGCCAGCCAGCTTGAGAAGG
>JADMIO011413703.1_pt1 | contig 42560 bp, 35 predicted proteins | sample 8958161 | NCBI WGS metagenome assembly JADMIO01 (sample SAMN16585339, study PRJNA669376) | soil metagenome | isolation source: Crop rotation soil | place: USA: Cullars Rotation, Alabama | collected 2011 | reverse complement strand
CCGCGACTTCAAGTCACGTGAATTCCAAGCTTCGGATCCCACTGTGCTGGAAAGGGCGCTCGCCCGATGCGCTGTTACTCAGTCCTCAGCACTCAGTCCTCAGTCCTGAACAGACGTGGGACATTTGACGATCAACCCCGGCCTTTTCGATGGTGAGGTTCCGCCGACCAAGAGCATCCTGCAGGTGCTGCTCGATATTGGTTACCCGATGCATTATTCCTGCCGCCGCGGATTGTGCGGGCAGGACATGATCCGCATACTCAAGGGCGCAGAATTCTTAAGTCCGATCGAAGAGCCCGAAGATGGTACGCTCCAGATGCTGCGTGTGCGCGAGCAGCCCATGCGCATGGCCTGTTCGGTACGCGTGATTGGTGATGGGGCTGTCGTCGTAGAAATCGTGTAGTCCGGGCGTCCCGCCCGGTCCAGAAGAAGCGCACCTCGCGCTCCACTATGATTGGCTGGCGACTAGTTTTGACCGGGCGAGACGCCCGGACTACTAATCTTCCAGCTTCCAGCGTGACGTCACCCCTGCGCCCATGTGTTCCTTGCGAATCCGGTGAAAGATGGCCGGGTCGTTGACCACTTCATTCGGCCGCTTCTGGCTGCGAACGAGAAAATCGGCCTCGGGCGGATAGCACGCCGGCGGAGCTGACGTCTCCGGCGTCGAAACGACTTCGCCGGGCAGCCGCGTGATCTTCGCGTTGGTCGGAAGCGATGCGCTCTGGTAGCGCAGATCCATGCTCCAGCGCACGATATCGGAGCTGTTCTCGAAGCTGGCGTGTGGGGACATGTTGGTGAGGAACAGGGCGCCGTATTTTTTCACTGGCACGCAGACCGGCTTGCGCTGCGGCAGATCCTTGTCGGGAATGATCAGGTACGGCTTTCCCTTGCGCGTCGCGTGGCGCACGATCCCGTCCTTGTGCACGCCGGGGATCACCCACATGCAGCCGTTCTCCTGGTTGGCATCGACCAGCGGCAACCAGACGGTCAGCATCAACGCCTTGTCGCAGTACGGTTCGGTGTAGCCGGAATCCTGGTGCCAGGGCACCGCGCCGTAATTGTAATTGGGAATCTTCGGGCGCAGCCGATAGACGCTCGACGCGATCAACTCCGGTCCGCACAGCGACTCAGCGATATCGAGTAGCTTTGAGTTGCGGATCAGATTGAAGAACGCCGGACCGGCCAGGCCGCCGTTCCAGATCGACAAGGCAACCTTGTCGGTCTCCTTGCTGATCATCGCCAACTGGCGCTCGAAGCCGTACTCGGCGTAAGATTTCGAAAGCTCGCCCTTCGCGACCAGTTCGGCGGCGCGCTTGTTGACTTCTTCAGTGATCTCACCGATCACCGGCTGCAGGTCGTCGTCATTGAAGAATCCGTCGACAACCAGGTAGCCGTCGCGGTCGAACGCCCCGATCTGTTCCTCGGTCAAACGCGTGGAAAGAGTCTCAGTGGACATTATCGCACCTTTGGGTTTGCTGGCAGCAATCTTGCCGCCGAATTGTGGTGGTAATATTCCCTGATGATCGACCAGGTTCAATGGCCCACGGTCACCATTATTGGTATAAATTCACTATAGGCGTGTTACGTGACCAGCGGACAGACTACCAATTGTGTGCCACTGGTGGCTTGTCCACCAGTGTGCCGTCAGAGAATGCGTGATTCGCTTCGAGATATCCCCAGCGGGGTCTCTCTTGAATCCGATTCGCTGGATGCTTCGAGCTTGGAAGTTCGATCTGCCGACTCACTGGTGGGCAAGCCACCAGTGGCACACATCACTTCCCCACCAGCAGTTCCCACTGGCGTGAGGCAAAGCGGTCGGTCATTCCGGCGACGTAATCGCCGATGACGCGGTCCAGCGAATCGCCTTGCGTCTCGGCGCGGCGGCGATGTTCCTCCGGAAGCTTGGTCGGATCGGCGCGGTAGACGGCGAAGAGCTTGCGCAGCCGATCCTGCCAGAGCGCGGTCATCTCTCGCACGCGCGGGCTCATGTAGAAATTGTCCATCAGAAAAGTTTCGAGCTCGAGCTTGCGCGGCGCGAGTTCACGTGAAAATCCAACCAGTTCGCTCTCGCACTTCCGCACGTCGGCGACGCTGTGAATTCCATGCGCATCCAGCCTGCGCCGCGTTTCAGCGAGCAGATCGTTGACGAGCATCGCGATCAGCCGCCGCACGACCGTGCGCCAGCGCAGGCGTTTGTCTTCCTTCAGCACCGGATACTCCGCGGTGACCTGCTCTTCGGCCTGGCGCCAGAGCGCCACCGAGCGAACCTGCTCGTCGCTGAGCGCCGCAGAGACCAGTCCATCATCGAGATCGTGCGTGTCGTAGGCGATCTCATCGGCGTGACCGACGAGCTGAACCTCGAGCGTCGGGCTCTCGTCGGCGACGAAACCAAGCAATGTTCGCGGCCGGCCGGACTGCCCCGAACGAACATAATTCTTCACATAGCCTTCTCGTGTTTCGTAAGTGAGGTTCAATCCGGGGAAGCGCGCGTAACGCTGCTCGAGAAAATCGACCACGCGCAGGCCCTGGGCATTGTGATCGAATCCGCCCGCGGACTTCATTTCATCGTTGAGCGCCCGTTCGCCGGAATGGCCGAAAGGTCCGTGTCCCAGATCGTGCGCGAGCGCGAGCGCCTCCGCGAGGTCCTCGTTGAGTCCCAGCGCGCGGGCGATGGTTCGCGCGATCTGGGTGACCTCCAGCGTATGCGTCATCCGATTGCGGTAGTAATCGCCTTCCATGACGCTGACGAAGACCTGCGTCTTATATTGAAGGCGGCGAAATGCGGCGGAATGAACGATGCGATCGCGGTCGCGCTGGTACAGCGCGCGGTATTCTGATTCGTGGTCAGGATGGAGACGGCCGCGGGAGAGGGACTCACTCATCGATTGCGGATTGCGGATCGGAGATTGCGGATTGGGGATTGCGGATTGCGGATTAGAGTCCAAGAGCGTGGCCCGCAACTGTTAATGAACGAGACTTTCGATCTCAATCTTGAATCAATCGATGGTTTCCGAAGCTTGCGCCGTGCGACCCACCGACAGGTAATCCGCAATCCGAAATCTGCAATCCGCAATGGATTTACTTCGTGTATCCCTCGATCCAGGTCTTCAACTGCGTCTTGCTCTGCGCGCCGATGACGCGGTCGACTTCCTGCCCGTCTTTGAAAAGTACCAGGCACGGGATCGAGCGGATTTTCAGGCGTCCGGCGATATCCGGCGCGTCGTCCACGTCGACCTTGGCGATCTTGACCTTGCCGGCCATTTCGGTCGCGATCTCATCCAAGGTCGGAGCGATCATGCGGCACGGACCACACCAGGTGGCCCAGAAATCAACGACGACAATCCCTTTGTGTTGCTCAACTTCGGTTTCAAACGACGTGTCATTTACAGCCACAGTAGCAGCTCCCATGACGGTGCCCTCCTTATTCCTTCATGATAACAGATGTGTCTAACCATCCAAGTTGTTCCGCTAAAAATACGCTAGCAGGTCCACCTTGGGGTGTCAAAGGAGGACAGCGAAACGCGCACCCGCCGAAAACACTCCTAAATTATCGTCGCCCTAACCCGCGAACGTCCAACCCAGATTCACGTTTCACGTATCACGTTTTCACGCCTTCGCATCCCCATCCAGCTTCGCCCTCATCTGCGCGATCTGCTGCGTCAGCTCATCCAGCTTTTTAAGGATTTCCGATTCGCGCTTCTCTTCCGGCGTCGGCTTCTTGGCCACGAATGAAATCGCGCCGCCAGGTTCCAACTCGGCGCTCTCGACTTCCTCCAGCGAGCGCAGGCCCTGCTTGTGCGCCGCGACCAGCAGTTCGCCGTGTGTGATCAGTTCTTTATGCAGGTTCCCTTCTATCAACTTGCCTTTCTCAATCAGCATCGTGGCCTCGCCTTCGACGATGACGTCCAGCTTCGGATGTTCGAAGAAGAATCGAACCACGCCGTAGTTGACCAGCAGCAGCGTGGTCGCGCCGATGATGCCGCCGCCGACCGAATTGTCGTTGCCGATGATCGCATTCTGAACCGTGTTCGAAATGCACAGCAGGACGACGAGGTCGAATGAGTTCAGGGAAGCTAAGCCGCGCTTTCCGGCGATGCGCAGACCGACGACCAGGAAGACATATACGATCGCCGGCCGGATGATTTTCTCCAGGATCGGCACGCCCAACGTAAACATGTTATCCCAACTGATTGAAAACATGGTTCATGCTCCTATGGTTCATACTCCTGGGGTTGTGAGTGCAATGAATCCAGTTCAGGCAGTCAGCGCGGCGGATGGACACTCTTCTCTTTTTCTTTTTCTGCTTTGGCCGCGCGCCGGTCAAAACACGCCGAACAGACGCAGTCGCCGTCGGCCGCGTAATACGGCAGCACGTGTGGACGGTAAAAGCACCAGCACTGTTTGTCGCCGTCAGGCCCGCAGAGAAACTTCGCGCCACAGTCGATGCACTGTTTTTCGGTCGCCATAATCGCCGGGCTCTCTACAAAAAGACAATTGGACGGGATGCACCATCGAACATACAAGAGTTCCGCCGCTTGTGAAGCCGCTAACAGCCAACCCGAGAGTTTGACCATGAAAAATTCAATCACCTCGCTCAACGACCTGCGCAAAGCGCCGTCGCGAATCGTCTGCATCGCGCCTTCCAACACCGAGCTCCTTTATGCGTTGGGCGCCGAGGACCGCATCGTCGGCGTCTCGCGCTACTGTGATTTCCCCGCTGCCGCCGGCGCGAAACCCAGATGCGGCGGCTTTTTGAATCCCGACATCAAGAAAGTTCTGGCGCTCAAACCCGACCTGGTGCTCGCGCAATCGTTTCTGCAGGAAGACGCCGTCAAAGCGCTGACGCATGCCGAAGTCCGAGTGATGGCCTTCTCGGTCACGTCGCTGCGCGAGCTGCTCGAAGACATTCTGATTCTGGGCCGCCTGGTCGAACGCGAAGCGGCCGCCGGAAAACTCGCCGGCAGGTTGCATGAACAACTGTCAACCCTGGCCCACGCCGGAGCGAAGATTTCCAGCCGCGGCGGCCGCAAACCGCGCGTTCACCTGGAAGAATGGGGCCCCAGCGAGCCCTATTACATCGCCGGAGACTGGGCCGCCGAGATGCTGCAGGTCGCCGGCGCCGAGAATTCATTCGCGCACCGCAATTTGCGCTGCCCCTCGCCGCAGCGATCGGTGAGCGGTACTGAAATCGCGCAGACCGATCCCGACATGATCATCGCCAGTTGGTGCGGCTGCGGAGAGAAAGTGGACCTCAAGCGTATCGCCAAACGCGAAGCCCTGAAATCGTCACGCGTCGTCAAGGAAGGCTGGCTGCGCTACGTCGACGACCGTTTCGTGATGCGCCCCGGCCCGCGCATCGTCGAAGGCGTGCGCAGGATTCAGGCGCATGTCAAGGAGTGGGCGGACGCGCAGAAATAAGTAGCTCTCGGCTCTCGGCTCTTAGCTCTTGGACTAAAGTGAATGCTATGGAGTCACTTTAGTCCAAGAGCTAAGAGCCAAGAGCCGCGAGCTAGTCCTTCAAAACCTTCCGCGCGATCACCAGTCGTTGAATCTCGCTCGTCCCTTCGTACAGCGTCAGCACGCGCGCGTCGCGATAGAGGCGTTCGACACGGTACTGGCGGCTGTAACCGTAGCCGCCGTGCACCTGGACGGCGCGGTAGGCGGCGCGGTTGGCTGCTTCGCTGGCGTAGAGTTTGGCCATCGCCGCCTTCTCCGTGAAGGGCTCGCGTGCGTGCTTGCGCCAGGCGGTGAAGAGCGACAATGTGCGCGCGGCTTCGTGTTCCACCGCGGTGTCGGCGATCATCCATTGTACGGCCTGCAACTCGGAGATCGGCTTGCCGAATGCGCTGCGCTCCTTGGCATAACGCGTCATCTCATCAAGACACGCAGCGATGAGTCCGGTGCTCAGAGAAGCGATGCCGATGCGCCCCGAATCCAGCGCGCTCAGCGCGATCTTGATGCCGGCGCCTTCGTCGCCCAGCAGATTCTCCGCCGGAATTTTGCAGTTATCGAAGACCACCGGGCAGGAATGGCTCGCGCGCTGCCCCATCTTGGGTTCGGCCTTGCCGACGCTGACGCCGCGCGTCTTGCCGTCGACAATGAACGCGCTGATGCCTTTGGCGCGCTTGGCCGGATCGGTGACGGCCACCACCAGGAACGTGCCGCGCTCGGAAGCGTTCGAGATCCACGTCTTCTCGCCGTTCAAAATGTACTGATCGCCTTTTTTCTCCGCACGCGTCGAGATCGCCTGCACATCCGAGCCGGCGTGCGGTTCGGTCAGCGCGAAGGCGCCCAGGCCTTCCAGCGAATTGAAGCGCGGGAGATACGTGCTCTTCTGCTTGTCGTTGCCCCACTGCGAGATCGTTTCGGCGACGAGATTGTTGACTGAGAGAATGACTGCTGTCGACGCGTCGGCGCGAGCCAGTTCCATGATTGCCAGCGCGTAGCTGACGGGATCGAGCCCCGCCCCGCCGTGCGATTGCGGGATCATCATGCCCAGCAGTCCCAGCCCGGCCAGCTCGGTGATCGCCGTCGTCGGAAATTCCTCTTTGGCGTCCAGTTCGGCCGCCAGCGGCATGAGCTTCTTTTCAGCAAACTCACGCGCGGCCTCGCGCGCGGCTTCCTGTTCATCAGAGAGTCGCAGGTCCATGAACCCTTCTTACTTCCAACCCGCCGCACAGACAAGGCGCGGAGTTGTGTGCCACGTGCAGCCCTGCTACCGGGATTTCCTGAACAGGAAATCTCCGCCGTTGGCTGCCCGTGCGGAAGCAGAGAGATGTTTGGCATCACTGCCCGGCTGCCCGTACGCCCACGACCATTTCGACTTAACTTTGTATTGCAAAGTCATTCCCCATGATTAGACTTTGTGTGGCAAAGTAATGAGGTCACCATGAAGAACTGGAACCTGGTCAGCTTCGAGCCCACCCGCCGCCTCCGTTTCTCAGTCTTCGTCCTCCCGCTGCTCTCCGCGCTGGCTTGCGAGGTCCGCGCCGAGATCGATGAACGCGAGATTCGTAAAGCAATCGAGCGCGGCCGCTGTTTGCGCGAGACGACGCCGATTCCCCCGGCTGCGCTCGGCGCCAAAGCGTGGATTCTCAACATTGCTGGCGTCCGATGCGGCCACGCAGCCGTGGCAGTGTCTGAAGCAGGCAAGGATACCCGCGCGAGCTACGTTCTGCGCGGCGAATCGACGATCGCAACTGTTCTGCGCGATGGTGATCAGCTCTCCGCCATCTCGTACGAATTTCTGCTCGACGCCGATCTGACACTCGTCTCCGGCACGATTCAAAAATCGCAGTCGAAGCAGAATCCGATTGCGTTCGAATCCTATACGCGGATGGCGAGCCTCAAAATCGAGAACGACCAGCTGCATTGGAAGCGCTCCGAAATTCGCCAGGACGGCGCGCCCGCCGCAGCGGAGATCTCGCGCCACTGCGATCTGCACGGCCTTCGTCCCATGCCAGAACAAGCGCTCTTTCTGCTCGGTCCGCTGGCCGCAGCGCAGGACAAACTGCGCGCGCGCCACGACACGCCCTGCTGCATCCCGACGCTGACGACCGATCAGGACTTCGAGCTTCCTGACATCGAACCGGCCTGGCTCGAATTCGGCGATTCGGTCTTCGGCCGCACACATCCCAACCGCATCAACATGATCCTGCGCTACTATTTCAGCGGCCGCATCGCCGACGACGCCTGGCACGTCCGCGATCCCGAGCCGGTTGCCGCCTGGCCGTCTGAGTGGGTGCTGGACACGAACGGCACGCTCCTGCGATTGCCCAAGTTGCTGGCGCTTGAGCGCTGGGAGCCCATCGCGTCGGAGCAGCTCGATCCGAATTCAAAACTCGATTTTGAAGCCATCAAAGCCGCCTGGACAAACCTCAATACGACAATGAAGCAAGCCGAAGACGATTATAAAGACCGCCCACAGAAATTGAATGAGTTGATGTGCGAGCTGTTCGGGGAGTAGCGATGTTCTTCCTCGTCGAAGTAGAACGCAACGTACGTTTAGCCTTCGTGCCGCTCGATGCTTCGAAAAATGCGAGATGATATGGAGTAATCAGGGGGGTCCGTGGTAGAAATTAGCCATGCCAGATAGTTCGCAGAATCAAGTCGGGTTGAAGCTCCGTTCGCTCGGACGCACCGGCATTCGCATCAGCGAGATCGGGTTCGGGGCGTGGGCGATCGGCGGTGGCGCGATTCTCGGCGGACATCCAGTCGGCTTCGGAAGCGTCGATGACAAGGTCAGCCTCGCCGCGCTGCAGCGCGCCTTTGAGCTCGGCGTCAACTTCGTCGATACCGCCGACGCTTACGGCAACGGTCACAGCGAACGCATCGTTGGCCAGGCGGTCAAGAATTCGCCGCGCCGCGTTCATATCGCAACCAAGGTGGGCACCGTCCGGCGCGATCCCGATCCGTCGACGAAGGACTTCTCCAAAGCGTACGTTCATGCCGCGTGCGACCGCAGCCTCGAGCGCCTGGGCGTCACGATGATCGATCTTTACCAGTTGCACAACCCGCCGGATGAGGTCATCGCCGGAAACGAAATCTGGGACGCGCTGCGTGAGCTCAAGGACAAGAGCAAGATTGCCTGCTACGGCATTTCCATCAGCCGGCCCGAGCAGGGCATCAAGGCCATCGAGAAAGGCGACGTCGATTCGATCCAGGTCGTCTACAACCTGCTCGAACGCGCAGCCGAGAAGGAACTTTTTCCGCTCGCCGAACGCAAGAGCGTGAGCATCATCGCACGCGTCCCGCTGGCCTCCGGCCTCCTGAGCGGCAAGTACGCTCCGGGCCACCGCTTCGCCGCAGACGATCATCGCAGCTCAAGTTATGGCCCCGGAAAACTGGAAGAGGCGCTGCAGCGCGTCGAGAAATTCAAATTCCTCGCGCAGGGCCGCACGCTGGCGCAGGCCGCGCTGAAGTTCTGCCTGGCCAATCCGGCCGTGAGCGCCGTGATTCCCGGAATCAAGACGCCGCAGCAGTCGGAAGAGAACATCGCCGCCGCAGCCGCGGCCGATTTGACGAAAGAAGAATTGGAGAAGTTGAACCGTTCGTAGTCCGGGCGTCGCGCCCGGTCCAAAAACAGCGCCGCCGCCGGCGCACAAGATAGAAAATGGAGCGCGGCGGCGCGCTCTTTCAGGACCGGGCGGGACGCCCGGACTACACCTCATGTCTTTAAGCTTTGAAGAAATTTTTGAAACCATCCGCATGATCGGGATGGAGCATCTCGACATCCGCACCACAACGATGGGCATTTCGTTGCGCGATTGCGCCACCCATTCGCCCGAGCAGACCGCGCGCAACGTCTACGAAAAGATCGTACGCCTCGGCTCGCGCCTGGTTCCCGCCGCGCGTGAGATCGAGCTTGAACACGGCATTCCGATCGTGAATAAACGCGTCGCCGTCACGCCCATCGCGCTGCTGGGCGCCGCCGATCCGCTGCCCATCGCCATGGCGCTCGACAAGGCCGCGCAGGAGATCGGCATCGACTTTCTCGGCGGGTACTCGGCGCTGGTTCAGAAAGATCTCGCCGAACCGGACAAAACACTGATTGCTTCTATGAAGGTCGCGCTGGCCGAGACCAAACGTCTGTGCGGATCGGTCAACGTCGCCGATTCGCGCAGCGGGATCAACATGGACGCCTGCCTGATGGTCGGCCAGATGCTCAAAGACCTGGCGCATGCGACGCGTGAGCAGGCCGGCCTGGGCTGCGCCAAATTCTGCGCCTTCGCCAACGCCGTCGAAGACAATCCATTCATGGCCGGCGCGTTCTTCGGGCCGGGCGAAGGCGAATGCAGCCTCTCCGTCGGCATCTCCGGCCCCGGCGTCGTCGCGGCGGTCATGCGCGAGATGCTCTCCGATGCCATCCGCCGCACCGCCTACAAGATCACGCGCATGGGCGAGTTGGTTGGGCGCAAAGTCAGCGAGCGCCTCGGCATTCCATTCAACATCGTCGACGTCTCACTGGCGCCCACGCCGGCGCCTGGCGACAGCGTCGGAGAAATCTTCGAAGCGATGGGCCTGGAGCGCTCCGGCGCGCCGGGCACGACCGCCGCGCTGATGCTGCTGACCGATGCCGTGAAAAAGGGTGGCGCGATGGCCTCCGGTCACATCGGCGGATTATCCGGCGCGTTCATTCCGGTCAGCGAAGACGCGGCGCTCGCCGCCGCCGCCGCCGAAGGCGCGCTGTCGATCGAAAAACTCGAAGCGATGACCGCCGTCTGTTGCGTGGGCCTGGACATGGTCGTCATTCCCGGCGACACCAGCGCCGAGACGCTGGCGGGAATCATCGCCGACGAGAGTGCCATCGGCGTGATGAATCATAAGACAACCGCCTGCCGCATCATTCCCGCGCCGGGAAAGAAAGCCGGCGATCACGTCGACTTCGGCGGTCTGCTCGGGTCGAGCCCTGTGATGTCGGTCTCCAAGTTCTCGAACGCCAGGTTCATCCAACGCGGCGGCCGAATTCCCGCGCCGATGCAGGGCTTGCGGAACTGATTCGCCGTCGTGCAAGATTCAACTTGCTCGACCAGTTGCCGAAATTCAGTCACTCCGCCCAGAATTCGGGCACTCCTTTTTCAGCAAACTGCCGTGGCTTCACACTTTCTTGACGGCCCATCAATTGCTGTTTCTTCTCCGCGATTAATTTTCACCAGTCTCTATTTGGAGGAGGTGTTTGATGTTTCTGCATTTAATTATCGGCTTGGTCGTGCTCGGCATTGTGCTCTGGCTGATCAATACGTATCTGCCGATGGATGGACGGATCAAGACGATCCTCAACATCGTTGCAGTTGTCGGCGCAGTGCTGTGGGTCTGCCAAGCGTTCGGAATTCTGATCTTCGGTTCGCCGTTGATGAACCTGATCATCGGTCTTGCGATTCTCGGCGTCCTGCTATGGGCGATCAACACTTACGTTCCGATGGACGGCAAGATCAAGAAGATCGTCAACGTCGTGGTCATCATCGTGGCGATCCTGGGCGTGTTGCAGGCCTTCGGCGTGCTGCCGGGCGCAAACGCCTACCGTTTCTAACGAAACGTGAAACGTGAAGACGTGAAACGTGATCCCGAATTCACGTTTCACTCTTCACGTCTTCACGTTTCGCTTTATTTCTGGAAGATCGGCAAATATCTGTACGGCAGGCACAGGATCATGACGCCGATCGCGGTGCTGTAGGTCGATCCAACATCGCCGCGCCAGGAGCCATCGGAAGACTGCGACGTGATCAGGCGCTCGCGCATGGCGGTGAAATATTTCGCCCAGTAGTCGCCGCCGATCTGGAACATGGCCTGCGCGCCATAAAAGTTGGTGTAGAAGTCGTGGTAGCCTTGAGTCTGCCGCGGGTTGAGATTTTTCTTCAGGTACTCGCAGGCGCGATCGGCTTCCTTGGCCTTGTACTGTCCGGCCATCATGAAAACTTCCGCGCCGGCGGCCGTCAACGCCACCGATGAAGTCTGTCCGCTCTGCACCGAGTACCGGATGCCGCCGTCGGCATTCTGACACTTATGGAGGTACTCGATGGCGTTGTTCAAAACTTTTTCAGGAATGTCGATGCCCGCGTTGCGAGCGCTGCGCAAGCCTTGAACCTGCGTAACGGTGACCGAGCCTTCGTCGGCGCCCGAATTCGGCGAATAATACCAGCCGCCCTGGTTCGACTGCGACTGCTGCGTTTTCTTGACGGCCTTCTGCAGAGCAATCTTGATCTTCAAATCGACATCCGGACTGGCCGACATTCCGTACGCTTCACCCAGGAACGTCATCGCGAAACCGTGGCCGTACATCTGCTGGCCGTCCTGCCCCGAGTCGATCAGGCCGTCGTTTGTCTGATGCTTGAGGCAGTAATCAATGGCGCGCAGGATGTTGGCGCCGTACTTGCCCCGCGTCGGCGCGTTGCCGGCCGAGAGCAGCGCCAGTCCGGCCAGCCCGGTCATCGCCATCTGGTAGGTGCCGGAGCCGCCTTCAGAACCCCACGAGCCGTCTTTGTTCTGAACTTTCGCCAGCCATGCGATACCTTTTTCGACGGCATCTTCGAGCTTCGGTGTGATCTCAATGAATTCCTGCGGCGGAGGCGGTTCGGTGGGCGGCTCAGCCGAAAATGCAGCTCCGGCAGAAACAACCGCCGCTAAGAGCAACCAGGAATATCGGGGTAATGCCACAGGCCGTGAATCTCCAGGGAAGAGAATAACCCAATTCACTGGAGCTAGAAAGGCAAAAAGGGACGAAGCTGCTGGCTCCTAGTACTCAGCATTCTTGAACAGGAGCTAAGAGCCGCGAGTCAAAGAGCCGACAACCACCAGAACGCTCGCCGTGAAGTTGTGAAGAACCACATGCGGCGGCTCTTCATATTTCACGTTTCACGTTTCGCTGTTACTCCCACGGCGCGACTTCGCCGATCGGCGCCGGTGGATCGAAGCGCGTGGTGAGCTTTACCGACGTCCCTTTGTCGGAGGCTTCGTTGAGCTTCTCGGCGATCTCGACAATATGGCGCGCCTGGTAGGCTGAACAGCGCGGCGTGCGATTGGTGCGGATCGCGTCGGCGAAATCGGCGACGCCTTTGCCCCAGTCCAGAGCGTTATTCATCGCCTTTGGCGGCGTGGGAATTGGCTGGGATTCGTGCGACTTGGCCGAGAGGAACTTCACGCCGGCGCCGTCGTTGTGCGGATTGAGCAGGAATGAGCCGTCGGTGCCCTGGATCTCGAGTGCCGGAACGGTGGACTGCCCCGACCAACCGGAGTGAATGTAACCGCGCACGCCATTTTCGAATTCGAGCAGTCCCATGACGTGGTTGGGAATCGTCGGCTTGAATTTCGTTCCGGCCTTAGGACCGGTCTGGATCTCGCGTTCAGGAATGAGAATGCGCGAAAACCCGGAGACCCGGACCACCGGTCCGAAATAGGTCGTCATCATGGTGAGCGGATAGGGCGCCGCATCGGCGATGACGCTGACGCCGTTACACATGAACACGTCGGCGTTCGGGTGCCAGTACTCCAGGCGCGTGCAGGAGAAGCTGCCGACGACCGTGTGCGGCGTCCCGATTTCTCCGCCGCGGATGCGCGACCAGACGTTCTGCTGCTCGTAACCCAGCGGCGAGGAAGGGGCGCAGCCGAGTTTCAACTTTCGTGACTCGGCTTCGCGGATGAGTTCGTCGGCCTGCGGCGTGGTGATCGAGACCGGTTTTTCTGAATACACATTCTTTCCGGCTTTCAGCGCAGCCAGCGATACGGGATAGTGGCCGTCGAGCGTCGTCAGATTGAGCACGGCCTCGACGCTGGAATCGTTGAAGACGTCTTCGAGCTTGGCGTAGACTTTGCCGCCGCCGGCGATTTTCTGGAATTCCTCGGCGCGGGCTTTGTCCTGGTCGAAGTAACCGGCCAGCTCGATTTTATTTTTGTAGTTCAGGCAGCGCGGCTGGTAGCCGTTCTTTGCAATCATGCCGCATCCGACGATGGCAATTCTCACGGGCTTGAACGAGGACATTGGACGATCTCCTGTGGCACAAGCTGTTAGCTTGTGCTCTTCGCGGTGGCCAATTCTTTGCGCAAGTTGACAGCTTGCGCCACAACAAAATCAAAACTGTTTTTGGCGCACTGCGCCGGTGTCTTGTTGCCGCAGGGACTGTTCTGTTCGAAGATGATCCAGCCGCTGTATTTTTTCTCATCGAGAAAACGGAAGAGCGACGGGTAGTCTGCGCGGCCCTGGCCGAGCTCAATCGAGAGTTCGCCCTGCGGATTCCAGTCTTTGAATTCAATCATCTGCACGCGCGGCCAGTTGCGTTTCATGAAAATCTGCGCGCGTTTTCCTTCCGGATGGCCTGCGAAATCCTTGGTGGCGTGCCCGACATCGCAGAAGACGCCGAATGTTTCGGGATTCGTCAGGCTGAGAACGTGCTCGGTCTCTTCCATCGTCTCGGAGAATGTGTTGGTGTGATGATGATGCATGGTGACGACGTCGAAGGGCGCCCCGATCGAGGCGATGTGGTTCATCAGTTGCGCCATGACCTCGCGGTCTTTCTTCGCCGGGCCGCGGCCGCCGTAGAGCACCAGGTTTTCGCAGTTGACCGCCTGCATGAAGCGGCAGAGCGCCTCGTAGCGCGGGAAGTCGACGTGAACTTCGGCGTAGACGGCGCCCAGGGCCAGTCCGTGACGGCCAAGCAGCGCGGTGAACGACTTCGGATCCGCATAGAACGGCTGCACGGTCGCTTCGCGGATTCCGATCCCATCGAAGCCGATGGCTGCGATCTCGCGCAGCCACGGTTCGAATTTTTCGCCGGCGACCGAACCCCACATCAGTTCCATGCAGCCGAGTCGAGGAGAGTTCTTCATGGGTGTCCTTCTGCAAGCTTGAGTATCGACGACGAACTGCGTGTCTATCGCTTCTTCGGCAGCTTGATCTGCGTGAACTTGTTGACCTGTTCGGTCAGCGCGATCTCGGTCGGCAGGCGTTCCATCGAGCTTGCACCGTAGAAGCCGTCGACATTCTTGCAGCGGTCGAGAATGTACTGCGCGTCTCCGGGTTCAGCGATCGGGCCGCCGTGGCAGATCACGAACAGATCGTTGCGCACGCTCTTGGCCGCATCGGCGATCGCCTGGACTTCGCGAACGGAAGTGTCCAGCGACTTGACCGTCTTGGCGCCGATCGTTCCTGAAATCGTGCAACCCATGTGTGCGACGATCAGGTCCGCGCCGGCGCGGGCCATCATCTGTGCTTCCTCGGTGTTGAAGACGTAGGGCGAGGTCAACATGTCCATCTCGCGGGCCTTGGCGATGCATTCGACTTCGGTCTTGTAGTTGATGCCGGTCTCTTCGAGATTGAGGCGGAACGTGCCATCGATCAGACCGACCGTCGGAAAATTCTGAATCCCGGCGAAGCCCATCGTCTTGAGCTCCTGCAGAAACAGATCGCGCAGCATGAATGGATCGGTCGCGCAGACGCCGGCCAGGATGGGCGTGTGTTTGACGGCGGTGAGCACTTCGTACGCCATCTCCTTGACGATCTGGTTGGCGTTGCCGTAGGGCATCAGGCCGTTCATCGAGCCGCGCCCGGCCATACGGAAGCGGCCGGAATTATAGATCACGATCAGGTCGATGCCGCCGGCCTCTTCGCACTTGGCGGAGATTCCGGTTCCGGCGCCGCCGCCGATGATCGGCTTGCCAGAGGCGATTTTATCGCGGAAGCGCTCGAGGATGGATTTGCGGTCGTTCTTCATGTTGTCCCTTTCGTTTTTTTGCCACAGAGGACACAGAGATTCTCTGAGCCGCTGGCGCAAAGCTTGTCAGCGAGTGATTGCTCTAAAATGTTCGACGGCGGCCCCGGCAAAATCGGAGTCGTTGATGTGCAACGGCAGACGAATGACCTGGCGATCCTTGTTCTTGTTGATGTGTTTTTCGAGCGCACCGAAGAGCGCCGCGTCGGCTTCCGGATCGTGGAACGGCTTGCCGGGCGCGTCGATCGCCGAGACGCCCTTTTCCGGAATCAGCATGCGCACCGGCCCTTCGCAGGCGTTGAGCTTCTGTGCGATCCATTGACCCATCGCAGCGTTTTCATCGCGGGTGGTGCGCATCAGCGTGGTGTGCGGGTTGTGCTTGTAGAGATTGCGATTGCGGTATTTCTCCGGAACAGACTCGATCATTCCGAAGTTCACCATGTCCAGCGCGCCGACAGAGAAGACCGCCGGAATGCGCATGCGGATGTAGGCGCCGAAGCGATCCTCGCCGGCGCTGCAGACTCCGCCCATCAGGTGATCGGCCACTTCGGTGGTGGTGATATCGATCGCAGCGCCGATCATTCCTGAATCAATCAGCTTCTCCATCGATTTGCCGCCGATGCCGGTGGCGTGGAAGACCAGGCAGTCGTAATCCTTCTCGATCGCAGTGCGAATTTTCGTGACGCAGGGCGTGGTGACGCCGAACATCGTCATACCGACGGCCGGCTTGGCCTTTTCATCCTTCGGCAACTGGCGCGTGACCATTCCTGCCAGCGCATGCGCGGCGTTGGCGAAGACCGTGCGCGAGATGCTGTTCAAGCCCGCGACATCGGTCACGGCATAGATCATGCAGATATCGGTTGCGCCCGCATATCCGCCGCCGGCTTGCGTCGAGACCATGACCTTCGGCACGCCGACCGGCAGCGCGCGCATTCCGGCGGTGACCAGTGTCGTATTGCCCGATCCGCCCAGGCCGATCATCCCGGCGATATCGTTGCGCGATTTGACGAAAGCCGCGAATGCCTCGGACATCGCGCCCATCGATTTGCCGCGATCGTTGAGCGCCAGAACGTCTTTGGTTCCCGGAATCTGCGCGGCGATCTCGGAAGGCCCAATGTCGGCAGCCGCGTTGCGGCCTTGCGTGCTCAGGTCGACTTTGACCGTCTGCAGGCCGGCCGCTTTCAACAAGCCGTCGACGTACAGCAGCTCTTCTGATTTCGTGTCGAACGTTCCGACGACGTAAACGCTTTTGCTCATCACAGTTCCTTTCGTGGCACGGGCGTCTCGCCCGTGAGCTCATGAGCGAGACGCCCATGCCACGATCTTATCGTAGTGAATTCCACGGAGCTTCCTTGAAGACGTCGACGACTTCGTAACCATCTTCGCCGGCGCAGGGGCCGAGGATGGCCAGAACTTTGGCTTCTTCACGGAAGTCATTGAAGCTGGCGTGAACGGTGTCCGGCGGAATGAAAATCGAATCGCCGGGTCCGAGAATCTTCTTCTCTTTTTCCAGCCACTGTTCGATGCGGCCGGAGACGACGTAGATCACCTCTTCCTGCTTGGGATGTTTGTGGAAGCTGTGTCCGCCGCCCTGGCCGATCTGCACTTCGATCGTGACCAGCGACTTGGCCTTAGTGAAACTCGGACGCGAGAGATAGGCCAACTGTCCCCACGACAGCTTCTCGCGTTCCACGGTGCTGGCTTGAACGAACTTTCCAGGCATGTTCAGATCTCCTTGACGGAGCGGGTAAATACAACTCTAAGACCATTGTCGAGCGAGACTTATTTTTATTCTGAAGTCATTTAAATACAATAGGTTGCAAGATTTAATCGGAACAAATCTGTGCGCGAGTGCGTTTGAAGTGTATACCTATAATACACAAGTATACAGACTCGAGATAAGGATCCCCATGACCGCCCTCAACGAACTCCTCTCTGGATTCAGCGCGCGCGAGGACCGGCTGATCGCGGTGGTCGCCGGTTCGGGCGATGTCGCGCGCGCAGCGGTGCAGGCCAACGCCGATCTCTTGATCGCGCTGAACGCCGGATTTTATCGCAACACCGGGAACGGAAGTCTCGCCGCCTACTTGCCCTTCGGCGATGCCAACGCGCAGACTGAGATGCTGCTCAAACAGCACATTCTGCCGCACGCGGGAAATGTTCCGGTGCTCGCCGGAATACTGGGTCCCTGCGACGACGCGCAGACACGCGCTTATCTGGACCGGCTCAAAGCGCTGCAAGTTTCAGCGGTGATGAACTGGCCGGCGCTCGGGATCGTCGACGGTCATTACCGCGCCGCGCTGGAAGCGGAGGGGCTGGGTGTCCGCGCCGAAATGGAGACATTGAAAGCGGCCCGCTCGCTGGGATTCACCACCGTCGCGATGATCTACGATCGCAACGACGTACAGGGCTTTATCGATGCGGGCGTGGATGCGTTGATTGTTGCCGCCGGCGTCACGCGTGCGATCGAAGACGTGCGCGAGAAGCGCGATCAACTCCGCCGCGCTATCGCGCTGATCAACGGGATGCTTGAAGAAGTCCAGAAGAGCGGCCGCAAAATTCCATGCCTGGCCTACGGCGGCCCGGTGACCAGCGCCGAAGATGTCGAGCAGCTCTTTCGCCTGAGCAGTGTCGACGGTTTCGCGGGCGGCTCGGTCTTCGAACGCTTTCCGCTGCGTGACGTCACCGGCTCGGTCGTCCGCCGTTTCAAAAGCGTTGCCGCCGAGCGCGGTGAGCGCTCACTGGAATCCGGCCTGGGGCAGATGATCGGCTCGAGCGCGCCGATGCGCGAGCTCTTCACGCTGATCAAACGCATCGCGCCCTTCGACGTCAATGTCTGCATCGAAGGCGAGTCGGGGACCGGCAAGGAACTGGTCGCCACGCATCTGCATCGTATCTCGACCCGCGCGCACCAGGCCTTCGTGACGCTCAACTGCGGAGCGATCCCCGACACGCTGCTGGAGAGCGAACTGTTCGGCCACGAAAAAGGCGCGTTCACCGGCGCCGAGCGGCGGCGCATCGGCAAGTTCGAACTGGCGCATCGCGGCACACTCTTCCTCGACGAAATCGCGAACTTAAGTCCGCACGGCCAGGTGGCGCTTCTGCGCGCCATCCAACAGCGCGAGATCACGCGCGTCGGTGCCGAAGCCACGATTCCAGTCGACGTGCGCGTCTTTGCCGCGTCCAACCAAGGCTTGCTGGCGCTGGTCGAGCAGGGCCGCTTTCGCGCCGATCTTTATCATCGTTTAAACCAGATCACCGTTCCGATTCCGCCGTTGCGTGAGCGGCTGGATGACCTGCCGCTGCTGATCGAAGACATCCTTCGCAAGCTGCGCATTCAGCTTAATCGCAAGCTCGCTGGCGTATCGCCGCGATTCATGACGAAGTTGCAGAAGCACGCCTGGACCGGAAACGTGCGTGAGCTTCAACATGTCGTGCTGCATGCCGCGTTGCGCGAAGACGGACCGCTGCTCGAAGGCACGCATTTCCAGGCCGCCTCAAACGTCATTCTGGATCGAGCCTTCGCCGCAAATCCAGAGCGCGGCGGAAGAGACGACGCCTGGCGCGCGGCCGTGCGCAAGGCGCTGCGCGATGCGCGTGGGAACAAAAGCCGCGCCGCCGTGGCGCTGGGCGTCACGCGCAGAACGCTCTATGCGTGGCTGCGCGATCTGGAAACGCAGTCCTAATATTTCAAACAACTTGCCTGCTAACAGCCTTATATAATAATGAGAAAGTTCGCCCCTCCGCTGGAGATCACGCTTTGAACGCCGCTTCACCCAAACGTCTCTGCGAGACGTTTTTCCTCGCTGGAATGCTCGTTCTTACCGCCACCGCGCTGCTGCAGGCCTCCGACGAAAGTCCCGCGAACACAATCGCATCGAGGCTGAAATTCAAGAAAGGCATCGCCATCGATGTCGGTTGCGGCGATGCGAAGACGATTGTTCCACTGATGAAATCCACCGAATTTTACTTCTATTGCCTCGAATCCGGCGAGACGGAACTCCAGGCGGCGCGCTCGACAATTGGCGCGACCGGACTTTATGGAACCAGGGCTAGCGCAAAGCTCTCGCCCCTCGATCAACTGCACTATCCCGATAACTGTGCCAACCTGGTGATCTGCGGCGATGAATTCGCGCACGGCTTGCGCGGACGCAGCTTCAAGGAAATCTACCGTGTCTTGAGCCCCAACGGTGTCGCGATGATCGGACAGCGCGCGGGCTCCGGCGCGGCTGAAAAACTTTCACGCGCGCAATTGGAGGCGTGGCTCAAGGAAGCGCAGATCAGCTCGTTCGAGATCATCGAAGACAACGGCGTCTGGGCACGCGTCACCAAACCGGCGGCCGCCGGCGGCGACGAGTGGACCCAGCGCGGCCACGACGCCGCCAACACGTTTGCCAGCAACGACACGCTCATTAGCGGACAGTCGTTCGTTCCGAAATGGTACACGGCCAATCTTCCCGGCGAGTCTTCGGCCGGCGTGGCCGTCTGCAATGGAAGGCTGATCATCGCCGGCGCGTCGTACGCCGACGCGCCGCTGACGACGCCGTTTATTCAGGTCCTCGATGCGTACACCGGTATCGAACTGTGGTCGAAGGCCGGAACAAAAGAATGGCCGATCGACCGCCCGATGGGAACGTACAGCAATCGCGAAAATTCAGACGACATGGTTGCCGTAGGCGACACGCTTTATCTGCTCGGAAACAAGTTCTGTCATGTCGTGGATCTCGAAAAAGGCGCGCTCGAGAAATCTCTCGCGGTTCCGACGGAGGCCAAACCGTCGGCCGGTGATGTGTGGCTTTATATTTCGCACGAAGCCGGATCGCTTTATTGCGCCACCGGTCCATCGCCGGGCGTGAAGGTCGATTGGAATTCGATGTTCTACCGCGGCACCTCGCATGCGATCTTCGCGATAGATGTAAAATCGGGCGAGGTCCTGTGGAGCGCCCCGGCGACCGCGTGGACGGCCTCGATCTGCGTCGGCGGTGGCAAACTTTTTTTCTGCGACACCGGATTTCAACTCCACGCTCTGGATTGCAAGACCGGCGCCGAGCTTTGGAAATCGCCCTGCGCGACCTATCCTCCGCACACCGCCATCGCCGGCGGCGCTTTTTTTAACGGGAGGTATTTTCTGCTGCGCGTCGAGCCCGGCAGTGCAAAATCCGGAAAGGACGACGAGAACAAGGAAGCCGGCGAAGGCAAGGCGACTGAGGCAACCAAAGAGTCCGAGACCACTCCCAGCGCGGTGCTGACCTCAGGACACAATCGCAGGAAGCTCGATGCGTACTCGGCGAAGGACGGAAAATTTCTCTTCCCTTGCGACGTCGGCAAGAACAGCGTAGCCGATGTCACCTACTCGGGCGGGGTCATCTACGCTGCCGCCGAGCACAGCAACGGACTGAGCGCAGTCGACGCCGAAACGGGAAAGCTGAAATGGAGCCAGGGCGTTCCGTCCAAGTGCACCCCGACGCTCGCCACGCCGCATTGCATTGTGATGCGCTCGCCGCTGGTCACGCGCGTCTTCGATCTTTCAACACAGAAGGGCTCCGATTCGCATATGGACTCGGTCGCCTTTGCCGGATTCCGCCCAACCTGTTCCTATCCGGCGGTGCCCGCTTACGGAATGCTGATGATTCAAGCCGAAGGTTGCAATTGTTCGGCGGCGATCCGCGGAAACCTGGCGATGGTTCCGGGGAAGGCCGGCGAACCAGTTACGGCCAACCGCCTGCTGAAAGGTCCGGCGTTCGGCAAGCAATCCTCCACCGACGATCCACAGAGCTGGTCGACGTGGCGACGTGATGCGTCGCGTTCGGGAAAAGTTGACAGCGCGGTTCCTGCTTCGCCGCGGCAGCGCTGGTCGGTTCACCTGGCGGGCGACCTGACAAACCTCGCGGTCGCTCACGGCCTGGTGCTGTGCGGATCGAACACGCAAAAGCTTCACGCGCTGGATCTGGAAACCGGAAAACAGAAATGGGAATTCATCGCCGACGGAGGCATCAGCGTCGCGCCCTTCATTAATGGCGACAGAGTATATTTCGCGGACGACGAAGGCTATGCCTACTGCCTGGCCACTGACTCTGGCCAGTTGGCCTGGCGTTTCCGCGCTGCACCGGCGTTCGATCACATCGTCGTGCATGAAAAACTGGCCTCGCGCTGGCCCTGCGGCAGCGGCGTCGTGGTGCGCGATCACACCGCCTACGTCATGGCTGGGCTGTTTCCCGAACAAGGCAACACGCTCTACGCTTTGAACGCCGATAGCGGCGAAGTCCGCTGGGAGAAGGCGCTGACAGTCGCGGCAAATTCGTCGGTGGTCAGCCCGGCCGGTTTTGTCTCGCGCGGACCGATGGCGCTATCGGAGTCAAAATTGTATCTCACCACCGGCATCGGCGCGCCCTGGAGCATCAGTCTGGACGGCGCGCACAAATCCAGCACGGAAGAGGGCAATTCAAAATTCCCGCTCAAGAAAGTCAGCGAAGTGATGGTGACCGGCGACAGTCTGTTCTATAGCGCGCCGGATCTGCCGCTGGTCCACCACGCGTCGTACAAGAAAACATCCACGGCGCGATACCTTCCGGTGGTCCATAACGGTGTCACCTACCGGCTGAATTTCGATTCCGACAAGCGCGTGGGAATTGCCGCGTTGAAATCTGCCGAGGAATATTACACGCGCCCGACTGGAATGCCGGTGCTCTGGAGCGCATGGAAGGCAGAGACCATGACCGCACTGGTCAAGGCCGCCGATACGCTGATCAGCGGCGGCACAAATAAGATCTACCTCACCGCCGCGCCGGACGGGAAGGAACTTTCCAGCGCGACGGTCAACGGAACGGTTGAAGACCTCGCCGTTTACACCGGAAAGATCATCGTGCTGACCGACAAGGGCGAGCTCTGCTGCTTCGATAAATGACGCCGCCCCGCCTCATTCGGTCGGCGTCATTTCGATCCATTTCACCTTCGGGTCTTTTCCAGTCTCGATCTTCCAGGACGTATCCATCTTGGCCGCGGCCGGGTAGATGTGCTCGGCTGTCTTCTCGCTGCCGCCTTCGTCCCAGCAGTACGTGACCTTGGTCTTGGCGGTATTCTTCACTTCGTAAACGATCGAGAACTGCCCCATCTGGTAGGTCTTGCCCAGATTGTTGCTGATGCGGATCTGCACTTCACCTCCATCCGTTTTGACGTCTTTCTGTCCGTAAAAGAATGACTGCGACCACGTGTCGGGCGGATCGTACGGCGGCGGCGGAACGATGCGCCAATCGTCACGGAGCACCGTCCATTCCTTCCCATCCGCACTGTACTCGGCCTTGAATGCCAGGTTCGGTTTCGGCGGACAACCGGTCGGCGATCGTACGGCCCAGCAGACGTTCTTGATCTTCTCGCCGTGCGGACTCTTGAGTTTGACGGTGAATGACGGCTTGTCGAGACCGCCGTCGATGATGTTCTTCGAGATCGTTTCGGCTTGCGGTCCGATCGTCTCGGTGGCCAATCCGCCGGCATTGAACGTCACCTGCGTTCCATCGCCTTTCAAATGCGGCATCACGTATCCATTGGCCATGCACAGCGTTTTGATCGTGATGTCTTTTCCGGCCAGGGCCGACGGCGCAGCCATGAATTTCAGCCAGTACTGGTAATGCCCCTTCACCAGGTCGGTCAGGTCCAGGCCGTCTTTGAAATCGACCGGATCGGAGAACGTTTTCATGCCGTCGGTCGAGACGCAGACTTTGCACTCGGCCTTGCCATTGAGCACCAGGCCCAGTTTCGCGTCCGGATCGAGGCATTTCTTGGCGGCCGGCTTGCAGGCAATGATGAACGGTGAGTTGTGTTCGATCGTCACCGAGCCCTCGTCTTCGGCGGCCACGCCTTCCTTGTAGGATCCGCCGCTGAAATCAGGCGTGTACGTGAACAGCGCGTTTCCGAAGCGACCGCGCCGGTTGGGATCGTTCTCCTGATTCGGGCGTGCGGTGGCGTTGTAAAACTTGCTGGGATCGGTCAAGTAGGTGATATGCCGGTTGGGTCCATCGAAGCCATCGACACAGATGCCCCAGTAGGCAAGCGTTCCCTTCTCGCCTTCGCCAAGGCCGGGACGCGGGAAGCGGCGCAGTTTCTCACCCGGCCGCAGATTGACGATCGGCGGAGCGACTGCATAGCCGCTCTCCGGCGCGTAGGCTTTGATCTGCGTATACGTGCCGACGCCGTCGCCAGGGTAGAGTTCCGGCAGCCACGAGCGATTGTCCTTGGCGGGCCGGTTGGTGAGATACTTGCGACGATCCAGCTTCATCAGTTCCTCGATGTTCAACATCGCCTTCTGCTGGGCATCGAAGCAGACCGTATTGATATCGCTATCCAGCAGCACCCACTTGCCTTTCTCGTACGGCCCGCCTGTCAGTGCGACTTCAAAGGACGTGTGCCCGCTGACGATGGCCGCGCGTCCGCGGCAGTGGCCGAGCAGGTAGTCCATCTCGGCGGTGTACTGGTAGTGATTCTCCTGGCACATGCCGTGGCCATAGGAGAACACGCCGGCCCAGTAGTCACGCGTCACTTCCGGAGCGCCTTTCTTGAAGATGTCGGGTTCCGGCAGCAGCGAGCAGTGGAAATAATGAATGTTGCGCCAGTACCAGCTTGCGATCGCCTTGTCTTCGTCGTTGTCGGTCTTGCGGCCGGTCACGCGCGTATAGAGATCGGATTGATTCTGAAAGAGCCGCTCAAAGGTTGAACAGGAGAGCTCTCCTTGCCAGAAGGGATGGTCGGTCATGAGCTGCGGATCGCCGACACCGCCATCACTGGCGAGAACGACCGAGGTGCTGGCAATCAGAAAGAGAGTGGCGAACATTCGCATTTGCATTCATTCTCCTTGGAACGGCTGCTAAAGAGAGGATAGCACGCTTTCACAACTACGTAGTCATGCACGTTCGGCCAGAATGCACAATTCTATTGTCATAATCCGACATTTTAGCTCGGTTTACGACATTTTGAGATCGGAAGGATGCCCTCGGATCATCACCGTCAGTTGAACTGTGCGCGCAAAGTACAATCATAAGAAAATACAAAACTTCCATTTCTTTGTCTATTCCTCGATACGGACTGAATCGCTACTGTATCGGCTCCAGCACATTCACTTGGGAGGATAAGAAAAGACAATGTTTAACGGTCTCGGTCTTCATCTGGGCAATCTGTCACGGCTTTCAAATGCCAAAACGCGTTCGATCAGCGCGGAGAATTTCAAAGGAGAGAAGGGCAAGGCCGGCATGTCCACCGACGGCGCGGCAAAGCACGCCGCGCGCGATCTGGGCCAGGGCTGGAAAGTTTCGCCGTACGTCGTCATCGAGCCGGGGCAGACATTCACCATGGCCGAGATCGACGGTCCCGGCGCGATTCAATCGATGTGGATCGCCGGTCCGCCGATCGAAAAATGGCGCTATTACATTCTGCGGATTTACTGGGACGGTTCTCCCACGCCGTCGGTGGAGTGTCCGGTGGGAGATTTCTTCGCCTGCGGCTGGAAACGCTACGCCCAGGTTTCATCGCTGGCGGTCTGCCTCAATCCGGCCAGCGGCGCCAACTGCTACTGGGAGATGCCATTCAGGAAGCACTGCCGCATCACGTATCAGAACATCGCCGAAGAGAAGATTAATCTTTACTACCAGGTGAACTACACGCTGACCGACGTTCCCGATGACGCAGCGTACTTTCACGCGCAGTTCCGCCGCACCAATCCACTGCCATACAAGGAAGACTATACGATCCTGGATGGCGTAAAGGGGCACGGGCATTACGTCGGAACGTACATGGCCTGGGGCGTCAATAACTGCGGATGGTGGGGCGAAGGCGAAATCAAATTCTACATGGACGGAGATAAGGAATTTCCAACCATCTGCGGCACCGGCACCGAAGACTATTTCTGCGGCGCCTACAATTTCGATCTCGGAAAAGAGAACGGCGGCTACCGCGAATTTACGACGCCGTATTCCGGCTTATGCCAGGTGATCCGTCCGGACGGTCTGTATAACTCGCAGACGCGCTTCGGACTCTACCGCTGGCATATCATGGATCCGATCCGCTTCGAACAGGACCTGCGCGTGACGATCCAGGCTCTTGGCTGGCGCAGCGGCGGCCGCTACCTGCCGCAGCAGGACGACATCGCTTCAGTTGCTTACTGGTACCAGACACTGCCGACGGCGCCGTTTCCGAAATTCCCGGATAAGGATTACCTGGAGGTCATCTGAAAGCAGTGATGGATGGAGCGGTGGCCCAGATCTCGGGCCACTCCTTTACTTTTCAGTTGTTTCTGGGTTCTGCTTGAGCGTCTGGATCTTCGCCTGGACTTCGCGGATTTCGCGGCGGATGGCTTTGATCTTTTTGACGTGTTCTTTGACGTCCGAGTCGCTGGCCGTGACGCCGATATCCGGCGCGGCGTCCCAGCAGCCGGCGACCTTCTCGCCCAGCCGTGAGTACGCAGATTTCAGTTCGAGCCGATGCTTTTCAAGTTCGGCCGATAAAAGGCCAATGCGCGTATAACGTCCCGCCGCTTCGCCGGCGGCCTTCAAGCCATCGCCGATCTGTTGGAAGAAGCCCTTGCCGGATGGCGCGGCTTCGGAGTGTTCGGCCTTGTCGTACTCCTTCTCTTCGTCCTCAAAAGGCTCGGCTTCGATCACGTCATCATCTTCGTCTTCGTCAGACTTCCGCTTCGCTTTGCCGCGGCCTTTTGCCATACATCATGCTCCAAAAAACTAGTGCCGGTGACGCTTTGCTTCAATTTCGGCTTCGCGCGCCTTTTCTTTCTCGATCGCTTCCTCTTCCTTAATTTCCTTCATCTCTTCGGGTGTGCGCGGCCTAACTCTCTCGTAGATGCCCCATGCGCCGCCCAGCAGAACTAAAACTGCCCCAATCATCAGCAGGTTGCCCTTGGGCTTGGGCGCATTCGGATTTGCTTTTTTCTCTGTTACTGCTCCAGGTGCGGTGGCCATCGTTCGTAGCTCCCACGCGAGTCGAATGGATGATTAAACTTTCCATACGTTACGGCGGCGCGGGCGCAATTGCAAGGGCCTCATCCCCACAACACGCAATTAGCACGTTTGCTCAACCAGCCACCCGCCACTCCAGTCACATAAAGATATCGAGCCAGAGATGACAAAATCCGGTCCGATTTGAGCCATGCGCGTCGAACGGAAGTTAAGGCTGTCTGCGACCTTCGATACACCTTGGCCGCCCACCGCCGACACCCCTTTTTCTCCACCTATGATTCTTGGGGCAATGAATATATATGCCCTGTCCGCCAGACGAGAGTCCACAAACGACCCCAATACCGAACTTCCGCCTTCCACGAGCACCGAAAGCACCCCCAGTTTCGCCAGAGCCTTCAAGGCATCGCTGAGAACAATTTTCCCGCCGCTCGATTTCACGCTGAGAATTTCGGCGCCGCGGTCTTTGAGCTTTACCACGCGCTCGGTTGGCGCGTTGTCGGCGCAGATAAGGGTCACAGTTCCGCCATCCTGTTCCGACCACAGCGGCGCATCCAGCGGTGTGCGCGCGCTGGAGTCCAGGACGACCCGCCGCGGCTGGCGTATGGGAGCCGGCACGTCGCGGCACGTCAAGCGCGCCTGATCGGCCAATAACGTGCCGATCCCGATCAGCACTGCGTCATGCTGGGCCCGAAGGCGGTGCGCAGCGGCGCGCGCTTGCGGAGAAGTAATCCACTTCGAGTCTCCACCGGCGGCCGCGATTTTGCCGTCAGCGGACATGGCCCATTTCAAACTGATGAAGGGCAGTCCAGTTTCAACCGTTTTGAGAAACGGAGCGTTGACGGCGCGACAGTCTGCTTCAAGCACGCCGGTGATAACTTCAATCCCCGCGGCGCGCAGTGCGGCGGTGCCACCCGCGGCCACCGGATTTGGATCGGCTGCGCCGAACACCACGGTCTTAATACCGGCTTCGACAATGGCTTTCGTGCACGGCGGCGTTTTTCCGGTATGGTTGCAGGGCTCCAGTGTACAGTAGAGTGTCGCGCCGCGTGCCGCCGGACCCGCTTCACTTAGGGCGAAGATTTCGGCGTGGGGGCCTCCGAACTTCTGGTGCCAACCGCGCCCGACGATGTTGCCGGATTGAACCACGACGGCGCCGACGGTGGGATTGGGGCTGACAAACGTTCCGCCGCGTGGCGCCAGGGCCAGTGCCTGCTGCATGAAAGAGTCGTGAGAAGTCGCCATGAGAGCCCGTTGGCAATCTGTTCGCCAAGCGTAAATATCTCAAATTCGCCCATGCAAATCAAACAGTTGTGACTGGATTGCCGTCTGAAAAGTTGATAAATAGGATACCGCCTGACCGCTGGAGAGAGCCCATCATCAAGCCTGAGTCCATTGCCGACCGGCCGACGCGAGAATTTCTCCAGAAGCATGGGGATGTCTGCGCGGCCACGGTTTTCAATAAGCGCCAGAAACTGTTCTATGTCCTGTTTGTCGTCGCGCTGCTATTGTGCTTCATCCGCGATTACAAATTTACGTTTACAGTCCTGACCTTCGCCCTGTGCGGCATGTACGGATCGGTCATCTTTCTGAGATTGTTCAGCGTTTTCCTGGGATTGCTGCGGCCCAGCGAACACCGCGTTGCGCCCGATCGCGTTCACTCCATTCCCGATGACCAGTTGCCCATCTACACCGTGCTGGTGCCGATGTACAAAGAGCCCGCGGTCGCGCAGAAAATCGCGCGCACGGTGACATCGCTGGATTACCCGCTGGAGAAGCTCGACGTCAAACTGCTGCTGGAAGAAGACGACGCGCCGACCCGGGCCAAGATCGCCGAGGTCATCGACTCGCTTCCCAAATGCGTTGAAGTGGTCATCGCCCCGACCGTTCCGAAAGGCCAGCCCCGAACCAAGCCGCGCGCCTGCAACTGGGGCCTCGAGCGGGCCAAGGGCGAGTTGCTGGTGGTCTTCGATGCCGAAGACCAGCCCGAACCGGATCAACTGCGCAAGGCCGCGTACACCTTTAAGCAGCTCGAACTGGCCGGCAAGAAATCGGTCGTCTGCCTGCAGGCCAAGCTGAATTATTTCAACGCGCGGCAGAACTCGCTAACGCGCTTCTTCACGCTGGAATACACAAGCTGGTTCGACTTGTTCCTGCCCGGGCTGCATGCCGTGCGCACGCCGATTCCATTGGGCGGTACTTCGAATCATTTCAGAACCAGCGCCTTGCGTGAGCTCGGTGGCTGGGACCCATTTAACGTCACAGAGGACTGCGACCTGGGCATCCGCATGGCCCGCCGCGGTTACTCGACCGAAATCCTTGATTCGACCACGTGGGAAGAAGCCAACAGCCAGCTCTTTAACTGGATCAAGCAGCGCAGCCGCTGGATCAAAGGTTACTTCCAGACGCACCTGGTCCACACTCGCGAATCAGTGGTGCCGATGGCACTGATGGCGACGATGTTCTATATCCTCTTCGATATTCTGCGCCGCGATCTGGCGCACGGCGTACCCAAGAGTATCGAGTCCATCGTCAAAGGCCTGGCAGCGTTCTGTCTAATCGTCGCAGTCGTGTGCGTCTGCTCAGCCGTGTACTCCGCGCTGCAGCGCTTACGCCAGCGCGCGCAGCATTCCAGCGAAGGGCATCTCAATCCGTGGCACGCGCTGACCTTCCGATTTACCGTCGGCGGACTCTCGGCGATGCTGCTGCTGAACCTGGTCTTCTGGGTGTTGACGAGCCTTTATCTGACGCGCGAAACAGTCGCCGCTCACCTGCCCAATGCAGTCGGCAACATCAAGGTCGACTCCACCACCACCTTCCGCCAGTCGCTGGCCGGGTGGAAGATGTATTACGATGAGGTCGTTGACGACAAATACAGCGGCACGACTTTCTGGAGCACGCTCGCCCATTACATGTCGCAGAAGGAAATGACGTGGTCTGAGGTCTCCGAACACATCCGTGCCATCGATTCCTGGTCGTTGAGCTCGCAGTTGATCTACCCGGTCGCGATCATGCTGTTTGTGGCCAACGGGATTTTTGTTCTGCTGGGCTTGTTGTCCTGCCACAAGCGCGGGTTGTGGGGGTTGTTTCCGGTGTACGCGATGCTGGTTCCATTTTACTGGGTGCTGATTTCAATCGCCGCCTGTAAAGGCTTCTATCAGCTCTTCACCAATCCGTGGTACTGGGAGAAGACCGAACACGGGCTGACGCATCTCCCCGGCCCGCCGCTGCCGCCCAATCCACCGCCGCTCCAGCAGATGGAAACCGCCGCCGGAGAATAACGGTTCACGACGTGGGAAAGATTGTGCTGATACTGGTGCTGTCGCTCTCGCTGGGAGCGATGACCTATTTCTTTCTCGGAATCGCCATCGCCCGCTTCCGCCAGGAAGGCCACTTCTACAGTTTTCCATTCGGCGGATATGCCGTGCGCGATGAAGCGCTGCTGGCCAGCACGGCAACCTGGATTGCAGCCTGGGCGGTGTTGTTGTCCGTCGTGTTGAAACGAAAAAAATTCTAGCGAGCCGTCACGCGTGCGATAGCCGCCGCGGCACCGCGATGTCTGTCTCGACCAATCGATAATGGAGCTGTTCGATTAAATTGCGGCGCAGCACCGCGTGCTCCGGTTTATTCCAGAGGTTGTGCAGTTCGCCTGGATCTTTCTCCAGATCGAAGAGTTCGCCGTAGCTCTCTGGCCCGCGGTGTCCGGTGTACGTGGTAATTTTGTGCGTCGGCGTCACCAGCGTGCGCAGGCGCAGACCCAGGTAGTCTTCATCGTTCTCGATCACGACGCTGTCCTGAACAGATTCCGCTTTGCCGGTCAGCAGCGGCGCCAGCGAGCGGCCCGGCCAGGCCGGCGGCTGTAGCGGTGCTTCGGTGGCGGAGGGTCCGGCCGGAATTTCGACGCCGGCCAGATCGAGAATCGTCGGCGCGATGTCGAGGATGCTCGCCAGCGCCGGCGTTTTGCGCGCCCGGAATTTTCCGGGCAGGCTCCAGATCATCGGCACGCGCAGCAGCCCCTCGAAATGGAACGGCCCCTTATTGATCAGACCGTGATCGCCCATCATGTCTCCGTGATCCGACATGAAGAGCACCACCGTATTCTCCGCCAGGCCCCTGGCCTTCAATGTTTCAAGCACGCGTCCGATGTACTTGTCGACCAGCGAGACCATGCCGTAGGTGTACGCCAGTATCTCGCGGCGATGCATATCGCTCATCTTTGTCGGATGCATGCGTCCGCTGAGCAGCAGTTTCTGTTCATAACTGCGCCTGAAAAATGGCGCCAGATCGTCGAACTCGCCCTCGCGCGCCACCGGCGGCACCACCTGCTCGGGTGAATACATCCGGTCCCACGGCTGCGGTACCTGGTACGGATGGTGCGGATCGGGGAACGAACACATCGCGTAAAACGGCTGGCTTGAATTCTGTGCATTCAAATAGTTGATCGTCTGTTCCGCGACGTAGGCCGTGTGATGGAACTCTTCGCTCAGCGGACTGGCGCCGCAGCCTTCGGCCCCCAGCGGCGAACGCTCGATCTTTTTCTCGCGCAGCTTCGCCCATTCCTTGGGATGCTCCTTCTGCAGCCAGAGCGCATAATTTCCGCCGGTGCCCGCGCCGTGTCCGATCGTCAGGTCGACATGCTGCAAGCCGAAGTACGGTGTCGGCACCTGCTGGATCGCGCCTTCATTCCACGCGGTCTGCATCTCTGGAAAATTCTCAACCGTCCGCGCAATCCCCTGCACGTTCTCGTTGACCCAGTAGTTGGTGAGATGAATTTTCCCGATCGAGGCGGTCTTATATCCGGCCGCCGCCAGCGCTCCGGGCATCGTCGGGGTTGAGCGTTCGAGCGGAATGCCGTTGGTGCGCACGCGGTGGCCGCGCGGCGTCATTCCGGTAAAGAGCGTCGCGCGGCTGGGCATACAGAGCGGACAGTTGACGTAGGCGCGTGAAAGATTCACGCCCTCCGCCGCGAGTTTGTCGAGGTTGGGTGTGCGAATGACTGGATTGCCGGCGCAGCCCATGTGATCGGCGCGCATTTGATCGGTGCAGATGATCAGAAAATTGGGCCGAGCATCTGCCATTCGTGCCGTCCTTGACCCGGGCGCTCAAATCTAACCGGCGGCCGGACATTCGAGAGTTTTCTCCCGTGGCCATTTAATGGCCTGGGATTGCTTCTCTCAAATGCAGATTGCGCAATATCTCGCGGATCGATCGAACTTTATTCATCGTATAGAGGTGGACGCCGGGCACGCCGAATTTCAGCAGCGCTTCGACTTGTTTGCTCGCGAATTCAATCCCGAATTGCGTAACGGCTTCGTCGTCGTCGCCCAGGCTTTCCAGGTGCGCGAACAGTTCGCCGGGCCAGCGGGCGCCGCAGAGTTTCGAGATATGCTTGATCTGCTTGCATGACACGATCGGCATGACCCCGGGCACGACGGGAATTTTTACGCCCAGCTTCACCGTCAGGTGTTCGTAGAATTCGAAAAAGTCGGTGTTGTCCCAGAAGAGCTGCGTCAGCACAAAATCCGCGCCGGAATCGATCTTCTCTTTCAGGCGCTGCCAGTCGACGTACTTGCCTTCCTTGCAGGCGATGTGGCCTTCCGGAAATCCGGCGGTGCCGACGCAGAAGCCGCCGCGTTCGCGAATGAAGCCGACCAGTTGTTTCGAGAATTCGAAACCGCCCGGTGTCACCTGGAAAGGTCCGCCGCCGGGCGGATCGCCGCGCAACGCCAGGATGTTGTTGATCCCCATGATGCGGGCCTCTTCGAGGACCACCGCGATTTTTGTCGTCGTCGCATTGACGCAGGTCAGATGCGCCATGCCGATCAGGCCGTGCTTGCGTTGGATCCCATCGACGATCGAAAGCGTCTTCTCCTGGGTGCTCCCGCCGGCACCGTAGGTAACCGAGCAGAAATCGGGCTTCAAAGCTGCCAGCGTCGGGATGGTTTTCTCGACCAGCGTACGCTCGGCCTCCGGCGTTTTCGCGGGGTGGAACTCGAATGAGATGGCCGGCTTCTTATCGGCGCGCCGCTGCGCGTAGACGTCACGGATATATTTCATACCTGTATCCTGGGCTTATGGGTGCCGAATTCCAATAACGCGGTTGTTGATTGGCGTGGCGATTCGGTTGATCAATTTTGAGACCTTTTAAATATTCTTCCCTCATCAATATCCGCTTTTTCATATTTTTTTCGGGCGGATAACACTGCACAATACATCAAAGCGCTCAAGCATTGAAGGATCAAATGAAGTATTCGTCTCTAATATGGGCGGAAAGAGGTAAATCCCCCGCCCCGGTTTCGATGGTCATCGAAATCAGACTGCGACAGCCGCGCTACGGCTGTACAATAACATTTAATAAATTGCAGGAGGAAGTCGCCATGAACGTTGTTCGACGAGTTCTATGCGTTGCAGCCAGCTCGATGTTTCTGATGGCAGCCGTCCCGGCCGCCGATCCCTCAAATCCGCCCGCCGAGAAAGCGCCGCCGTCCGCCTCGGATCTCGAAGCCAAGATCAAGCGGCTGGAGAAGCGCATCGAGGAGCTCGAAGGCCAGCTCGCCGATCGCAACCAGGAAAACGGCAACGGTCAGTTCAGAGATCTACGCGATCGCATGAAGCGCGATTTCGGGTCCGGCATCGATGACATGTTTGAGCAGATGCGCCGCCAGATGGATGAAGACTTCGGCGGGTTCGGCGGCATGGACAACCCGACACTCCGCCCGCGCATGCAGATGCCTCCCACGATGGGTCAGAAGCCGCGCCTGGGCGTTTCGCTCCAGCCGGTCAGCGACGATCTCAAAGAGCGCTTCAAGAATGACGTCAAGGACGGCGCCTTCGTCATGGACGTCATGCCCGGCTCGGCGGCAGAGAAAGCCGGCATCGTCGTCGGCGATTGCATCACCTCGGTCTCCGGAAAAGCCACCGCCGATGTTCGTTCGGTGATGGATGCCATCCGTGAAGCGCCGGCCGGAAAACTCGACCTTGGCCTGATCCGTAAGGGCAAGGATACGAAAGTCAGCGTCGATCTGGGAACGCCCCCGGTGGAGGACTGGAACCAGGGTCCGCCGCAGATGGGCGGCCGCTGGCTGCGCCGCGGTGAAAAAGAGCCTGCCAATCCCAATGCGACCAGCGAGTCGAAGACCGAGCTCAAAGCCAGCGCGTTCGAGGTCAACGACGAACTGGCCAAGCTGCTGAAGCTGACCGATGAACAGCGCACCAAGATGAGCGAAGTGCTGCAGAAGCACAGCCAAGCCGCCGCCGACGAGATCGGCGCCGACATGCAGCCGCGCCGTCCACGCGGCGGTTATGGTCAGAGCTTTGGACTGGGCCTGGATAATCGCGCAGTCAGCCGCGCGATTCAGAAGCACGTCGAAGAAGCCGAAGCCGAGCTCAAGGGTACGCTCAGCGCCGATCAGCTCTCGCAATGGGCCGAATGGCGGCGCACGCACAACAGCGTTTCGTTCTCGCACAACATGAAGTCCAGCAGCAGCGGAACGGGTGCTGCGCACGATGGAGATGTTGGGTTCTAACGTGGCCCTGCGCAAATTTGCGCCAGGGTTTAACTCCTTGCTGTATAAGGAGTGCACCTTCCAGGCCACCAAAAAACAACCCTACTGCCAAATGGCAGTAGGGTTGTTTTTTAAGGACCGGCGTGCGACGCCGACTCTTACCATTCAAACGTCTTGTCGCCCAGCCGCTTGTCGATCTCACCCACGACGCGCTTCTCTTCGGCTTCGCCCTTGGCGATGAACGTGACGCTCAGCCGCACATAAGCTCCGGCATCGTCCCACGGCACGGTGCTGATCAGCGAGTTGGTGATCAGCCACTGCGAGAAATCTTCGGCCTTCTCAAACGCCGTGCGCTTTCCGTCGCGCGTTTTGGCTGCTTTAGGCGCCGGCACATAGAGGAAGAAGCTGCCGTTGGGCTTCCTGGCTTTGAATCCGTGTTTATTCAAGACGCCGACCAGCAGATCCATGCGCCGGCTGTACTTCGCGGCGATATCGCGCGTGAACTGCGGATTCTGCAATGCAAACGCGCAGGCTTTCTGGATCGCCAGGAACTGCCCGGAATCGCTGTTGTCTTTCACGTCGCCGTAGGCTTTGACGATCAGCGGATTGCCGGCGACAAACCCCAGGCGCCAGCCGGTCATGTTGTACGCCTTGCTCATCGAATGCAGTTCGACGCCGACGTCTTTTGCGCCGGGCGTGGCGAGGAACGAGAGCGGTTTGCCTTCGAATATCAGCGCTGCGTACGCCGTATCGTGAATCACGACAATGTTGTTCTTCTTCGCGAAGGCGACGACTTTGGCAAAGAACTCCGGCGTCGCCGACGCGCCGGTCGGATTGTTCGGATAATTGAGGACCAGCGACTTGGCTCTCTTCAGCACGTCGGCGGGAATGCTGTCGAGGTCCGGCAGAAAATCGTTCTTCTCCAGAAGCGGCAGGTTGTGGACCGCGCCGCCCAGGTATTTTGAATGCGTGCCGTAAACGGGATAGCCGGGCGTCGTCATCAGCGCGACGTCTCCGGGATTGATGAAACAATGCGGCAGCACCGTCAGCGCTCCTTTATTGCCGATGGAGTGCATGACCTCGGTTTCCGGATCGAGCCCGCCGACGCCGAAGACTTCTTTCATCCACTGCGCGGCGGCTTTTTTGTACTCGGGTCCGCCGTTGTCGGCGTAGCCGCGGTTCTCCGGCTTGGCCGCTTCGTCGGCCAGCGCCTTGACGCACATCGGATGCGCCATCTCGTCCGGTTCGCCGACACCCATGTCGATCAATTCGGTCGACGGGTTGGCGGCCTGCGCGGCGCGCTTGGCGCGCTTGATCTTTTCAAATTTGTAGATCGCGGTGTCTTTGCCGTAATTTTTGCCGCCGATGCGTTCGGCGAAGAGGTTCTGGATGTAGGACTCTGCCATGGCTGTCTCCAATTCTCAGCACGGGCCTCGGGCCCAAGCGTCTTCGTTGCCCGGTGATCAGAAATGAGTGGTTGCCGGGAAGGGAGATATTATTGTGGGTTGGAGTGGAGGGTCAAGTGGCGTGGCGGTCGCTTGTGTGGAGTTCGCGACCGATAGCTGACCGCGAACTCCATCGATTTTCTACCCACCCCGCGTCGGCCGGTAATACCCATTCTCCGCCGTCCGCCAGTACTTCAGCATGATCGCCGCCTTCTTCTTCATCCCTTCCAGAAAATCAGGTCCGAGAATCAGCGGGCCCTGGCGCGAATTATCCGGTGCGGTGCGGACGATCGGTTCGGAGGATGACTCTACGATCCGGATCAGTTCATGAATATTGTCCAGTTCCCAGCGCATCGCCCGGTACATGTAAAAGAGACCCGACGAGCCGGAGATCGTTTCGCGCGGATCGGGCATCGGGACGTGCGGATCGACCGAGACCGTTTTCAGACCGTCGCGTTCGCGCTCATAGATCAGCGTGCCCATCTGCAGAAAATGGCGGCAGGTCAGCGACATGCACGCGCGCGCACGCACTCGCGCCGCGTCGCGCTTGAGCTTGCGCGCGGCTTCTTCACTGCGCGTCTTTGAACTTGCCGCCTCAAGCATTCCCGCCGCCGAACGCAGCGTTGCGTCGATCCGGTCGATGGCCACGCAGATCCAGGTCGATTCATTCCAGGTGGACACGATCGGACCGCCGGTCGTGTTGAGATAATCCAGGTACGTCTCCGGTTGCGACGACTTGGACTGATAAATGTAGGGCTCCCAGTACGAACGCTCCTCTTCGGTCAGCAAACTCTGGAAGGGAACCATCGGCCGGATCAGCCAGCGCAACGCCGTCAGCCCCCAATGCGGCACGCGCGCGGTGTTGATCTGATTATTGGCGTTCTCGACGGCATACCAGGCGTCGACGACGGAGTCGGCCACGTCTTCGGCATAGACACTCGCTGCCACGCGCGTGAGCGCATCGAGCTTCTGCCGTTCGCTCGTCGCCGGTGGAGCACTCATCGCCACTTTGAATGCGGAAATTTGTTCGACCACGCCCGTGTCGAGATGAAAGCGCCTGGCCGGTGTCGTGCGCGCAGTCGCCGCGTCGCTTACGACAGCAAACGGCGACCAGGAATCGTGCGTCAGGTTCGATGTCGCCCACGAAGCGCAGACGGCCAGCGAACACTCGCCCACCAAATCGCCGGGCGCCATACCGATGACGCCGATGCCGGGCTCCAGGCTGCGCTTGATGAGATGAACCTCATCCGGCATGTAGTGGCTGGTCGACATGAAAACGCGCGCCGTCACGCCACTGTCCTGCGCGCCCTGCCGGATAACGCGCGCGAAATCGCGCACGCCGTAGCCGATGTCACGGTTCTTACTTCCCGTCGGGCCGTTGACGTTGACATACAGCCGCGCCGCCCACGGAAAACCCGAACCGGAGTCGTTGGTGAAGACCAGGAACGTATCGATGCGCGGGCAGGCTGCGACGATCTCGCGCAAGGCGTGGCGATAGCGCTCCTGAACTTCCGGATGATAAACGTTGGGCGCGAAATACATCCCGGACGTGCGCAGACTGTTGTCGCAGCGTGAGCCGCGCCATTCCGGATGCTTCGCGTAAACCCGTTCCGAGAGCCAGTGCGGCTCAAGTGAAAAGTAAGCGGCCTTCAAGCCCAGCTTTGCCACGATCGCGTGCTTGGCTTTCATGTACTCCATCTGCCGCGAGACGAACTCCTTCGGGAAGGCGTCCTCCAGGCCGTCGGGCTGCGCGTGCTTGAAGAACGACGGCCATTCGATCGACCATTCGCACCAGGGGCTCTCGGCGTTGTCGCCGCGGTAATCGGTCCGCTCGCACAGATCCGAAATGACCAGGTGAGTAAACCCGGCGTCCTTCGCGGCAAGCGCCAGTTTTTCGAATCCGGCCAGATCGAACGCGCGCGGATGGCAGATCATCTGTTCGCAGGTTTTCATGAACTCCCTCCCTTTGTTATGGAATTGCGCAGGTTTCGGTTGCGGCGTAATTGAGCTTCACCCTCACCACGCGCCGGCTGACCGAATCGTTGACGTAAGCGTAATTGTCGGAGACCGCAACATACGTCGGCCACGCCAGCGGAATCTCCGGCTTCTTGACCTTCGCATTCGGTCCGCCAGAGTCTTCGTTGCCATACTTGCCGAACGTGCCGATCCAGTTGTTATTGGTGTCGACGACTTCGACACGGAACTCACCGAGGTTCGGATAAAAAACGCGCCCGTACGGGTCAACATCAAAGCCCGCGGCTTCGCAGCCGCAGTGGATCGTGCTGCAGGAGGCGCAGATTCCGCAGGCGTACGGCGCGAACCCGAAGCGAGTCCACAGCGCACCTTGAATCTCGCCGGTGCGATATGGGCAGCACTCGAACATGGTCATGAACGGCTGCTTGGGCTTGGCCAGCAGTTCAGACGGCGGTGAGCCGATGCAACTCTTGCTCAGTTCTTTCTGATACCAGATGATCCCTCCACTGGGCGGAAACTTGATGATGCTGCCGTAGATGAAGCTGGTCCAGAACGGCGGATCCTTGATGCACTGCTTGGGCGGCGGTTCCAGTTTGCCGTCGAAGAATTCCGGATACGAACGGTTCGGCGGCTTGACCAGATCGGCGATGTAAATGTTGCCCTTCGCATCGAAACGCGGCACCGCGCCGTGCGTCAACTGCCAGATCAGCGTACGCCGGGTCTTTCCGTCTGTCCCGAACGCATTGAGCGACGTGAATTTCGAGCGCTCGTTCTTGTCGATATAGTTGGCCGGCGGAATGTAGTAGAGCTCTTCCGGCGGGGCGAATGGTTTGAGTGCCAGGTGGCGCGCCTGGAAACTCATCATCCCGCCGATCGGAAAATTGGCCGTCTTCTGGCCGTCCCAGTCGAGCGTCGTACCCTTCCGGTCGAAGCGCCACAGGCCCGAGCCGGCCGCGCCGATATCGCCGAAGACATCGCCGTAGAAATTTCCATCGCTGCCTGGCACGATCTGCAGGCCATACGACATCGCCCGCTGCGGTGTGTCCATCGCCAGCGTGTCTTTGACTTTGCCGGTCTGATCGTCGACGCGGTAGAAGGATGTGTTGGCCTTGACATAGAGTTCGTTGCGAACGTGATCGACCGAAAGATCACGCGCACCGGCCGCAAACAGTTCCTTGCTGCGCGGGTCGCCTTTATCGATGAACTTGTCGCCGCTCTCTTCGTAACAATAGAGTTTGCAATCGTCGCCGAGGCTGGGCATCCAGATTCGCACCGGCTTGGCCGACGTGTCCACCGCGATGCGATGCACGCCGAAATTCGGCGCATTGATCGTGCGCGGCAGCGCCAGGCGGCAGAGTTCCTTGCCCTGCAGCCCACTGAGTTTGACCAGGTCGGCCGTCTGGTCTCCGGTGTAGACGCAGGCGTAGATCGCGCCGGTCGCCGGATCGACGCCGATCGATTGCGGACTCTTGACGGCAACCTCGCCGGCGTAGGAACGATCGGATTCCTTGAAGGCGACGATGCGATCGGCGCGCGGGTCGGCGACATACAGCAGACCCTTGGCGACGGCCAGGCCGCGCGGAGCGGTCAGCAGTTCCTTTTCTTTTCCAGGCTGACCGGGCTTCCCGAGGAAAATCTCGCCGGGGCCGCGTTTCTCCACGTCCACGCGAAACACGCAGGGAATCGGCTGGAAGCTGCGGAAGTCGTCGGCGCCGGTGGAGAGTCCCGCGAAGTAAATAAATTTGTCATCGCTGCTGACGGCCAGGCTGGGCACGTCCCAGTTGTAGCCCAGCTCGGCGGCCATTCTCAGGTTCTTGATGTCGCCGAGCATGCGCGGACCCAGGAACGTGTCGTAGGGAATTCCGCAGTCGGCGTCGACGGCGCACAGCGACGGTCCGTGCACGATCCAGTACACGCGCCCTTTTGAATCGACGGCCGGGCAGGAATAGGTGGGCATGTCGCGTCCGCGCACGCCGTTGGCGTCGGGGTAGTAACTAAGTTGCTCCCAGTTGTACATGCGCGGGATCAGGTCACCTTCCGGGGTCTGGAAGACGCCCAGCGCTTTGATTTTCGACGGTGCGATGTCGGCCGGAAACGGCGTCAGCGCTTTGATTTCTTTTCCGTCGCGGCTGAAGACCTTGATCTTGTGGCCGCCCATGTTGCCGTTGGCCACGCTGTCGGCGTTGAAAATGTAAACGTTGCCGCCGGGGCCGATCGCCAGCGCATCGATGCGGCCACACGCGTCGGGGTTGTACATGACGAAGCTGTCGAAGGCCGGCTTCATGCCCAGTTGCACCGAAGCCTTGAATCCTCCGCCGGTGGCCGGCTTGCCGAAGTCATCTTTGCCGTCCCAGACGACACTTTGTTTCAAGGAGCCGGCTTGAAACGGTTCGGGCGCGGTCTTGTTCAGTACGCCGCCGGCCAGATGACGGACCACCTTGCCTTGAGAATCCTGAATCGCAACGATGGCGTCGGTCTCGCGGCTGGCGGTGAATTCAATCTTGACGCCGTCGCTGGATCTTGTGGCAGCAGGTTTGGCGGCGAATTTCACAGGATCCTCGCCGGCCGCAGCGCCCAGCATGATCAGCACGGCCAGGTTCGAAAGAACGGCATTGCGCATCGTCATGATTTCAGGCCCTCGCTGACCTGCGGCTCAACCTGCTTGACTGAAATGGCATCCAGATGCATCGGCACGCCCACGCGCATCGTCGGACGCTGCGGCTGTTGAATCCGCCAGCGCAATAGCTCCGCCGCGGACGCGCCCAGTCGCGTGCCGTCGATGTGAATCCCCAGCGCCGGCCCACTCGAGACCGATTCGCTCGCGCCCACGCCTTCAACCCAGTGCCCGTGATCGGCGAAGGCTTCCATCATGTACTGTGCCTGCTTGATGCCGTGGCAGACGAACGCCTGCGGCAGCTCTTCGCGCGACAGCAGAGCCAGCCGCTGCGCCAGGACGCGCGACATCTCCGGGCTGGGCCAGGCATAATGGATCCACTCTTCGCGAACTTTCAGGCCGCATTCGTCCATCGCCTGGCGGTAGGCGCTGAGCCTCAGAAAACTGTCCGGGTCGACGCGTTCTTTTCCAACGTGCCAGGCGATGATTTCTTCTATCTTCATGTCGCCGCGCGGAGGTGGAACCTGCATGTGCGAGCCCAGGAAATGAATGCGCGTCAGCCCGCGTGCGGCGAAAAGCTGCACCGCGGCGCGATATCCAGGCAGCGCGTCACCCACCACTTCGTCCGCGCGCGAGGCCAGTTTTTCGCAGGGAAAATCGGTCAGCACGGTCGGCAGGCCGAGATCCAGCAGATCCGTAAGCCACGGCTCTTCGATGATGCTTAAGCTGATCAGCCCGTCGAAACGTCCGGCGCGAACCGTTTCCAGATTCGGATGGCGCTGCCGGCTCTGCACCGATTCGCCGATGCATTCGATGGTCAGTCCGCGTTCGATCGAAGTCCACGTCACGCGAGTCGGTTCACGCTCGCCCACCCGCGCCCATTCGGGTTCGACTTGATCGAGGCCCCAGGCGAGCAGCAATCCGCGCGTCATCGCGCCCTGAAAGGTCGTCGTCATTCGTTCCGGCAGGACCGAACAGTGCCACAGCACGCCGATCCGCAAATGGCGGCCGGGGATCAAAGGTGGTTTCAGTTGATTGGCGACATAGGTCCCGTCGCCCCGTCGCCGCACGATCTTGCCGGCCTGGACAAGCTGGCGCAGCGCGCGGCTGACGGTGAGCGGATTAACTTTATGCTCGCGCGCGAGTTCCAGTTCCGTGGGCAGCCGGCTGCCTGGCGGGTATTGACCCGATTTGATGCGCTGGCTAAAGAGCTCGCAGAGCTCGTTGTAACGGGGCGTTCGCTTCTGGATCTTGGGGCTTTCCATAAAAAGGGCTACACCATAACATCGGTGTTTTATAATTAAAACGTTACCGTAATATAGATTTCATATAAGTCCTGCGTTGACAATGGATTAGTTTTGACGTTTTGCACTCGTGCTGACTAAAATAATTCCCTCCACAAATTCCCCATCAAACCGCCTCGCTGCGGTGATATTATTTCAGGAACACGGGAAACGCGGCCATGTTGACGACGCAGGCGTTGACAATCTTGAGAAACAAACCTGCCAACTCGCCGTCCGGCGCTCCGGATCAATTCTGGGAAGTGCTGGAAGGATATCGCAGCACACTCATCGCGCACGCGGCCTCAATATTGGGCAACGCGCACGACGCCGAAGATGTCGTTCAGGAAACATTTTGTGAAGCAGCCAGCGGCCGGAGCGATCTTCCGATGGCGGGCTCGGTGCTGGCCTGGCTCCGCGCGATTAACCGCTGCAATGCGCTCAACCGCCTGCGCGGCAAGCGCCGCAATTCCGAAATGATGAGCCGGCAGGCGAACCAGTCCGACGGCAGTTCCACCACCGGCGGTTTCAGCAGACTGGAACTCCGCGAGTCTCTAGATCAAGCGATCGAAACGCTGCCCGATGACTTAAGGACGCTGGTGAAGCTGCGCTTTTTCGAACACCGTTCTTATAAAGAGATCGCCAAGAGCATGAATATTCCCATCGGCAATATCGGCGGCCTGCTGCTGGACGCTTCGGTACGCCTGAGCGTCGCCTGCAATTCCAGCTCGCATTCGGCCGGCCGCAAAAAAGACGGGAGTCAGCCATGATTGCCGCATGCGATTGCGAAATTTTCGCTGAGCAGGCCGAGCTGTACCTAGAAGGCCAGCTTCCAAAACTGCCCGCCGCACAAATGGCAGCCCATCTGAAATCATGCAGGGCCTGCCGGGAGACCCTGGGCTGCCTGAAGAGCGTTCACGGTCTCGTTCAATTCCTCGATGACAGAACGGCGCCCGACGATCGCACACCCGAAGAAGTTGCTGTCACCGGCACGTGGTACCAGCGCATGGGCGCTGCGCCCTGGTGGTTCGTCTCACTGACGCTGCACGTCCTGATCATTGCGCTGGCCAGTCTGGTTTCGATGTCAATCGAGCCGCCTAAATCCGATGACTCCATCGTCATGGTGACTGAATTGCAGCCGCGCGCGGCGCTCAAAGATGCACCGCCTGAGCCACCCAAAGCCGCTGCCGTCGACGTGCTCGCGAAAGCCGAGACGCCGGCCACCGATATCAATTCCAAGGAGGCTTCCGATATCGTCGTTCCGCCGGACATCCTGGCCAAAGCGGAACTCGGTGATCACTTCGAAACGATCAACCCCGATCGCCCCGATACCCACAGCGCCTACGGCAACGAAGAGTCGCGCTCATTTCACTCGGTCGAAGGCAATGCCGAACCGCCCGGCGGCGGCGGAATGGGCGGCCTCGGAATGGACGACCTGATCGGCGTGGGCGGTGCGGCCTCTCGCGGCAGCGGCGGCGGATTCGGCGGCGGCAACGGCACAGGCGTCGGCATCGGCGAGGGCGCCGGCAAGGGTTCGTTCGGAAATCGCAATGGCGGCGGACGGCGACTGATGATTCGCAGACACGGCGG
>JADMIO010996602.1_pt1 | contig 42569 bp, 33 predicted proteins | sample 8958161 | NCBI WGS metagenome assembly JADMIO01 (sample SAMN16585339, study PRJNA669376) | soil metagenome | isolation source: Crop rotation soil | place: USA: Cullars Rotation, Alabama | collected 2011 | reverse complement strand
GCGACAACTTGTCCACGTGGAATTCTAAGCTTAGGATCCCAATGTGCTGGAAAGATGTCAGCGTGCAACCCTTCACTCCCCCCACGGATGCCACTCCTCTTCATCGGCTTCGCGCCAAAGGGACTTGCCTACCTTCAGAGACGCGACCTCGGACAAAGTGGGGTCGTAACCAAGCAGGCAGGCTAAAGGGACCACGCGTACTTCTTCTTCGGTGACATCGGGTCCCGCGCCGGCATACACTTCCCATTCATCCTCTTCCCAGCGCGAAGCTTCGGTGATCCGATTTCCTCGGAGAGCATCCAGGTTGGTGACCGCGCTCGCGTCCGCCGGCGCAGGAAAGTTCCACTCGTCCTCCAGCCAACGCCACACCGGTTGCTTGACCGCATCCCTGGCTCGCGAAAGATCCGGGATATCGATCGTCCAATGTTCCTTGTCCGGAACGACCTGCAGGGCGGGAATCTCCTTTTCCTGATAGTAGTCGAAAGCGCCCAACATCATCAGCTTGGACCACGACGCATGGACGGCACGGATGGAAAACGTCCCCAGGGATCCCAGGTCGTGATCGACCAGTGAAGGATCCGCCGCGCGTGCGGCGGCAACCTTGTTTAGAATTTGGGTCGTCTCATCGACGGTGTAGAAACAGGCGCCGGCCAGGATGAGCTCCGCGCCTTGGGTCTTGCTGAGGCCGATCGTGTAGGCGAATCTGGGCGTTTTGCCCCCGCTGATGACGTAAACATGATGCCCATGTTTGGCGATATTCTTGCCGATCAATGCGAGAGCCGATTTCCTGTCACGCTTAGCCATCTTTAAATTATGGACTATGTATGTCCTTGTGGCAAGTCTCGCATACGACCGCATGATTCGCGTCATCCGTCTTGCCACCGTCGGCGTGCCGCTTATTCTTATGATGCCCCTTGCCGTCCTTCGCCTTTAGCGGCTTCTTGCACTGGGCGCATTTGTCCCCCTGCTGCTTGAGCTTCCTTGCATTTTCTTTGTTCGTCCAGACACGTTTTGGATCTCTGTTCTTGGGCGCAACCGAACCCTTGCCTCTGGGAAGCTTCGGGAGCGGCTTGGCGTTGACGACGGCTTTTTCGACCTGCTCGACTTCTTGGACCGCCTTTTCCGCCTTCGCCACGGTCTTTTCAGTGCTCTGAACGACCTTTTCGGCCTCCTTGAGAGTCCTTTCGGCGTTCTTGGCGGTCTTTTCGACTTTCGCAATGTGGTTGGCTTCTTCGGCGACCTTGATGATCCGGGTCTCTAGCTTGACCGCCGCCTTTTCCGCGGCTCGGACCGCCAAGCCACCGCCTGTTGCCAGGGGAAGCGCCGCGCAAGCCACATCCGCAACCAGGGCATGGACATCGGTTCTGGCCGCCTCCTCGTCGCCGGTCGCGGTGTGATAGGCCAGGGAGCCCACATCGTAAACGATGAAGGCGGCATCGAGGATCTCGTCAAGGATCGAACCATCCTTATCCCTGCCTGTGATGGGATTGCTTCCGTTTCCGGCATAGGCATAGGGCGAGGAGAACTGGTTGGCGGGGTCCGGACTCAGCCACTGGGCTATTTCCGGATCGAAGCTTCTGACCCCGAAGTGGTAGGTCCCATCCTCGTCCAGTTCCTTGCCCGTGAAGGTCTGAGTCACTTTGCCCGAGGTCCCGACCGTCAGGGCAAGTTGCTTCCCATAAGGGAAATAGTCGTAGGCGTAAAGATTGGCCGCCGCGGCGGTGGAGTTGACCACGAGCATCGAGCTGCCGCGGTTGTCGTTGAGGTAGAATTCCTTGGAGCCGTCGCCGTTGATTCTACCGATCTGCCCCTGCGCGTAAAGGTTGAAGAACTCCTTGTCGGTGTTGGTCACCTTGTCGATGCGCCGCTCCTTGCGCACAATCTCGTCCACGCCGCCCAGGTAATACGTGGCGGCAACGAGCTCCGGATCGTTCGTCTGGTCGACGAGATGATTACCCGGAAGCAGGTCGTTCACCGAAGCGAACCCGTAGATATCGATGTAGTTGCCGCTGCCCGGAGTCGTGAACTCGTCCGGGGCCGGGCTGAGGCCCGCGGGAGGCACGATGGCGTAGATGAGTGCGCTGGAATTCGTGATACCGGTCAGCTCGGCTCGGGCCGCCGCGAAGGCATCGTTGAGGTTGGGGTAGTCCTTGGCGTTGGTGGGGACGCCCACCGTGATGGGCTCATCGCCGTTGCCCTTATATTGGAGCTTGGCGACGCGGTCACCCTTTTCGTCATAGAGGTTGTAGCTGCGGATTTTCCCGCTCGCGGTCCCGGTCTTGGACTTCACCCTTCTCCCGCGCCAGTCGTATGAGAAGGAAATGTCCGGCGAGATCTCCTTGATCAGGTTGCCGTCGGCATCGTATTGGAAGTTGTTGGGATCATCCCGGGGAATCAACGGTTCGCCGTCTCCGCTCACCTTGCCGAGAATCCGCTTGAGATGGTGGGTGCCCGCCTGGTATTCATACGTCGACTTAGGAATGACCTCCGCGGCCTCGGCGTTGGCCGCCGCGGCGGCGGAGGGCGGAGTCAGATTGGGAATGGGCGTGGGTCCCGGCGGGGAAATCGCGGTAATGGTGTGGCCGGAGGCCGGCGTCAGGGAAAGGTCGAAGGCGACATCCACCGGCGGGGATACCAGGGGGATGACGAAGGGCTGCTGCGTCACGGCGGTGAAAACAAGCCGAAGCTTCTTGACCTGGGAGAGCTCCTGCGGGGTGAAGATGAGATCGAAGCGGCCATGGGCGTCGAAAGTCCCCGCGGGCGAAGATTCCTTGAACGTCATAGTGACATCCTTGGACTTCATTTCCACGTTCGAAGCGTTGAGGAATCCCACCTTCACGAACATCGCGATCAGGGTGCCGACGTTGTCGGGTCGCGCGCCGCTCCACGAAATCGAGAACGGGAGGCTGGATTGGCTGGTGGAGGGATCCGCCTCCACGCCGCGGGACAGTCCCAGAATGCCGCCATCCTCGTCGAAGCGATAGCGGCTGTCGAGCGTGGTTTTCGACAGCGCCATTCCGGCCAGGGTCGTTCCGGAAGCCCAATTGTTCTCCAGCAAGCGCTTGCGGTAGTCGTACTTGTAGTTGTTCAACCGGTAAGGGTCGGTGACCCCCGCGAGGTAGTACTGCTCCTGGGAAATATTTCCGTTGAACTGAAGCTGGGAAGGCGGAATAGGCCCTCCGGTGGAAGCCTCATACGCCACCGACTGCTGAAAAAAGGTTGTCGTCCTCGTGCGGTTCATGTGCGAGATTTTCTGGAGCCAGTCCCGCACGTGGAAATCGTAGTCCGTGACTACCGTGGGATTGCCCGGCGAAGCAGGATCGTCTCCGGTGTTCGCGGTCCTGATTCCGCCCGCAGGCCAATAGACGTAGTTGGCCAAGTTCTTTCCGTCGCCGTCCTTGGCGCCCTGCAGCCTGCCGGTCTCGTCATAGGAAAATGACGTGACCTGGGAAGTTCCGTTTTTCCCCTGCACGGTGACTTTGGTGGTTTTGCCCATCAAGTCGTATTCGTAGGCAGTCTTCTGGACATCCGCCCCCCGGACTCCGAGGAGATCGAAGGCGACACGGCCCTTGTCGTCGTAGCTGAAGGTCCTGAAAACGCCTCCGTCGATCTTGTTCTCCTCGAACACGGTAGGGAAGTGGTTGTAGTTGACGACCGCCGTGAGCCGGCTTTTCAGGAAGGTGAAATCGGCCGATGTGTAGCCGGCGGCAGCAATCTCGCTCTGCACCAGCGTGGCCTCGGCGCTCCCGTCGTCCGGGAGCTTGTCCCAGAAATACCGCTGCAGCAGGATGGCGAAAGAAGAGGGATATTCGCGGTTGTCCGCATTGGCTTGGGTGAAATTCGCCGAGCCCAGGACGATGCCGACAGAGACAATGCGGCCGATGCCGTCGTACTTGAATGCGACGAATTGATCCTTGGCGACATCGGTCGATTTCCTGGAAAAACGCTTGTTTCCTTCCTGATCGAAAATGAACTCGGGAGCCCCGCGATCCGGGTCCGAGAAACCAATGGCCTGCCCGAAGGTGTCGTAGGTGGTGTTGGTGGTCACGCCGGAGGGTTTGACCACCTGGGTCTGGTTCCCGAAGACGTCATAGGAAAACTTCTTCAGGGTGGAGAATTCACCGTTGCGCCCGGCGAAGCCTTGGCCCACGATGTTTCCATCCATGTCGGTGAAATGAACGGTGTAGTCGCCGTTTTCATCCTTTGTGCTGGTCTGGAAATAGCGCGACCCGACGTCGTTCGCAGCGGACGGGCTGAAATCGAGCAGGGAGACCGAGCCCACACCGCGGTAGGAGGAAACGATGGTATGCCCCGAACCGGGAGCGAAATTGGTCCCAGGAGGCACCACCTCCGCCACCCGATCCGTGCCATTGCTTTCAAACTTGAATTCGTTGAAAGCTCTTTCTCCCGCCTCCGGTCCGGGACCATGGTCAGGGCCGTTCTGGCGGTAGTACCAGTTGGCGTGCGCAAACGCATTGGGTTCGAAAGCATGCCGGGTCTTATGGGGAATCGCCGGATCCAGCTGATAAGGCTTGCTGACTTTGTCCATGCGACTCAAGGCATCGTACCTGTTGATGGTGACGATGTCCTCGTTCCCGAACCGGACGCTGCTCTCTATTTCTCTCTGCATCCCGTCGGCGAACGAGCTGGCGATTTCCGGCTTGCTCGGAGTCGTCCCCAATTCCAGGAGGACGTTGTCGACATAGAAGCTTCGGAAGCCGGTGACTGGAGCAGACTCGATGACACCGAACTGCAATGGCGACCCCGCAGGCGTACCGGCGGAAAGGCTCGCCACCGAGAAGCTGATGCGCTTCCATCCGCCGGTGACGGAGAACGCCGTGCTTAAAGCAGTGCCGACCTTGAGCTTGACGCCACTGAGCGGCGACTCCGCCACCTTGTGCACGTCCATGGACAAGACTACAGCCTTGCCGAGGAGGTTGTCATAGGCGGACTCCTCCTTGCTTATGTTGAAGAAGGCTCCGGTGGGGCCCTCCACCTCGAGGACATTCCCCGACACCGACTGGCTGGCAGTCTGCCTGACCGTGCCGGCGCTCCAGTCCGTCGCATCGTCGTCGAAATAGGGGTTCTTGGCGAAATTCCCATTCGGGAAGCTGACGCTCGCGATGAGAGGCGGAGCCATGCGGGCGGTGGACACCGTGGCCATAGGACCCGTGGCTCCCGCTTCCGTGGTCAGCCAGAAGTCCTCCACTTCCTGGTAGGCGATGTCGAGGACGCGCGCGGGCGAGGTCCCATCGGGAACCGACAGGCAGCCCTTGGCGACATTGCCGCGGTCCGCGCACATGCGCACGAAGGGGTGGCCGTCGCAGGTCGCTATCACGCCCGTGGACAGGGAATAACTCCCGTCCAAGCCGGAGGCGGCGGACTGGATGGTCGTCCAGACCGGCTCGGTTCCTCCCGGGGGGATGTCCCCGCGTTCCAAGGACATTACTGTCCCGTTCTCAGGTATCTTTGGAGTTACCGTTTCGTTGAAAACCTTTCCCGAGAACGAAGCGGAAAGCGTTCCAGGCACGCCCAGGCACTGTGCGCCCGCGTGGGAGGCGATAAGGAGGCCGATGACCGCGAAGTTGAGTGAGATCTTCATGTCCTAGTCCTTCCCTCCGGGCCGGTAGGCCGCGGCAGAAAACATGCTTCCTTTCGCGTCGCGGACGGCGATCAACCTTCCCTGCGAATCATATTCATAGAAAGTCGGCGTGTCGTTGTTGTCGGACATTGAGGTCATCTTGCCTCTCTCGTCGTGCGTATACGTCGTCACCAGGGCGGCCGTCGGCGCGCAACGCACGTCATCGACATAAATCTCGCCGCCTCCCGCAAGGTGGGTGCCCACATAGATGCGGAGCAGATCGCTCGCCGCCAGCGAAGGAGGCGTGCCCTTGATTTCGGCGATGGGAACATCCAAGGTGACTCGCTGCCACTTATTCGGAGTGTATTGACCCGCAGCGAAGGCCTGGGACCAGACCTTGTTGACGGTCTGGATGGAGGCGGACTGGCGTCCCTCCACCGTGACCTTGAAGCTGCCCGAGACCGGATAAACCCAGGCGCTGACCTGGAAATCAGAGGGCATCTGAGTGGCCTGGTGCACGTTGACCGTCGGGCCGTAGGCATTGACGACCCTTACGCTGGTCTTGCCGGTGTGGGCCCGCACGGTCGAAACGTCGGAGATGGGACCGGAAAGGCCGATGTCGTTGCCGTTGCCGCGCTCCCAACGGTTCGCGAAATCCAGGAGGTTCTGGCCGGCAGCCAGGCCTTCGCCCGTCAAGGCGGCGACCCAAGCCCGCTTCGCGAAGCGGAACATGCCCTCCACCTGCGAGCGATTGAAGCCGTAGGTCATCGCGGTGGGCGAGCCGTTCGGCGTCACGCTCTCGGTGACGTTCCCATATTCGTCGTACGTGCTATTGTCATCTGCGACGTATTTTTCCGTGGCAACACCCGTGAACGCGGGCGGCGCCGCGAGGGGAACGCCGTTCTGATCGCGTTTCTCGCGCCAGGAGAAGGACGTCGCCCGGCGAAGCTGGGGCTTTTGATCGGGGTTGATCGTCGAGTTGAATGTCAGGTACCCGGGGTTGGCCGGATCGCCGGAAACCACTCGGGTCCCGTTCGGATTTACGCGCTCGTAGAGATCCGCGCCCTGATCGAATTGACCATTGCCGTTGAAATCGTACAGAGAGCTATGGGTTGCGACGGAGGCCCACGAGGAGATGTTCATGCTCCGCAGGAACTGCCGGTCGTTGAGATCTGCGTCCGACATGCTGGTCTTGAACTGGTCTGTCTGGTAAACCATCGACTTCCCGCTCTGCGTCAACATGTTGCGGTTCTTGAACTCGTTGCTCAAGGATTGCCCAGACAGGTAGTAGGGCACTTGGTATTCCCATGAGTTGAAATCGGAATTCTGCGTGGACACCAGTGAAGGCGCGCCGGTGAGCGGATCGAAACGGTGGTTCACGATGCTCTGGGACACCCCGTCGCGCGTCGTGATCGTCTTCATCGTCTGCAGGCGCGGCTGGTGGTAGTCGTACGTGAACAGCCACATGGAGGGATTGAAGTGATCGTCCCAATAGGTGCCGAGCTCAAAGAAGGTCTTGGCCACGTAGTACTTGTCCGACAGATCCCCCAGGGAGGACAGGGACTGGCCCGTCGTCGAGGTGTAAGGGGCGTTGGAGAACTTGTAGATGTTCTTGGTCTCCTCCACGGGCGAGGCCGCACCCTGGGCGAAGCTGCTCCTGCGGATCAGCTGTCCGTAGGCCAGGGAGGGATTGCGGTAATCCACCTTTGTATAGACGGAGTTGGCGTTCTCATTGAAGCCAGGGTCCTTCTTGTTGGGGTCGGTGATGACCTGCCCCATGTACGCGTAGGAGAAGTCCTTGGTCGCGCTGCCGCCTTCGATGACTTCGTTTTCCTTGGTCTTGGGGGTGACGAACTCGTGCTTGATGTAGCTCCCGTCGGGGCGCTTCACGGATACCCAATCGTAGCCGATTGTCGCTCCGGGAAGATATCCCAAGCCGCCGTCCTCGGGTTTGACCACGCGATTGTCGAGGAAGACGTGGCCGTAAGGAGGGGGTTCCGAGGTGGCGACACCGGTGCCGTACTCATACTCGGTCCGCACCTTGGTGCCGCCGAAGGCGGGATCCAACTCCAGGGACTTCATGCGCAGGCCGCCGCCGTGGCGTTCCGTCGCCGCACCGGTCTTCTCGAAAGCCACGTTGGTGGCTCCGAGGCTCAGGTCCACGTCGTAGAACTGGGTGGCGGGATCAATCCCGTTGCGGAAGAAGAACGTGCTTCCCCCGGGGAACATCTGATCGTAGGTGATGAAGTCCGAATTGGCGGGGAACTGGACGCCCTGCTGGCAGTCGTCGGGATCCGGGGTGGTCAGGCAGGAAATGCCGGCCCCGAGGAAGTCGTCCATGTTGCCGATGGGTTCCTTCGCATTCTCGTCCGCATCATGCGCCCCGATGTGGGCATTGTCGAACTCCATCGAGGATTGGCCGTAGAGATTCGTTTCCGCCTCATCCAGGGCTTGGTACAGGTCGTCCACGTTTTGCTGGGTCGCCCCGTTGAACTGGACCTTGGTGGGACGCTCCGCCGCCGAGATCTCCCTGTCGATCACCGCTTCCTTTTCGGTCCCGGCGACGTTGAAATGCGAGAGCTGCTCGTTTACAGTGAACAGGTTGCCCTCGGTTTGATTCTGCAGGCCGAGGACGTTGTTCTCGAAGTCGGAAGGGACGCTGCCTTCCGGCATGACCTCCATGCCCTGGCTTCCCGTGGCATAGTGGAGGTAGGAGGAGGGCTTGTAGATCTTGTACTTCTTGGCCACGTCCGCATACAGATCGGGACCCTGGCCGAAAAATATGAATTGGCCGTCGACGGTTGTGATGGTCACGGACGAGGAGGCGAAGTTCACGCGGTACCGCGAGTACTCGTCGATGGCCTCCGCAACCCGGTTGATCTGCTTGGTGCGCAGCTTCGTCTTGTCGAAGATGTCCCTGAGGATCTCGCAAACGTGATCCTGGGTGAAGTCGCAATCGTCCCATTCCAAAGAAGGCACCGCGAAGATACACGCGCTGCCGAAAGGCGTCCATACCCTGACCTTGCAATGCCAATGCACGGTGGGAAGGATGCAATCAATGAGGTTGACGATGAAATCGACGGCCTTGGCCGAGATGTAGGCGACGATGTTGAAAAGCCCGCCCGTGATGATGGAGCGCCACGTGAGGGTGCAGAACTGGGTGATGATGATGTCGCCCAGGAAGGCCCAGCCGTTTTCAATCTGCTCGCTGATCTCGTCGAATACGCCGTTGTGACGCTCGATGATGGTATTGAAGGTGAGCTTGAACTGATCGCCCACCTGCCAGGGATTGGCGACCTGGTCAGGAAGACGCGCTCCCACCAGCTTGTGATCCTTCCACAGCAACTGCACGTGGCGCGTGTCCCCTTTCACGGGGCGATCGGTCAGGTTGGAAATGACGGTGGAGGCGAGTCCCAGCGGGCTGGCCAGGGGACTGAAGAGCGGATCCAGGTAGTCGGACTCCTCCCGGCCGGGGAGGCGGAAATTCATGGCAATCCCGTCCTTGGTCTGCTGGTTCTGCACATAGGAATAGCGGTCGGATTCGTATTCCATCTTGATCTGGCCGCCCGTCGGGAGAATGATGTCCGTGAGGCTCCAGGCGGTGACGTCATTGGGGTTGGTCTTGACGTGGTTGCCGAAGGCGCCGTCTGACTTGTACATGCCCCAGCGATCCCACTTCTGCTCCCCGTATGAGGGATTGGGGGATCCGTACGCGAAGCGATAGGCCGGAACGGCGACCTTGCCGCCCTTGCCTCCGAAGGTCAGGGACTTCAAGGTCAGCTTGCCGCCGCCGACGGCCTGCGAATTGGGGGTGCCGGGACAGAGGCTGTAGTCGTAGTTGAAGTTCACCGAGCGGATGATATCGGCTTCCAGGTACTCTCCGGCATCCACGAAGCCGTCGGAGTTGGCGTCGGTCCAGGCGGACAGGGGAAGCAGCACGATGCGCTTGAGCCGCTTCAGCTTGGAGTTCCCGTCGACCTGGAGATTCGCGCCCAGGCCGAGCGCATCCTGCCGATCCTCGGTTTCGAAGGCCGCGACGTGGGTATTGGTGCGGATGGAATGGAGGTACTTGATGGTCTTGGATCCCGTGGACGAGGTGTATGCGTTCTTGCTGACGCCGTAGTCCTCTCCCTCGATGCGGTCGAACTTGTTGGATTGGTAAAGGGCCGCATTGGTCATGCCGCTCACGGGAGTGGCCCAGCGGTAAGACTGGGAGGTCTGCCCGCCCGCAATGGGCTTGGTCCAGTCGCGGTACTTGAAGCCCACCCAGAATCCGTAATCGCCGGCGTCCGGCTTGCCGGAGTTGTTGGCGTCCACGAAGTCGGATCCGCGGATGCCCGTGAGATTCCAGGCATAGGCGAAGCGTTTGGTGAAGGTGCGGTTGAAATATTCGTGCGTGCCGAACTTGATGATGTCCGTCACCTGGGAAGGCAGCACGCTGGTCAGGCCGTTGAACCAATTCAGGTATCCGGAGTTGAACGAAGCCAGATCGGCCACCTTGAGGTCTGTATTGCTGAGGCCTGGTTGGACGAGGTCCTGGGCCCCGGACAGGACGCCGGTCAGGAAGCCCGTCAACAAAGGCATCGGGTCATGGTCTCCGGGAGCCGCATCCTGGCTCAGCGACGCGATGTTGTTGTCGTACACCGCCCCGGACTCGTCGAAATCATACCGGACGCCGTCTTCCTTTGTGATGTGGAAACCCGTGATGAGGCCGGTGTTCGGATCAAGCGCGCCGGACGTTTTGTTCACGACGTCGAACTCCACCTTCTTGGAGGCTTCCGAAAGGTAAGCCTGGCTCGCCGGGGTCGAGCGGCCCATGAGCTCGGTCGCCAGGATGTTGTTCATGCTCTCCTGGAACTGCCCGCCGGCTTCGCCGCGGAAACGGAACTCGATGTTCTTCATGGCATTGACCCCCTGGCGGGCAGTCAAGCCCCCGCCGCCGAGGTTGGCGTCGGAGAAGTATTGATCCCGGGCCAGATCGAAGACGTCGAAGTTGGGGTCCCAAAAGTGCAACAAGGTCCTCGTCGCCGAATTGGGGACCGAGGCCGGACTATAGGTGGTGTGGTAGGGAGCCATGTCTCCACCCAGACCCTGGGCGTTCACGGTGTAAACGTCCTTGGGTTGGAACTGGTTCATGTACTGCCACTGCAGCTTGGACATGTAGCGCTGGCCGGCCTTCCGCTTGGTCGCCGTGGTGAATCTGTTGAAGACCGTTTTATCAATGACGCGGCCATCGGGAGAGCTGCAGCCGCTGGGCAGGGTCAGATTGGCCCCCGGCTTTCCCCAACAGGGAAAATCGCCTGACTGGACCCCGGAGGTATTGATCATCTCGGGCGTATGGCCCGATTCCGCGGACAGTTTGGTCGCATGCGAGATACCGAGCTTCAGGAACTCCAGCGTATTCTGGACCGCCCCCGAGGGCGCAGGACCATACATCGCCGGCTCATCGCGCTTGACCATGGCGGCCGGCCAGTTGTTGATGAAATTGCTTCCCACATAGGCCGGCAAAGCCACGGAGGGAACGGGGATGAAGGAGGCGGCTTGCCCGAGGATGTCCCAGGTGATGGGAAGGAGGGAAAAATCCCCGTTGGTTTCGTCCACGGTGGGCAGGAAGTCGATTCCATAGGACCTGCGATCGAGGAAGTATTTGTCCGAGTAGAGATAACCGTACTCGAGGCCGTTGTAATCGCCCTCCCTGAAGGAGGCCCCGGCGCTGACATAGAATACCGGAGGAATGGGAATCGTGACGCCCAAGGACAGCAACGGATTCGAATTGCTGTTCTCGACTCCGGCCGTGACGCTGGGAGATCCCCCTCCGCCGCCGCCGGACTCCAGGGAGTTTTCCGTGGAGCCTTCGCCCAAGGAGGACAGGGCGTTCAGGCTTGCGCCCGACGTGACGCCGCTCCCTCCATCGCTGTAGAGGTAGGAGCGGTAGGTGATGCCCACAGATGCGCCCTGGGCGCCGGCCGACATGCCGATTTCGCCGAAGAGGCCGCTCTGGCTATCCCAGCCGATGCCGACCCCGAGGGAAAAAGGCGTGTTCGGGATGCCCACTCCGCCGCCGACCTGCAGGCTGACGAAATCAGGGGAAGCGTAGTTGACGATGCCGCCGCGATAGTCGTCCGGGACGTCCGAGACGGTCCGCGTCACGCTGCCCGCCTGGAGGTTCCATCCGAGGCCGACCCATGAGGCCTCCTCGTCGGTCTGGATACCGCCCTTGTACGAGAGCGCCAGGGAGTAGCCGCCTTCCGAACCCGGCACGTTGATGACGGGAAGCGTGTAGTTGAAATCACCCGTGTAAAGGTTCACCAGGTCCTTGGCGTCGACCGGCTCGAACTTCTGCACCTCGGGCATGCTGGGCCCGGAGGAAAGGGCGAACGGCGCGGCCTGGAAGCAGATGGCGAATATCACCGTCCAGGCGATGGTCTTTTTGATCAGCGTTTTGGTCTTCTTGTTCAAGCTCATGTCCTTCCCCTACTTTTCCACGACCACGTAGAGGTCGAAATCGTTCCATGCGAAAAGGCGGCCGGTCTTGTCGAAATAGATGCTCCTCAATCCGGAGCCGGGCAGCTTGACCTCCTCGAAGGTCCGCTTGTCCAAGTTCAGCGAAAGCAGCCGGTGATCATGGGTGACCGCGAAGCCCTTCATGCCGCGGATCTCCAAGGCTGCAAAGGACTGATCCAGGAGCAGCTCGGTCTTTTCCGGCCCGGCAAGGCTCCGGAAATGGGTGGAACCGTTCTTATCCACCCTGAAGAGGCCTTCGTCTCCGGCAATCCAAGTGACTCCGGTGGCTTGGCATTTCTTGATGCTCCTGACGCCCGAGAAGTTCCGAAGCTCGTCGGGGACCTCGCGCTTGCCCTTGGCCAGGTCGTAGCCTTCCACGGTCCCGTTGGATCCCACCCAGAGCACATGGCCCTGGGATTCGGCCAACTGCGCGTTCCTGGCGTTGCGGCCCAGGCAAAGGACGGTGTCCTGGTAAGGCACCTGCACTTCGCCGTTCTCGCTGATCTCGACGCTGCTTCCGTCGTAGGGAGTATCCGTGCGGTTGCGCAATGCGTTCCGTGCCCCCGACATCCCTGTCTTCGCCGCAGTCGCGGCCTCATCCGAAAGTCCCAGGGACGCGGCTTTCCGGGTCTCCCTGCGGTTCAACGCGGCGGCCTTGGGAAGCTTGCTCCAGGAACGCCCTTCCGTCTGGCGGGAAAGGGATATTCCGTCTTGGCCGTGCACCAGGACTTTGTCTCCCGTAAGGTCCATGTCCTTGAGCACCGGGTACCTGTAGTCCTGTATCCCGCCGGTCTTGTATGCGGGATCGAGCAGGGGGTTCTCGACCGCTTCCACGTTTCCTCCCCGGACGATGAGGAGGCCGGATTTGCGAAGGATGAACAGTTTGCCGCCTTTTTCGGCGACCCTGACCACGTCGGGGATCTGCCGCCTGACCTGGCCCGCGTAGACCTGCCTGAGCGGCTTGACTTCGAGCTCGGCCATGGCCGGGATCGACGCAAGCAAGAGGAAAGACAACCAGCGTTTCATGTGGCCCTCACTCCGTATTTCTCTTTAAGGTTCGCAAGTTCTTTTTCGATGAGCGCCTGGTAACTCGAGAGGTACCGTCCGGCGCTCTTGAAGCGGGCCGTCTTGTCCACGGCGCAATCGAACAGCGTTCCGAAACCGAGGGACAGCTGCCCTTCGGATTCAGCGGGCGGATAAACCAGCAGGATTTGATCCGAGCCGGAAAGCCCGAAATTCTTCACGTACTCGACCGAAACGGGATATTGCGGCTTCCCGCCGCCCGCGGTGAGGGCGATCGTGCGCCCGTCGCGGAAGTAGGCTTTCTCGACGTCCGCCACGCCCTTGGTGGGATCGGCCCCGTCGATGCTGACATCCACGAGCACATAGAGGGCCTTTTCGTCCACCTGCCGCAGGCAATCCTCGAGGATTGCCGAATCGAGGAGCCCCTCGCCCTCCAGTGCGGCCGCCTGCCTATAGCAGAGGAAACTCTTCGGAAGCAGGCGCGCGATGATCCGCATCTTCCCAGCCTGCAAAGTGTCCGCCAGGCGCCCTCCGCTGCGGAGATCGGCGAGGTCGGGCTCTTCCCCGCCGGACCGCGCCAGCGTGGCGATCCCGAGGCCCGCCGCGGAGACCGCAGCCACGAGACCGAGCAGGGCGAGCTTACCTCTGCGCATGGGCCTCCGCCTTGGGTCCGAGCGTGCCTGCCACCGTGGAGCCTTTCTTGATGGCCTCGCTGACCGCGTGGGTCATATCGAGGCCTTCCCGGCCATAGATGAAGTTGTCGGGCACCTGTCCGATGATGATGTCGACGGAATGGCTCGCGGCATATTCCTTGACAGCCAGGTTCACGCCGTTGATGATGGGCTTGAAAAGGTCCGCCTGCAGGATGCGGATCTTCTCCATCCCTTCCTGCCGGTACCTCCCGAGATCCTCGCCCTTCTGACGGATGAAAGCCGCCGCGGCTTCCTTGGTCTTCGCATCCCTGATCTTCCCGTAGTCCTTGGCCAGCGAATCCAGCTGCGCCGCAAGCGCATTGAGGTTGGCCTGATACTCGTCGTTCTTCTGCCTTATCTGCCGCTGCACGTCTTCGGCTCCGGGATGCGCCTCGATGAGCGCCCGCGCGTTGACGTACCCGATCTTGGCCGCATGGCCCATGAAGTGCTGGACCCCGACGCCGAGCGCCGCCGCCAGGGCGAGCAGCGCGATGAAATGACGCTTGATGAATTCCATGTCAGGGCTTCCTTTCTTCCACGGCCTTGATTCTGTCTTCCAGCTGGAAGATGTAGAGCTGCATGTGCTCGAGCTGCTTGAGGAGCTGCAGGTTCATGGAAGCCAGATCCATCCCTTCCGACTCCAGCTGCTTGGCGCTGGGGATGCCGGGAAGATGGCGGTTTTCCTTGATGTACTTGGCGGTTTCCGTGAGCCCGGGAAGGGCGTAGCCGTCCTCGAAGACATAGTCCGGAGTGGGGATCTTCCACTTCTTGGTCATGACCATGCTGGCGTTGAGCAGATCGTATCCGTTCATGTTGACGTCTCCGTAGACGACGCCGCCAGCGAGCGGGAGGAATTGCGATTGGAATTGAACCAGCTTCTGGGCGGAGATCTGGTTCTGGTAGCAGAGCTTGATCCAATCGGCGGATCGGGCGACGTTCGAAATCCGCACCTCGTCGATTTTTCCTCCGAAGAAATTGGCGGTCAGCGTCTCCTCGGCGCCCATCACGGCGTTGGATGAATTGGACGTGGGCAGGCTGTTGGCGGAGAAGTTGGCTGTCGTGGGCGCATCGCAGGCGCTGTTCACGCACATCGTTATGGTCTTGGCGGTGAAGTCGACCATGCCGGTGACCAGGTACCAGGTGTTGGCGGAAAGGGAGGTCGAGGACGGGGTGCTGGAGAGCGGATTCTCCGTGTCCGTGGACCTGGCCTCCAGGAAAGCCTTGTTGGTCGTCCCGTCGACTCCGAGCTGGACGCGGGAGTTCGTGCCTCCGTTGCGGGAGAACCCGATGATCTTGCCGGCGTTGTCTTCGCGCCGGACCCAGGCCTGCACCGTCACCTGGCTGGCTCCGTTGATCCAGTTGAAGTTGCCGCCGAGGTTCGCGTAGTCATTGCTGCCGTCGAAATCCTGGGCGTTCCCGATAAGACCCGAGCTCGAGGTGGCCGGTTCTCCCGAGGCCTTCTTGGTCCCGTTGTGGGCTTGGGCCGCCTCGAACAGGGTCGAGCCGGAAGCGTCCATGTGCCAGACTCCGCGGAAGTTGTTCGTGGTCGTGAACACGGAGGTCAGGGGCGCCGCGGGCGCACTAAGGTTGCCCCAACGCATAACGATGGCCTGGTCCCCGTTGTTTCCGAGCACCTGGTCGACCAGGACCCACACTTCGGCCAGCTTGTTGGTCTTGTCCCAACGTTCGATTTCACGCGGAAGCTCGACGGCCCCCGTTCCCGGGACGTTGTGAAAGAAGCGGACGTCGCTTCCATCAGTCTTCGCCTGATCGAAGTTGAAGTTGGTCGCGTTCAGGCGGATGAGCACGGGAAAGTCCGAGACGTTCCCGGTGACGTTCGCTCCGGAAGCGGTCGTGTTCAGCTTGATGGGGGTGGAGTACGGCCAGTCGTCGAACGCGTCCGCGCGGGAAGGCGCGGCCGTCCCCAGGAGCGACAAGGACAGGAGGAGAAGCTTGGCTTGCGAAGGGATGCGCGTCATGGGTCTCATTTCTTTCCTGCTTTCTGTTCCTCCAAGGCGCGAACGCGCGCGTCCTGGTCGATGAGGTAGAGGTGCATGTGTTCCATCTGCTTGAGCATCAGGAGGTTCATGGTCCCGAGTTCCATTCCCGAAGCGGACATCTCGGAGGCGGAGGGGATGCCGGGAAGATGGCCGTGCGCGCGAATGTAGGAGCGTGTCTCGCTGATGGAGGGGAGATCGTATCCGGGAGCGAAAACGTAGTCGGGCGCGGGAATCCTCCAATGCTTGGTGGTGACCGCCCCGATGTTCGTCAACTGGTACCCGTTCATATCGACGTCGCCGTAAATGGTGCCTCCGGCGTGGGCGAAGGGAATCGCGATGAATTGGACGAGCTTCTGGCTGCTCTTCTGGTTCTCGTAGCACAGCTTGATCCAATCGGCGGACCGGACGACGGTCTCCACGCGGGCCTCGTCGATGACACCGTTGAAATACCGGTTCCCGGACGAATAATTGGTGTATTCATGCCCAAGCTCGAGATTTGAGCCGACCCAATCGTGATCGGGCGCGGTCCCGGTGGCCACCAGGGCGCCGTTCACGTAGAGCCCTACAGCGCCGTTGCGGGAAAACGTGTAGGTCGCCTGGTACCAGGTGCCCGTCGCTTGCCCGGTCTTGGTGGCCGAGGTCCCGGAATTGGGATCAACGGTCAGGATGGCGTTGTTCTGCTTGAAGTGCACGACGCCGGACGACCATTGTCCGTTCGAGAGCAGGCCTGCGTTCGGCTTGTTGTTGGCGTCCATGTTGTACCACACGGACACTGTGGCGGCCGGCGTGTTCGGAAGCGAGGGCAGATCGATGTAGTCGGTCAACCCGTCGAACCATTGGGCGTTCCCGATCCGGCCGCCCGTCGGTGAATTCGCCGGCATCCCGCCTTTTCCGGTGGCGTTGAATCCGTTGGGGGTGGCGTCCTTGAATCCGCCGGAAGCCTCCCCGGGCGACTCCGCGATGTGCCACACCGCGCGGAAGCCGTTGTCGCTCGCGAACACGGGACCGACGGCCGAGGCCGAGGCCGAAGGGTTTCCCCACCGCATCACGATGGCCTGCCCGTCGTCGTTGCCTTCGATGACGTCCACACGGACCCAGATTTCCGCAACCTGGCCGGACTTGCTCCAGCGCTCGATCTGCATCGGAAGCTCGACGGGATCCCCTCCCGCGGCTTGGCGCGTGAAGCGGACGTCGCTTCCATCGGACTTGGCCTGGTCGAAGTCGAAGTTTCCGGCATCGAGCCTTACGAGTACCGGGAAATCCGTCACCGGGTTTGCGACGTTGGCCCCGGTGGCCGACGTGTTGAGCTTCAGCACCATGGTGTAGGGCCAATCCGCGAAAGGCGCGGCCGCGAAAGTCGAGGCCAGAAGCCCCGCGGCGAGGACCGGAAAAACCAGGCGAATAGCTTTACGCATGACAGTTGGGACCGTCATCTCAAAGGCTCCTTTCATGGGGGAGGCGCGCCGGCCGGCGAACATCCCTCAGACACTTGCGCGTTGGCGCGCGGGCTTAGCGGAAAATCCCAAGGGTAACACAAAAGGTACCCAGGGAACTCTGCACGGAAAACAATCTAAGCTCAATCCGAAAAAATTTGCAAGCGGATTCGGGATTTATTTTTTCAGCCGTCGCGATCGAAATGCTTCAGAAAAAAAATCTGGGAGCGCCGCGTATTCCCGCTTTGGATGCGCGCGATCGCTTCGATCGGATGGAGACAGGATCCATCGCCGGCCGGCTTGCAAGGAAGCGGACGCGAAACCGGTGCGTGCAAATTGTGCGTACTCAAACCGGCGCCGGCGCCTATGTCAAGGATTTTTTTTGACTTAGCGGTTCACCCGTCGGCGCTTAAGAGCGCCGCGCCCAGGGATCTTTTGATGCTGTTCCAAGAGGAGTTCCGAGCATTCCAGCCGGGGAAATTCCGCCTCCGCAGAGGGCGGATTCTGCGCCGAAAATCGGTCGCCGGGCGGACTTGGAAAGCCATGTCGAGGATTTAAAAAGTTTCCGCCAGGGAAAAAAATCGATGGAACAAAATTTCGGGATCGAATTTTGCGGATGCCGCCGAAGCGGAGATCAACCCCTCCACTCGAAGTACTTCCGCATCAAGGCGCTCGTGGACGCGTCGTGCTTGAGCTCGACGGACGGGTTCTTCTCCCCCGCCTCGAGCTCGGCGAGAATCTTCTTCGCGAGCTGCTTGCCGAGCTCGACGCCCATCTGGTCGTAGCTGTTGATGTTCCAGAGGACTCCCTGCACGAAGATCTTATGCTCGTACATGGCCACGAGCGAGCCGAGCGTGTGGGGATCGAGCTTGCGGAAGAGGATGGAGTTGGTGGGACGGTTGCCTTCGAAGACCTTGTGCGGCGCCAGGCGCTTGGCTTCGGCCTCGGAGGCGCCGCCCTTGCGCAGCTCGGCTTCGGCCTCTTCCAGCGTCTTGCCCACCATCAGGGCCTCGGTCTGCGCGAAGAAGTTGGAGAGCAGCATGCGGTGATGCGCGCCGAGGGGGTTCTGCGACTGCGCGGGCGCGAGGAAGTCGGCGGGGATGAGCTTGGTGCCCTGGTGGATGAGCTGGTAGAAGCTGTGCTGGCCGTTGGTGCCGGGCTCGCCCCAGAGGACCGGGCCCGTCTGGTAGTCGACGCGCCTGCCTTCGCGGTCGACGGACTTGCCGTTGGACTCCATGTCGGCCTGCTGCAGGTAGGCGGGGAGGCGATGCAGGTATTGGTCGTAGGGCAATACCGCGAAGGTCTGCGCGTCGAAGAAGCTGTCGTACCAAAGGCCGAGGAGGGCCAGGGTAACGGGGAGGTTGCTCTCGAGGGGCGCGCTCCGGAAGTGGTTGTCCATGTCGTGCGCGCCGAACAGGAAGTCGCGGAAGTGGCCGAAGCCGATGGAGAGCGCGATGGAAAGGCCGATGGCGGACCAGCAGGAGTAGCGGCCGCCGACCCAGTCCCAGAACTCGAAGGCGTTCTTGGGATCGATGCCGAATGCGGCCACGTCCTTGAGGTTGGTCGACAGGGCCACGAAGTGCTTGGCCACGGCGCCGATGTCTCCGCCGCAGGCCTTGAGGAGCGCGGCCTTGGCGGTCTCGGCGTTGGCCATGGTCTCCTGGGTGGTGAAGGTCTTGGAGGCCACGATGAAGAGCGTCTGGTCGATCTCGACTTCGCGCAGCACCTCGGCGATGTGGGTGGCGTCGACGTTGGAGACGAAGTGGGCCTTGATGGCCTGCCTTCCCGAGGAATCATAGGCGTAGGGCTTGAGCGCCTCGGTGACCATCACGGGGCCGAGGTCGGAGCCGCCGATGCCGATGTTGACCACGTGGCGCATGGGCTTGCCGCTGAAGCCGAGCCAGGCGCCCATGCGCACCTTCTCCGTGAACTCGCGCATCTTCTCGAGCACGGCCTTGACCTTGGGCATCACGTCTTCCCCGTCGACCATGACCGGGCCGCCCGTGAGGTTGCGCAGGGCCGTGTGCAGCACCGCGCGGTTCTCGGTGAAGTTGATCTTTTCGCCCTTGAACATGGCTTCGCGCGCCGCTTCCAGCTTGGCCTGGACGGCCAGCTTGCGCAGCAGACTCAGTGTCTCGGCGGTAACCAGGTTCTTGCTGTAATCCAGGTAGAGGCCGCAGGCCTCCAGGCGCATGCTTTCAGCGCGCTTTGGGTCGGCTGCGAAGAGATCCTTCATTTTCAAGGCCGTCTTGGCCTTGTGTTCGGTGAGGGCCTTCCAGGCCGCGGATTGAGTCAATGAGCTCACTTCTAACCCCTCTTGCAATGTCAAGGAAATATAAGTTTCCGACCTTTGTGTTTTGAGGGTTTGCTCCCTTTCAGTCTTCTTCATATTTTGAAGGGGCCCGGCAGCCAAGCGTTTCCTGTCCATGGTAGAATTGAATTGCCCATGCTTTCCCCCCTGCCTTCCAACTCCCGCTCGCTGAAGCCCATTTCCCTGGGCGGCAAGCGCAGCCTGGCCACGGCCGCCCCCGCGGCGCCGGCCACGGAGCTCCATTCGCACGTGGTCGTCTTCGAGCACGACTCCAAGAGCTGCAGCCAGTCGCTTTTCGACATGATGCAGACGGTCCCCAAGGAAGGCATGACCCTGCGCGCGCTGCTGCATTCGCTCGGCGAGCGCGGGCTTCTGATGGCCTGCATGATCTTCGCCATCCCCTCGCTCCTGCCGATTCCCATCCCCGGCATGAGCGTGCCGCAGGGCGTGGTCATCGCCCTGATCGGGCTCGGCGTGCTGCTCAACCGATCCCCTTTCCTCCCCGACCGGCTCCTGGAATACCGCCTCGCGCAGCACAGCCTGGCCGCCATCCTGGGCAAGGGCGTCAAGCTCTTCGCCCGCATCGAGAAGCTCAGCTATCCGAGGCTCTCCGCCATGACCGAAGGCCATACGATGCGCGTCCTCAACGGCATCCTGCTGGTGGCCGGGGCCCTGCTCCTCGGCGCTCCCCTGCCGATTCCCTTTTCCAACGTCATCCCCGCCTACGGGATCCTTTTCCTGGCCTTCGGCACCATGCAGCGCGACGGCTGGCTGGTTTTGGCCGGATACCTGGCGCTCGTCCTGACCGTAGCCTACATGGGCGGCGTCTTTTTCTTCGGCATGAGCTGGATTCACTCGCTCTTCTCTTAAGCTCCTTTTCTTTTATATCTTGAGGGCCTATGGCGGGTCAGGACAGGGTCAGCGGACGCCTGGTGGTCTTCGTCCTCTTCGGAGCCGCCCTCCTCATCTTCGCCATCGTCCTCACCGTCGGCTACCGCCAGAAGCTTTCCGATCAGGCCGCCTTGAACGGCGGCGCCGCCGCCGGCGACAGCGCGAACAACCCGGACACCGTGCGCGCCTGGCTGACGCGCCAACCCAAGGACTGGATTAAGGTCACGCAGGTGGAAGGCCAGGGCTTCGTCATCTATATCCCCTGCTACTCGTCGAACAGCACGCTCACCTTCCGCACGACGCGGGACAGCGTCCCGGGACTCGCTTGCGACTACTGCGACAGCCTCGACACCTTCGCCGTGGTCTCGGCCGGGCGCGGCGCCGCCGACAGCACGATGCGCCTCTCGCTCTCGCCCGCCGCGGGTGAGGTCAAAATCCTCCCCGTCAACGACAACCTCGCGCAGCGCTTCCCCGAAGCCCCCTTCCGCGATCGCCTCTTGCTGTGGATCCGCAGCCAGCGTCCCGACTCGACCGGCACGGTCTCCTCCGACACCATGTTCTTCGTCCCCAAAGCCGATGAGAATGAGTTCGAAGTTCTCAGGGCCGAAGACGAGAATCCGGAAGGCTGCGGCGGCGAAGGCGGAGAGTAAGGGCGGCTTCGTCTACGGCGGGGCGTTCACGGCCGCGCAACTCAAAATCCTCGAATGCGGCGCGCGGTCAGGGCGCTTGGGACATTGGAGTCGACCGTGACGATTCTTACCTTGTCCCCATGCGTTCGAAGGTCGTTCCCCTCAAGGATGTAGCCGGCAAGTACCGCGCCGAGGTGCGGGATTTTCCGTATGCTTTCGTCCTGCCCAACCACTCCGAAGAGTGGAAGGATAAAGCCCTCGATCCGGCCGCCGCCGAGGCCGCCTTGGCCCGCGCGGCCATCGAAGAGGCGCTCACGGCTTCGCGGCTGCGGCGCGCCTCCGACAAGAAGCCCAAGTTCATCGAAGTCAAGCCGAAGCGCTGAAGCGCCGCAGGCGTCAGTAGCGGAAGGCCGGAACGGATCCGGGCGCGGGGAGAATGCGTCCCTGAGCGGAGAAGAGGACCACGGATTCCCGGCTGCGCAGGCGCGGCTTGGCCGCGGGGCGGGTCAGGATGGCCACGGCGTTGGGATTCACGAAGCGCGCCACCCAGCCGCCGCCGGGGCGCAGGTCCGCGGTGTAGGTGCTCGTGGTCTTGGCCTTGCCGGCCTCCTGGACCACGGCGTCGACCTTGGCCAGTTCATCCTTGACCAGCGATGCATCCCAAGTTCCCGCGCCCAGGAATGCCGTGTTGATGGCGACCTTCCTGGCCGTGGTCGTGCTGCCGTTGAGCACGGTGACGAACCAGGCCTTCCCGCGCCGGCGCGCGAAGGCGAGCAGGTCCCCGATCCTGGACTGGGGTAACACCACGGTTTCGTCCCACTCGGTGGGGATGCTCTTGATGAATTCCACCGCGGGGTTGTCGAGGATGGATTGCGGATCCCCGGAGAGGTTCGTGAAGGGCGCGGTGTAGGAGACCACGGTCCCGATCTGGTGGGCCCAGGAGGTCTCTCCGCTCCTGGCGGGCATGGTGAGCACGAGCGGAGTGAAGTCCGCCGGGCCGGCGATCAGGCGCGTGAAGGGGAAGGTGGTGTTGCTCGGAGCCCAGGGCGGCTTGTTCTCCATGCCGCGGATGGCCTCGCGGCCGATCTCGTTGGGCCAGGTGCGCTCGATGCCGGTGGGCTTGGGGCAGCCATGCCACAGGATCATGATCTTGTAGTCGACCGCGTCCTTGAGCGACGCGGTCAGGAACTTGTCCACGACCACGTTCTCGTTGTCGATGCCGTCCACCTTGATGCCGACGACGCCCGCGGCGTTGAGCTTGGCGAAGAAGGCCTTGCGCTTGTCCTGCGTGTCCATCTCGGTCCAGCGCTTCCAGGCCCAGATCTTCACGTTCTGCTGCGCGGAGTAGTCGCAGAGGTCCTTCATGGCCGTGTAGGCGTTGGTCCAGCCTTCCCAGCCCGCGTCCACGGTATTATAGGCGAAGCCGAGCTGCCCGGCGATCTTCGAATACCGCTTCATGTTGTCGACGGTGATGGCGCGGTTTTGCACCCAGTTCCACACGGCCATGCCGGGCTTGATCCAATCGGCCTGGAAAAGTCCGGCCGCCGGGGGCGGGCACAGGTTGCGCACGAGATCGCTGTTGACGAGCGCGTTGAGATCCGCGGCCACGAGGACCACGCGCCAGGAGGTCTGGATGTCGCCGGTCATGGTCCAGGAGGCCTCGGTGAAAGTCGCTTGCAGGCTGCGTCCGCCCTTGCAGGTGTAATACATGCCCGGCGTGTTCACGACGTTGGCTTCGCTCAGCCAGGCGTAGCCCACGCCCGGAACCTCCGCGGTCATCATCCCCGCGGGAATGGCCCCGCTGGCGAAGGCGGAAATATCGGTCGCCGTGTAGAGCTTCTCGTAGCGCTGTCCGACCAGCATGAACTCCTGCCACCACACCTTGGACCCCGTGGGCAGCTTGAAGGCCGTGGCCTCTCCGGTGACGGCGCGGTCGCCGGTTCCCGGAACCACGTAACGCCAGCCGACGCCGTCGTCGTAGGCGCGCACTTCCAGGATCCACTTCTGCGCGCCCTTGGCGACGTCGATGGCGGCGGTGTTGCAACGGTTGACGGCGACGGTCTTCACTCCGCGCATGGGATAGGTTTCGTCGATGCTGCTGCGCGCGGCATCGCCCAGGGCCGCGCCCGCGCCGAGATCGGCCCCGGCCACGGTGATGCCCAGCGCCGACTGCTCGATGACGGCCTTCCCGCCGGAGCTCACGGTGTAGACCAGGCGTCCCGAATTGTCGACGTCGGCCAGGAACTCGATCTGCCCGTTGGGGCTTTTGACGGAGACGGATGCGGCGGCGGGGAGGGCGAGGAGGGCGGAAAGGAGGAGTCTCTTCATCGCACGGTAATCCTCAAGGCTTGCGGTCCGGAGGAGCTTCGGCCCAGCAGGTCCCGACGCGACGCTTCGTCGGGCAGACCCATGCGGTCGGCCCCGAGGAAGAGCTCGCCGCGCGCCGCGCCGCGTTTCCATTGCAGGGTGGCCTCGCGGCGCACGGCCACGGCGGTCTTCAGCTTCGGCAGGGTGCGGGCCATCTGCTCCACCTGGGTGGGATAGATCGTTCCCGTGGCGTCGATGTAGAGGTTCCAGGTGATGGCTCCGCCGTGGGCGAAGACATCGTTCGCGTAGGCCACATAGGCGGAGTCCGTGTATTGGTTGGGGGTGTTGCCGGACCATCCCCACCACTCGTTGCCGAAGCAGGCGATGGTCTGCCACTGCACCGGGCCGATGCTGTCGACGCCCGTGTACCAGCGGTTCTTGCACGCCATGGCGGCGTTGTGGATCCGCTGTTCCCCCGCGAAGAAGTCGCTGCTGTGGGAGCGGACCTTCCACAATTCCGCGCCGCGCGTGCCCGGCGCCAGGGAGATGACCGCGCCGGGGTTCCCCGCGCTGACGGCGTCCTTGTACCAGTGGCCCATGGAGTCGGTGAAGTTGACGCGCGTGTAGTAGCCGTCGAACCACCAGCCCCACAGCTTGGTCTTGTAGCGGACCGCCCACTCCTGGATGACTTCGCCCCACTTGCGGGGGAAGTCCTTGTCCGTGATCATGAAGTTGGATCCGCCCGGCTCGCGCGTGGTCAAGCCGAAGGCGGAGGAGATCCTGGTGTCGCCGTTGGGAACCGAGCTCGGCAGGTAGAAGAACATGCGGATGCCGTAGGGCTCCAGCGCGGCAGCCACTTCCATGGGAAGATCGCGGTTGGCGTTGCGCTCGCCGGCTTTATAACCCGAGTAGCGATCGAGCACGGCGTTCGGGCACATGTAATACCCGGAGTTCTGGCCCAGGGTCAGGAGACACCATTTGGCGCCGGTCTTATTCACGTTGGCGGCGAACTTCTGGACGTCGAAGGACTCGACCGTCTTGTTCCAATCCGATTGGGACCCGGTGACGCCGTGCAGGTAATGGAAGGCCAGACCGAAATTGCCGGCCATGAAGTCCGTGGCCGGATTGCTCATGTCGGCCTGCACGAGCGCGCAGAGGCCGAGCGAAAGGATGAACGTTTTTCCCACTTGGATATAAGGGGCCTACCCAGGACCCCTCCCCCTACAAGTGGATAAGATAGAGCGGAATCGAGGCGGCGTCAGCCTGTTTTGCGGAAAACCAGGAGATGCGCGCCGAGCAGCACGGCTCCCAAGGCGAAAAAAGCGAGGCCGGAAGGCTCGGGAACTGAAGGGATGTTGTCATTCAGGCGCAAATTGTCGATCCCGATGCCGGAATTGCTGGCATCCGCCTTCCACACGATTTTTCGGATGTTTCCCACACCGGACACGGAAAGGGGCCCGGCGAACAGGTGATTGGGGCCTGCGAGGTCGGTGGGCCCGGTGTGCACCGAGGCCAGCAGGTTGTCCGCAGCGTCGAGCGCGAACATGAAGGCGGAGGTGTGGTCGCCGGCATAGGTATCCACGGTCACGGAAGTCACGTCGAAATCGAACACGGCCGTGACGTTGAAGCTGTAGGCGTCGTAGTTGGGAAGGATCGGCTTCATGAAGTCGATGACCCCCATTCCGGGAATGTTCCCGGAAAAATTCCCGAAGGTCGGCGTGGTGGCATCGGTGGGATCCTCGCTGGTGAAGGTCACCCCCAGCGAAGCATAGGTTCCCGCCACGTCCGTGGCGGCCACGGTGGGGTTTCCGTGGGTATCGGTTTCGAAATCGAGAATCGGATCGGCTTGGACAGTACCCAGGGCCAGGATCGTAATCGATAGCAGGCTGCGCATGGGGGTCTCCTTTTTCGGATTCGACCCCTCCGCGGCTCCCCCGGTAACCTGTGAAAAAAGTGCTGGCCAAATGGGACATAAACCACATATTTATGTGGCTAGGCATTTTTCACCCCCCAATAGGAGCCCTGGCCATGATCCTCCCCCGCAAATCCCACCTCGCGCTGATCCTCTTCCTCTTGCCGCTGGCGCTATTGACCGCGCCGGCGCAGGCGCAGAAGGTCGTCTCCAAGGCGAGCTACACGCTCACCTTCGCCGCGGGCTGGGACACCATCCCGTATTTTCCCAGCACGGACTCGGGCATGTTCGTGCTGATGAACAGCGACCTGCAGGCCGAGGTGTGGGGCGTGGCCGCGGACCAGGGCACGAACGCCAATGCGAAGGCGTTCCAGGAAGCCATGGCCAAGGCCTGGGCGCAGGGATTCTCCGTGGTCGACAGCAGCAGCAAGGCGCTCGGGGGCCGGACCTACGAAATCGTGGAGATGTGGGACTCCGCCAACGGCGACTCCACCTCGCACATCCGCTTCTACGCGACCGCGCAGGGCGGCACGCTCTTCGTGGTGTGGACCGCCTTCAGCCTGGACGAGAAGGCCGCGGTGGTGAAGGACGTGGAAGACGCGTTGAAGACCTTGAACCTGACGGCGTCCATCCGCCCGCTGGCGCGCTCGCGCCGGCTCGACCCGGCGCTGGAAGCCCGCGACATTCTCGGACGGACCCGGGGCCTGGTAACGCAAAAGCTACCCCGTACGCCGCTCTTCCAGCGGCGGCGTTGACACGGGGGTTACCGGGGGAGGGGTCCGCTCCGTCTTAACAGGGTGGTGAGAATGCCCGACCTGCCTTCGGCCGGCTACAAAGGCGGCCAGCTTCGTTGCGCTCGGTTGCCATACTTTCCAAGTATGGCGCCCTCGCGCGCCTTGCTGGCCGCCTTTTCGCTCGGCCTCTGGGCGACGGCCGGGCATTCTCACCACCCTGGAGGGGCGGTATGACCAAGTTTCCCCGCTTTCTGCTCGGCTTCGGCCTGGGAATCGGCCTGGGATTCACCGCCGCCGCCGTGGTGGCGGCCGTGAATCCCCCGGCGGCCGATAGAGCCGCCCAACTCCTCTCCCTCTCCCAGCCCTCCTCGGCGCAAGTCATCCATCCTCCACAACCCTAAGCCCCCCAAAATAGGGAATCCCAGTTTCCCAAATTTGGACTCTGATTTAAACTTATTAAACACATAGGATCATCGCCGTTACCTTTTTTTTCGTGTCTTAAAAGACACAAAGCCGGTCGATCCGGCTAGGGTAACATCCAAGTTACCCCGTGGGATTTCCGCGGAGCGTTCCGAGCGGGGAGCGCGCCGCAGAGATCCGGTGACGAAGGACGCCGGCCCCCTTGGGGGGGCGGCCGGGCGGCATCATCACGACACAGTTCCTGGAGCAGGCGGAGGCCTTTGGGGCCGCCGCGCCGCGGCCCTTTTGCCTTTTCGGGATAGAACGCATGGAAAATCGACCAGAAAAGAAGGAGTCCCCACCATGAGCACCCGTCTGATTCCCTGCGCCGTCCTCGCTTTGGCCGGCTCGCTGTTCGCGGGCCAGGTCTGCGACCTGGCCTTCACGGCCTGCCCGTCCCAGCTTCCCAAGGGGCCGATCGCTGTGCCCATGGATGTCATCGCCCTGGACGCGCATATCCCCTACTGCCAGGAATCCGGCAAGGTGGCGTCTTCGACCACGCCTTCGATCATGTTCGTGATCGACAACTCCGGCAGCATGCGGCAGACCGATCCGCAGCATGCGCGCTACACGGTGGTCAACACCCTGCTCGACTCCATCCATGCGGCCAATCCCGCCACGCGCGTGGGCTTGGCCATCTTCGCCGGGCGCCTCTCCTTCGACTCGCGCGACCCGGGGTATTTCCGCACCATGTTCCCCGGCGACAACACCCAGCATGACGCCTTCGTCCCGCTGACGCCGCTGGACTCGATCTTCGGGGATGGCAAGCGCGCGGTGGATACCATGAAGGCGCTCCTCAAGACCGACGCCGACGGCAACCTTATCTACCAGACGACGCGCGCCAAGGAGCGCACGCCGACTGGAGGCGGGGGCGGCGGAGGCAACGGGGGCACGGACATCACCCTGGGCTTCCAGGCGGCCCTCGAGGCCATGAAGTCCTCGCCCTCACCCAAGGAAGCGCAGTTCATCATCTTCCTCTCCGACGGCGAGCCGCGCGTCACGGACGACATCCGCATCCCCCTCGCGGACCTCTACGAAGCCGGGACGAACACGCCCACGACCTTCACGGTCTTCTTCGATCCGAATTCCACCACCCCTCCGGCGACGCTGACGACCATGACCAACAACATCCGCGCCAACGGCTACTCCGCGGCCAATCCCAACAGCAACATCTGGACGATCAACCTGCCGGCTTCGGAGCTGCAGAGCCTCTTGCAGAAGAGCGTGCTCTCCAAGATCCTGACCGTGCCCGCCTCGGGAAAATCGGTGACGGTGGGCATTGCCGGCGGGATGACCCAGACGACGACGGTGAAGGCGGACACCTCCCACTTCCTGGTCGAGAAGCGCATGCCGATCAACGCCGGCACCACGCAGATCAATTTCAACTACGCGCACACCTTCATGGACACCACGAAGCATCCTCCGGTCGCGCGCGATACGCAGTTCGCGTACAGCCTGACCCTGCAGCGCGTCCCCGGGGCCACGCTCCCGGGTTACGTGACCGCCTCCTGCCGCGAGCAGCCGGCGCTGGGACTCTACGCCGACGGCACGGCCTTGACCGAGGTGACCGCGGAACAGAGCCGCCTCGAGGCGCGCCTGACGCCTCCCGCCACCGGGATGACCTGCGCGGGCTGCACCGTGGAGGTGAAGCCTTCCGGCAGCGCGGACAAAGAAACCCTGCCCCTTGCGCCCGCCGGAACCGCCTACAGCGGATCCTTCTCGCGCGAGGAGAACGCCACTCCCGTCCCCGGGGACGGCAAGCTGCAGCATGTCGGGACCGACAGCCTGGTCCTCATCTGGGTCGATCCGGAAAATCCGTTGAACGTGGTGCGCTCGGCCTTCCCCTACCGGACCATGCTGCCCCAAATCGAATTGTACGCAGGCGGCAAGAAGCTGGACACCGTGACCGCGGCGAATCCGTCCCTGGAAATCCGCCTCACCCTGCCCAGCGGCGAGGTCTGCAATGCCTGCCCGGTGCAGGTCTCCCTGGTCAAGGGCATCGACAAGGAAACGGTGACGATGACGGGAGGCGCCTCGCCCTACAAGGGGACTTTCACGCGCGAGGTGAGCCTGACGCCTGCTCCCGGTGACGGCAAGCTGAGCCATCCCGTGGAAGACAGCATCGTGCTCTTCTACCAGGATCCGCTGAACCCGGCCCAGCAGGTGCGGCGCGCCTACCTGTACATCGACTTCCAGAACATCCTGGGCATCCAGCCGCACAACGCCGTGGCGCGGACGCCGGCGACCCAGGTTTCGGTGGACGGAAAGCAATGGGTCATCTCCGAGGCGCCCGGCCTCGTGGTCCAGCCGACCTCGGGCGGCGGAGCCTGCTGCCGCATGATCTCGACGCCGCTCAACTCCGCGAACCCGGACTCGGCGCGCATGGTCGGCATCATCATCGAAGCCTCGCGCGAGTTCACGCTGAACCTCAAGGTGTATTCCACCCTGGGCGATTTCGTGAACTCCGTGGAGTTCAAGGTGCCGCGCGCCGAGTTCCTCAAGCTCACCCCTGTGCCGGGCAAAGAGGCCCGGTATCTGCGCCTGCTTTGGAACGGACTGGCCAAGGACGGCGCGCGCGCCGGCACAGGGGCATACATCATCCACACCTCGATTACGCTGATGCCGCTTCCTGGCCTCGTGGAGTCCGGCTCCACGAGCAACACGGTGCGCAGGGTGGGAATCCTCAGGACGCCCGGGTGAGCTTCCAGATCGAGTCGAGCTCGGAGAAACCCGCGGCCAGCCAGGTGGGCCCCGCGGGCGCGAGCTCCTCGGCCGCGAAGGTGGTGGCGATGGCGGCCACCGCGCAGCCCGCGGCCTTGGCCGACAGGATGCCGTTCACGGAATCCTCGACGACGCGGCACTCGGCCGCGGGAACCCCGAGCCGCGACGCGGCCACGCGATAGGGTTCCGGATCCGGCTTGGTCCGGGTGATATCCTCCGCATCCACCACGGCATCGAAGAAGGGCGCGAGCCCGAAGCGCGCGAAGGCGAAGCCGCGGTTGGCGCGCGTGGCGGAGGTGGCCAGGGCCAGTTTCTCGAAGCGGGCGCGCGCGGCGCGAAGAAAGTCGAGGGCGCCCGGCACGAGCGCAATCCCGTCATGCAGCCCCGAGAAAATTTCGTGCTTGGCGGAGAGGACTTCGCGGTAGTCAAGGCCTGCGGAGCCGTAGGCGCGCGTGACGTGCCGGGCCATGTCTTCATCGGAGCGGCCGCGGAAGCGGGCGTAGAGGCCTTCGGGGACGGCGAGGTTGAAGCGGGTGAAGGCCGCGCGCTTGGCCTGCTGGTGCAGGGTCTCGGTGTCGATGAGGACGCCGTCGAGGTCGAAGATCAGCGCGCGGAAGAGCACAACCGAAACTTAAATAAGGTCCGCGCGCTTTGCGCAAATTCTTGCGCAGCGATCGCGGTCCGGCGCGGTTTCTCGCAAATGGGCGGGGTGGAACGGACTTTGCGTTATCAGGCCGCAAAGGAGAAACCATGCGCCGACTGATTCTGACCGCCGCCTTCGCCACTATCGGCTTCACCCTTCCTCGCGCCGAGGAGAGCGAGTATACCCATCGCAATACGGTGGCCGTGCACCCGATGATGAGCCTGCTCGTGAGCGGGGCCCATGTCACCTGGGAGCATGGCTTGAGTGAAGGTTACTGGAGCACCGAAGTCCCCCTTTTCTTCGGGATGGAACCCGGACAGGCCCTGAACCTCGGGGCCGGACTGGGCGTCCGCCGCTACCTGGACGCGGGGGCCGTGGGATGGTATCTCTCGCCCCAGGTCGACTTCATCGATTTCAACTCTTATGGGAACAAAGCCTTCCATCCGAATCAGCGCAATTTCTGGATCGCGGAGAGCGCGCGCATCGGCTATAAGAAGGAACTCGGACGGCTGTCCTTGGACGGGGGCCTGGGGGTCGGCAACTACAATGACTTCCATGCGGAGGACAAATACGACTTTCTCGATACCATCGGGGATGGCTGGGGGCCGATGTTCAGCCTTTCAGCCGGCTGGCGCTTCTGAAAGGTGCGCCGCCAAGGCGCCGGCATAGACCGCGACCAGGTAAACCCAAAGCGCAGTGAAGGCCCAGTGGATAGCGGTACGCGCGGCGCGCCCTTTCCAGAGACTTGCGTCGTAGACGAACCACTGCACCCCGAGGCGCAGCGCCCAAAAACCCACGAGGCCCGCAAGCACGAGGCGCGCGAGCGGAGTGGGCTGGAGGAGGGCCTGCGGCGCGAAGAGCGAGAGGGCCCCGAAGAGCGATAGGATCACGCAGATGAAAAGCACGTGGACGATGAAGATCTGACGGTTGAGGAGGGAGAGCCGAGCCAATTCCTCCCTCCAGTTGAACCGCTCGGGGAAAAAGAGATGCAAGCCCGCCAGGGCGATCTGCAGGGAGCCGGCGACGCGCAGGTGAAACTCCAGATTCATCTTTCCCTCCCCAGGTCGAAGACGCGCACGAAGGGCGTGAGGGAGGTTTCGCGGAGGACGGTGAGGCCGCCCGCGGCGAAAGCGAGGGACCAGGCGGCGCGTCCCAGGAAGTGGAAGGCGCCGGGGCCGTAGGCGAGGAGATTCCAGGCGTCACGGAGGTGCTCTACGACGAGGATGCGCGCCTTCGGCGAGAGAGTCCTCGCGAGTTCCTTGAAGAAAGACGCGCGCTGGTCGCGGCTGCGGATCTCATGCGCGGCGAATACGAGGAGCACGAGATCCAGGGAGGCGTTTTCCAGGGGCAGGGCGTCCGGACTCACGGGAACCGCGCGCGTCTCCGCGAGCGCACGGGCGCGCCGAAGGGACGCGGTCTCGCCTCCCGTCTCGCCGTGGAAATCGAATACGGCGATCTCCGCCGCGGGCAGAGCCCGCTTCGCGAATTGCGAAGCCTCGTCCTGTCCCGCGTGGAACACCGCCACGCGCCGCGCGGAAGCGACGTCGACGCCGCGGAGCCAGGCTCCGGATCCCGCGCCGGAGCGATCGTAGACGCAATGGGAGACGGCCAGCGAGGACAGCAGCCAGAACGCCGGGAACGCCAGGGAGAACGCGCCGCCGGCGACCACGGGAGCGGCAAAGGCGCCAGGAACAGCAGGCCCGCAGCCGCGAAGACCAGGACCACGCCGCCCGCATACCATGGCCAGTTGAAGCGCGCCACCTTGAGGGATCCCGCGAAGCTCCTCATGTCGCGGCCTCCGCTACCGGAAAGGTCCGGCCGCGTTCCCAGCGATACGGAATGTTCTCGATGAAGAAGGCGTTGGCGAGGCGGCGCGGGCAGTCCCGGAAGGGCGGGCCGTCCAGGAACGTGCAACGCTCGACTTCGGCGCGCACCGGCATCGGCGTCCAGTTCTCCCGCACGCCTTTGACGACGACCAGACGGCGGGTTTCCGGCTCATAGCTGAAGGTGTGCGGCAGCGGTCCGGCGAACCGGCGCGCCGCCTTGAGATCGGGAAAGGGAGAGCCTTCGGGAGGCGCTTCCGCGGGTTCATCCACGCGGGCGCGCACGGAGAGATCGGCTTCGGCCCCGGGAGTGACCACGCGCAGGTCCAGGAACCCTCCCTCGCGGAGGCTTTCCACGGAGCATTTGCGATAGCGGTAATGCGTGAAGAGATTTCCGCCCCACACCATGAAGCTCTTGTCGGCGTCGCTGCGGAGGATGCGCAAGCCGCGCAGCTCCTTCCCGTCGGGACCTTTGCAGCGGCTGAAGATGCGGTACCCGGAGAGGAAAAAGTCGCGCCCGAAGGCGGCGGGCAGAGCCGATGGGCGGAGGCCTTCGGTCTGCACGAGAGCGATGGCGAGGAAGCCGTTTCCCTCGTAGCCGTCCACGGTGAGGCCGGGAGGCAACAGGGGCCGGAGGATTTCTTCGGGGAAAGCGAAAGTCAGAACCAGGGAGTGGCGGAAGAAAGCCTTGATCGGGAACGGGTGGCGGCGCAGCGCGGACAGCATCAGGCCCTCCTCCGGGGAGTGCTCAGCGCGCAGTACCAGCCCGCCGCGAGGAATGCCGCGTTGGCGCAGACCATCGGAACGGGAGCGAGAAGCAGGGGGCGCGCCAGGGTCAGCTCGAGCGCATTCATGGAGACGATGGCCGCGGTCTGCGCGGCGGCGCAGGTCTTGGGCCTCACCCCGCTCAGGATCCAAAGGCCGAGGAAGGTTTCACCCGCGCCGATGAGCAGGGTGACGGGACGCGCCGCCCCTTCGCCGAGGATGGAAGCCACGATGAGACGGTGCCGGGGAACCAGGCCGAGGATCTTGAACCCGAGGCCGAAGACGATCCACACCGCCGCGGTCAGGATGCGTACCAGCCTGATCATATCAGGCTAAAGCTACTTCCTGCGCAGCTTCCTGACGAAGAGGTGCGTCTCGGTTTCCAGGACCTGCCTCATGATGGCCGCGCCGGCGAACTGCCCCGGCGACATTCCGCGGCGCCTGGAGAAGATCTCCACCTTGCGCAGGAGCTCCTGCGGCAGGCGCACGAGGAGGGCGGCCTTTCTCCGGGTCCGCATCGCGATCTCAGCCCGCTCCGCGCACGGCCAGCTTGCCGCCGATCCAGCAGCAGGGGAACCCGGTGACGGCGATGGCGATGGGATACCAATGGGGACCGAGCTCGGGATGGGTCCAGGCCGTGACCACGCCGCCGATACCGGCGATGGTGCCGATGATGCCCAGCCAGACCACGTGCTTCATGGGATTGGCGGGAGCGAGGCGCGCCGTGATCCAGCCGCCGAGCACGGTGAAGACCACGCGGTAGGCGAGCGCCAGGCCGTAGAGCGGCCCGGACATGGGCACGCCCCAGGCGGGATACACCTTGGCCGCGTGCAGGATGACGTCGACGACCGTGGAGAGGATGGCGACCGCGAGGAAGCCCGCGACCACGGCGCCGACGCTCTTCAGCTTACTTCCCGGCATAGGCCTTCTCCATCTTCTTGAGATCGAGCTTGACCATCTTCAGGACCTCCTGCATCACGCGGTTGGTGCGCTTCTGATCCTTGCCGCCGATCAGCTTGCTGAGCGAGGCAGGCACGATCTGCCAGGAGACGCCGTACTTGTCCTTGAGCCATCCGCACTGGCTTTCCTCTCCGCCCCCTTTGAGCAGGCTCTTCCAATAATAGTCGATCTCCTTCTGATCCTTGCAGTTCACGATGAAGGAGACGGCCTCATTGAACTTGAAGACGGGCCCGCCGTTGAGGGCCATGATTTCGCGGCCTTCGATGGTGAAGGTGGCGGTCATGACCTTGCCCTTGGGGCCGGGCATGTTCTCGCCGTAGTAGGTGAGCGTCCCCTTCTTGGACTTCTTGAAGATGGAGGTGTAGAACTTCATGGCCTCTTCGGCCTGATCGTCGAACCAGAGGCAGGTGCTGATCTTTTCCATGGCTTTGGTTTCCTTTCCGGAGAGGAAGATAACTTATGCCGCTCGGCGGGGAGGGGTGGTAAAACGACAATCTCAGGGGTTGATTGCGACAGCTCCCGGCGCTACCTTGACAGGCATGAAACACATCTCCATCCTGGTCCCCAAGGGCGCGGTGGCGCTCGGCTGCATCGAAGGATCCTTCATCCTCTTCAACAAGGTCAACGATTTCCTCGCGATGTCGCGGCGGCCTCCGCTCTTCAAGGTCCAGCTCGTGGGCCTGGGCAAAAGCTCCGAGACCTACGACCGCCTCTTCTCCGTCAAGCCGGACGCTTCCATCAAAGACGTCTCCAAGACCGACCTCATCATCGTCCCCGCGGTGAACGGGGACTGGAAGAAGGTAGTGTCGGCCAACAAGGATTTCCTTCCCTGGATCACCGGGCAGTACAAGCGCGGCGCGGAAGTGGCCTCCCTGTGCGTGGGCGCCTTCCTGCTGGCGGCCACGGGCCTCCTCAAGGGGCGCCGCGCGGCCACGCATTGGCTCGGCGCCAACGACTTCCGCAAGATGTATCCGGACGTGCGCCTGGTCTCGGAGTCGGTCATCACCGACGAGAACGGCCTCTATACGAGCGGCGGGGCGCTCTCCTTCTGGAACCTCCTCCTCTACCTCATCGAGAAATACACCGACCGGGACATGGCCATCTTCGCCAGCAAGTTCTACGAGGTGGAGATCGACCGGCACACGCAGTCGACCTTCCTCATCTTCACGGGTCAGAAGGACCACCGCGACGACTCTGTGCGCAAGGCGCAAGAGTACATCGAGCAGAACTGGCGCAAGAAGATGTCGGTGGACGAGATCTCGGACAAGCTCGCGGTGGGGCGGCGCAGCCTGGAGCGGCGCTTCAAGAAGGCCACGGACAACACGGTGTCCGAATACATCCAGCGGGTGAAGATCGAAGCCGCCAAGAAGACCCTCGAAGGGGGCCGCAAGAACGTGAACGAGGCGATGTACGAGGTCGGCTACTCGGACATCAAGGCATTCCGCACGGTCTTCAAGAGGTTCACGGGGCTCTCCCCCATGGACTACCGCAGCCGCTACAGCAAGGAAGCGGCATGGGCCGGGGCGGCGCAAGTTCCGTGATCTCACTCACGGATGATTTCCAAATCTTCTCCATTCTCCACGCAAGCCAAGTCATGCTTCCTCGCAAGCGGTAAGCGGTTTTTTTAGACGCGGAAATTTTCCGGAAGATTTTACTTCACTTGACCTCCCGGACCGGGTACAATCGTTCCGGTTGCGGTGACAGAGGCTTCCGGGGGTGGAAGCGATGTAGAGGCAACTCTTTCCTGGCGGTTCTCCGATGAAGAAAGCCCGTTTCTTGGCGGCTTGCGCATTCGTTTTTTCCTTCCAATCCGCTTGCGCCGATGACTTCTCCGCTTGGTCCCATTCCGGGGACTTCCGCTTCAACACCACTGCTTCGGGCGCCGCCATCGCAGGCGATGTCAGCGACTTCCCCGTGCTGATACGTCTCGACTCCTCCAATTTCCCCTTTGGAGAAGCGAGGAGCGATGGCGGCGACCTCCGCTTCGCGGGACCGGACGGCAACGTCCTGGCCCTGGAACTCGAGCGCTGGGACGCCGCCGCGCGGCGGGCTGAGATTTGGGTGCGGGTGCCCCTGATCAAAGCCGGCCGGGATGAGGACTTCATCCGGTTGTATTGGGGCAACCCCGCGGCGGCCCCGGCCTCCAGCCCCCATAACGTCTTCGATACGGCGCTGGGCTTCTCCGGCGTGTGGCATCTCAATGGCAAGGCCGTCGACGCAACAGGCATGTCCGCGGACGGAGACGCGAGCAAGAGCTCCTCCGTGGAGGCGCTGATCGCGCAGGGGCGCTCCTTCGATGGCGCCAACCAGGGCGTCACCGTTCCCGGCGCCGCGCTCAATGCCGGGGCGGCCCTCACGGTCTCCGCCTGGATCCGCGCCGAGACCTGGCAGGGCGGCGGACGGCGCGTCCTCCAGAAGGGCGACATGTCCGTCCAATACGCTCTCGTGCAGGAAAACGACTCCCTGGCCTGGACTCTCGAAGGCGCCGCGGGCCCATCCACGCTGAAGACGCTGCTGCCTCTCCCCGGGGCTTGGCACTTCGTCGCGGCCGCCTTCGAGGGATCCACGATGCGCATCTACGTGGACGGCTCCCTGGCGGCATCCGGCGCCGCCCAGGGGCCTATCCAGGCCTCCCCCGATCCCCTGTGCCTCGGCTGCCGCGGCGCCCAGGGCAAGCCGCGCAACTCTTTCGCAGGGCGGATGGACGAAGTGACGGTGGCCCGGGTGGCCCGGTCGTCCGACTGGATCAAGCTGTGTTACGCCAACCAGCGGGCGCAGCAGGTCCTTGTCCTTCCGCCCTCGCTCATCCAATGCTCGGAACATTTCGGGGCCTCGCATGACACCGTGGTCGCCGAGGGAGAGCTGATCGCCCTGACGGGAACGGCCGACTGCGCCACGGGGTGGTCCTGGATCGCGGTGAAGGGCCCGGCGCCGGCCATCCTCGACCCCGAGGTGAAGAATCTCGAGCTGCGCGCCCCCCGTATCACCAAGGATACGGCCCTGCTGTTCCGCTTCGCGGCCCGCTTCGGCGACTCGCTGCGGGCGCGTGACGTGCGCGTCGTCCTGCGCGAAGCCATTCCCGATCCCGTTTTCACCCTCCCCGCCCTCGCGCCCTGGAACGGCATGGACAGCCTGTTCGTCAAGCCGGCCATCTCGAACCTTTCCGCCGTGAAAGCCAGTCGGGATTCGTCCCTCCATTACGGATGGACCGTGGCCGGCCCCGCCGTGGATACGGTGTGGCGCGAGGGCGGGCTCCTGCTGCGGAGAGCTGCGGCGGATGGCGTGCTCGACATCGGCCTTTGCCTGGATAACGGGGGCGGGGTCGCATGCCGAACCACCTCGATGCGCGTGGCTTTGGGCACGGGGGTTCGCCCACGGTTGAAAATCAGTCCAGATAAAAAAGAGAGGTTGCGCGATGCTGCGGGTCGGATTTTTCGGAGACGATCCGCCGCGAAGGTCGGCTACTGAGCCGCGACAGCCTGGGCGCGATCACGGCCCATGCCGGAAAGCACGGAGAAGACCAGCGGCAGGCAGGAGACCGCAAGGCCGGTCAGCGTCATGCGTCCGAAACCGAAGGTCGAGAACAGGATGCCGCTCCCGAGGCTGGCGAGCCCGGAGGTCAAAGCCACCAGCGACTCGTTGAAACCCTGGATGCGTCCGCGCTCCGCGGGGCTCAGCCCTTCGGCCAACGAACCCGAGGCGCCCAGAAAACAGAAGCTCCAACCCAGTCCCAATAGGAAAAGCGCCGCCATCAATGCCGGAGGCTGCACGGAAACCGGGGCCAGCAGGCAGGCGGCCGTCAGGGTGATGCCGCCCAATCCCACCGCGCGCATGCGTCCCAGCTTGTCGGAAATCCAGCCGGAGAAGAAGGAGAGCCCGTACATGCCGATGAAATGCGCGGTGATGACGAAGGAGATGGTCGTCATCGCGTGATGATGCATATGCATGTGCAGGGGAGTGATGGCCATGACGAGGACCATGGCCCATTGCGCGGCGATGAGCGACCCGACGGAGAGGGCGATGCGCCTTTCGCCGAAGAGCTCGCCGAGGGTGCGATTGCGCGGCGAGGCCGCTCCGGCGGCAGGCGCCGCCGCGGAGGCGAGGCGGCGCGCCAGGGCTTTGGGCTCGGGCCGAAGCAGGAACAAGGTGTTGGCGATGCCGAGCGCATAGAAGGCCGCCACGGCCAGCCAGGGACCGCTGAGCGCGGGAAGGCCGGCGCTCTCCGCCAATTTGCCGAACGGCCCCACGAGCAGCGGCCCGGCTATCGCCCCGGCCGTGCTGCCCAGGATGACCAGCCCCATGGAACGTCCCCGCGCCGCAGGCGCGCTCGTCTCCGCGGCCGCGAAGCGCGCCATGCCCGTGACGCCCACGGCCGAACCGATGAGCAGGAAGCCCGCCAGGAAGGGATAGAGGAGCTTGTGGATGCATGAGTAACCGGCGAGTGTCGCCCCGAGGATGCCCAGGACGCAGACGATCATCAAGGCCTTGCGGTAGCCGATGCGATCCAGGACCCGCCCCGTTGTGAAGGTGGCCAGGGAGGCTCCAAACAGGGTAAGGAAGGCAGGGATTCCCGCCCAACGGGAATCGCCGCCGGCGAGCGAGACCACGGTGAGGGAGGCGACGATGAGCGATATCGGCACGCAGGCCGAGCTCAGGGCCTGGGAAATCCCCAGCGAGAGCAGGATGCCGCGGTTCTCCGGCCGGAGGGTCTCCATGAGGCAATAGTAGGAAAGTTATCTTGTGGCCATGGCCCGCAGGCAACCCACCGACTTCGCCGGAAAACGTTTCCCCGTCAACACCCTGAGCCTGGTTCCCCTGGGCCTGCTCGTCATCGCTGTCTACGGCGGCGGCATCGCCGCGGCCGGATGGGCCGCGTCGCTGACCGCCAAGGCCATGCGCGGCGAAGGCGGCGAGATCCCTTATGGACCCTGGGCGCTGGCCTTCGCGCTCATCATCCTGGGGATGCTCTCCGTCATCTATCTCATCTTCTTCCGTCCGCGCGAGGTCCGCGTCAGCGAGGACGAAGTCAAGCTCGCGCTCTGGGACGGCAGCGGCAAGGCGGTGACGCGCGCGCAGCTCGAGGACTGCGAAGCGGGCGCATCCCGCATCGTGCTCAGGGGAGGCGGGAAGCGGATGGTGATCGACAACCGCTATCAGCCTTGGGAAGACTTGCGCAAAACCGTCGAAGCATGGGCCGGAAAGGCTAAAGCCTGAGCCGGATCTCCCCCAGGTCCACGACCTCGGGGGAATCCTGGGCGATGACGAAGGCCTTGGTGGACGCGCGCCTGCCGGACTCGATCCTCAGGGCATAGCGGCCGGGCGAAAGCCCGCTGCATTTCGCCGCCAACTTCGCCTCGCCGGACCTCCGGCTTTCGATTTCCGCCACATAACCCGTGTCCACGACACCGGCCCCGCGCCGCGAAAGCGTATAGCGCGCAATCTCTCCGTCTTCCGAAAACGGGATACGGAAGCGCACGTCGCTGCCCTTGGACAAGAAGACCGTGTCGATGGAGCCGCCGTGGACCTCGAAGCGATCCACCTTGACGGCGGCCGCGCCCGGCAGGCGGAATTCCAGGCGGTAGAATCCGTCTCCGACCGAAGGAAGGGTGAAGCGGCTGCGCAGCGGCGCGCTGTACGAGGATGCTCCGAGGACGTCTTCCGGGGATGACAAAAGGGGGCTCAGGATGACTTCCAGGGCCTGCTCCTGGGTCGGGGCAATCCCGGTGGGCGGCACGATCTCGAAAGCCAGCCGGCGCAGCGGGATGTCCACGAGGATGGTATCCGCAGGCCGCTCGGGCAGGGGGACGGCGACATCAAAGACAGGGGCTTTGATTTTGCCCGAGGGGGAGGCGTGGAATCGCAGGGCGCCCGCCCTGTGGCGGGCCTCCGCGTAGGCGGTGCGCTCGAGAGGCATGGTCCCGTTGGAGTCGAGCAGCACCGGGCCGCCGAAGCCGTCCAGCGCGGCGCAGGCGGAATCGTTGGCGCAAGGGAGCCCATAGGAGAATACCCCGGAAGGGAACGGCTTGCCTCCCATGGTAAACCGGAAGGTTACGGGTCCGGACGGCGCCATGCGACCCGGGGGCTTCCCCATCTCGGCAAGGGCCGCCTTCACCTCCGCCTGCACCTCCTCGTCGGGATAGGCGGCGAGCTTGCCCAGGACCTCGGCCTTGCGCGGCCAGTCCAAGCGGCGGAAGATGCGCGCGAAGAGGGGCGCCTCGATGTCGAAGAGCGAGGAATCGACCATGGCGGCGAGACGCTCCAGGGCCTGCTCGCGCAGCTCGGGCGCCAGGGGCGGCGCCCCGGGCTCCCGGCGGTACTCCCAGCCCTCCCTGGCCTTGAAGAGCGAGTCGTCGGTTTCCGGGCCCGCCAGGAAGGAGCCCAGCACGGCCGCATAGGCGGGCATCTTGGGAACGCGGCCGTCTTCGGGAAAAGCCGCCAGGATCTTGCGGAGAACCTCCGGGGACCCGTGGCGGGCGAGCACGGCGAAAGCCTGCTCGTCCTCGAAGGAGCCGTCCGCGAGGGCGTCGCCGAGCAGGAAGGATTCCCAATCGAGGCCCGTGCATTGCATCAGGCGCCGGGCGTCCTCCGCATCCTCCGTGTTACGCAACGCAGAAAGCACGTCCCCGCTTTCCAGTTCGAGGATGAGCCTGGTCTGCTTCCCGGGACCGAAACGGACTTTGCGCGCCATGGGGCCCATTTTCCCGGTTCGGAGGTAATCCAGGACTTCCGCATAAAAGCTGGGGAAGGTCCAGGGGACTTCCGGCCCTTCATCAAGGCCGCCGCGGTCTTCCGGCTCGTCCAGGATGCGATGACGGTAGATCCAGGCCTCCTGGAAATCGGCCGGCCAGAGGGCGAAATCCTGCGGGCGCGGCCGGCGCGGGAAAGCCGGAATCGCCACGGCGCGATGCGAACGGCAAGCCGCCTCGTAAGCCTTGGACACGCGATAGGCCAGCAGGCGATCGAGGAGGGTCCGATCGGATGGGAACCAATTGGTGTCGGCGCGCGCCTGCCGCACCAGCGCTGCGTACCCGTCGTCCTTGTCGATCGCAAGGATGGCCGCCGCCAGGGAGTCCATCACCTGGATCTTGGCCCACACACCCGGCCGCTCCGCGAGGAAAGCCGTCATATCGCGCCGCAGGCGCGCCGCGCACGACGCCTCGGGATGGGCGCGGCAGAGGCGCATCTGATCGAGGTAATTGTCCGCCCAGGCCGCGGCGCGCGTCTCCACGCATTCGGCGCTGTCCCTTTCCAGCGGCAGGGCGCGGCAGGCGCGCGTGTCGGGAATGCCGTCGACGTCGGTTGCCGCCGGGCGCTTCAGGGCCGCGGCCGGGCGCGGCAGCGCGAAGCCTCCGAGGGTCAGCGGCTCGATGCCGAAGGAGAGCATGCTCTCCCCGTCCATCGCGCAGGTCCGCGAGCGCGCGGGGCCGCGCCAGCGGGAGCGCTCGCGCGCGAGCAGCGCCTCGGAGCCGGGGTCCAGGTAGACGAAGCGTCGCGCGCGCAGGAAGGCTCCCCGGCCGTCCCGTTCCCGGATGGAAGCCTTCTCCCCGCGCGGGCCGTATTCCCATGCGGCCGCGAACGCCGGAGCGCCGTCGGCGCCGAAGCGGCGCAACTCGCGCGGCTTGCCGCCGGGCTCGAGGATCAATGTGTCCCATCCGATGGGCCGCCCGTCCGGGGTCGCGAACCGCGTCGACACGTGGCGGCCGCGTGAGTCGTACCCGATGCGCGCTTCGGCCTCGGCCGGGCTCTCCGCAGGGGCGCGCGAGAAGATCCTGCGCGCGCGGCCGCGGGCGTCCAGATCGAAGTCGAACATGCCGTTCCCGTCCGTGTAGTAGGCGCCGCCGATCCTGCCCCGCTTCATCCTGAGGCTGGCGGCCGAAGACTCGTCGTCGCTGCGGCGCCAGTAACGCAGGGCCGAACCTTCGTAAACGCACACGCCCTGATCGAGGACATCGCCCTCGGGAGAGATCGCCTGGGTCTCATGCGCGCGTCCCTCTTCGTCGTAGTGATGCTCGGTGACGCGGAGGATTTTTCCCCGCCCATCCAGCGCGACCTCGCGCAGCAGTTTTCCCGCGGAGTCGTAGGCCAGGGAGTCCAGGGAGAGGACGCGCCCGGAAGAATCCATCTCCAGGATCTTCCACAGCAGCGGCGCGGGCGCGCCGCCCCAGGCGAGGGTGAGGAACCCGGCCAGGGCCGGTATCAGGGGGCGCATTGTCCTTGGCTGTAATCTACAAGGGGAGGCCGGAAAACACCGTCCTGCCTTTCGTACTGGCGACGCCGCGCCGAGGCCCGGAAAATGCTAGTCGCGAAAATACTTCACGTAGAGGACGTCTTTGGCGAGCGCGCGGGGCAGGTTCACCGGGGTCCTGGGCGCGGAGATGCGCGTGGAAAAAACCTTCCGGCCGCTGAGGTTGAAGACCTCGAGTCCGGAGGCCCAATCGGGAGGACGCAGCTTCAGCGCCGTGATGGCTGTGACGAGCAGGCGTCGCTCCTGGATGCGCAGGAAACCCTTCGCCAGGATCGGCACGGGCTTCATGCCGTCGGGCACGGGAAAGTCCAAACGCACGGAGTCCGATGCGACGAGCCGGAAGCACGAGCACTGTTCGTCGCCGCCGGAAAATCGGATATCCCAGAAGAAGACGCGCGTCTCCCGCAGCGAGTCGTTCCACTGCGGCGTAATCGCGCCCTGGAACTCCAGGGTGTCCCCTTTGCCGTCGACCAGATGCGCGTTCCACTCCGACTCGTAGGTGTCATATGCGGGCGGATCGCCTTGATAGTGGACATCCAGGTAATGGTCGAAGGCATAGCCTTCGTACGCGCCTCCGTAGGCATGATGCCGGGAGACGGCCTTGGCCTGGTAATAGTCCTCCGCGAAGATGCGGAAGTCTCCTTGCCGATCGAGGTAGTCGCCGGAGAGCTCGTATTTGTCCGCGAAGGGCCCCTCGGCCTTGAAATCGAGCGTCAGGTCCACGGTGTCCGCATCGCCGACGAAGGTGAAGCGGCGCGGCTCCGCCCAAGCGGCGGCAGCCAACAGTACGAGCGGAAGAAAAACGCGCGGGCGCATATCCGGAAAGAAGCTTCCCGGGCGCCCTTGCGCAACGCCGTAAGGAAAGCCTTACGCTTCCTTCAGAAGAAGAAGGGAACGAACTGGAATTGGCGGTTGAGCAGGAAGCGCGGTTCGTCC